>Ga0134103_1002251_pt1 | contig 15431 bp, 14 predicted proteins | sample 14_taG_2_FD_94445 | JGI IMG/M metagenome (GOLD analysis project Ga0134103, IMG submission 94445) | Switchgrass degrading microbial communities from high solid loading bioreactors in New Hampshire, USA - 14_58_20_212_A1 metaG | ecosystem: Engineered > Bioreactor > Semi-continuous > Anaerobic >...
AAACTTGCTGAAATGGCACCCGAGGGTGACGCCTTTGTTATTACCAAAGGTGATGCAATAGGAAGCCGCAGCTGTATGCTGCCGATTCTACTTATCGGTATCGCGCTTTTCATCAGCGGAAAAATAGGTGGTACCTATGGCATTGCCATCGCGTCTCTCGGCATGCTCGCTTTCGTCGGCACAACAGTTTCCATTGATGCATTCGGACCTATTGCTGATAATGCAGGTGGTCTTGCAGAAAGCTGTCACCTTCCCGAAAAGGTTCGTGTTATTACAGACAAGCTGGATGCTGTTGGTAATACCACCGCAGCCATCGGTAAGGGTTTCGCAATTGGTAGTGCTGCTTTTGCAACGGTCAGCCTGATTGTTTCATACGTTGGAAATTATACACCTGCAAATTCGGAAATGATTCTGAATATTGCCAGTTTCACTGTAGTTGCCGGTGCGATAATAGGTGGTGCGCTGGTTGAATACTTCAGTGCGATTCTAACTGACAATACGATTGAATCGGCACGTGCAATGGCTGATGAAGGTGACAAACTTCTGTCTGTTCCTGGTGTCTTGGAAGGTAAAGTTCGCCCGGATTATAACCGTATGATAGAGATGGCAACACAGGGAGCCCTCCGCAAAATGCTCTTCCCTTCAGTATTGGCAATGGTAATTCCTGTGCTCAGCGGCTTTGTTTTCGGTATCGAGTTTGTTGGTGGCTTGTTGATTGGAGCTACGATCGTTGCCATTCCGCGCGCCATCTTCATGGGGAATTCCGGCGGAGCTTTTGATAATGCTAAAAAGTATATCGAATCCGGATCTCTTGAGGGACACGGCAAAGGATCAGCAGCGCATAAATCGGCCGTTACCGGTGATACTGTCGGCGATACACGTAAGGATGTCGTCGGTGTTGCGCTTGATATCTTTATCAAGACAATGTCAACAGTCGCTAATACACTGGTAAACGTTTTCAGAAACTTCACACTCATCAGATAATGTTGCGACAAGTTGAATGTTTTCCGTTGTTCGGTTTTTAGATGCTTAATATCAAATATTGAGATTGAGCAAGCAATATGATGTAACCTATGTATTACTGGCAGATAATCATTCGTGGTTATCTGCCAGTTTTATACGCAATTTAAACCTGTACCCAAGTCTATAGCTGCTTTTTAATTTGTAATGCTACTAAAACGCAAACAAATAAAAATTATAATCTTCAAAGTCTATTGAAATTATAGCTCCAGTTCACCAGTCTAAAACCAATACTCCGCTGCCTCAACCGAAAAGGCTTGTATAAAAAACCCCGGAATTAACCGGGGATCTTGTTGTAACTGTCTGCCCATTGTTTATACCATGCTGCTGCGAACGGGTGCATATCTACATACTTCCATACCCCTTCTGGGTTTGAAAAGCCAACATTCTCCTGAATGATTTTTTTGCAATATTCAATTTCATCCAGGTATTCTATGCCGGGAAATTTTAACCAGTGGGTCCACGGTCTCTCTTTGAGTTTAGTCTTTATTACTCCATAATTGGTACCTCTAGCTTCTATAACTTCGCCGTTACCTATGTAAACACCCATATGTCCCGGGTATCTTACACATATTCCGGGAATATCCGGCATGGTATCAATAGGACCCTTTTCCTTAGCAACTTGAAATGCGCCGTCTGCAGACATCCAGACACCTTCGTACTTATCGTACTTGATATCGTATACCACATCCTGCTTATTTTTATCCCACCACAAGTAAGACTTTATTAAGTTTACACAGTCAACAGTACGCTTGCCGATAAAAGTCCTGATAAGGTTGAGATGCTTATTTATCTCGTTCGGATACTGTAACTGTTTTTGGCTTATTATAGACGCAGTCAGGACTTGGCCAATTGTGCCATATACATATTGCCATTTTTCGTTTAACGCTTTTTTAACGTGTTGTACCAATCCAATATTTGTAAACATATCAGTCACTCCCCTTGTCCTTTCTCATTATTCATTATATTCACTGACTTTTCTTTAGGGAATTCGATAACATGACAATGGACTAAATTGGCACAACAAGTGCGATTGAGTGATTATAATTCAATCCACCGAATCATATCGATTCAATTGCATTCTTTGATGAAAATACATTATTATAATTATAACTAACTGAATAGTAGTTTTTTAGGCAAAGATCCAACTAATATTTTCGCTACAATCCTGTCTATAAAATATGGATGTATTACCTTGATCGCAAAGGAGGAACACATGGCGGACAATGTTAAAAAGAAAGAAACTTGTCTTAAAAAGAATAATATATGGCAAAAATACATGATTATTTCGGCTTGTGCTATATTGGTCCTGATCATAATGATGATAATGTTCAGAAATGGCTCAGGTACTGACAATTCAGGACTTATTCTGGATGTTGTTTATCCAAAAGCTTATGCTTTTGACGACTATGATACCCGAAGAACCATCTTGGAACAAAACCCTGTTGATGACAAATTTATCTCGGCTCTTAATAACTTCTCATACAATACAGGAACCCTCATACTTACTAATGGAGGCAAAAATATCAACTATTCTCCCCTATCGTTATATTATGCCCTGTCTGTTGCAGCATCGGGAGCCGGCAGTGATACTCAGGCTCAATTGCTTGCTTTGTTAGGTGTTTCGGATGTTGAAACACTTGCAAAGCAGTGTGGCAATTTATACAGAACGATTTATAAAGAAAATAAAATAGGAAAACTTAAAATAGCGAATTCTATCTGGCTGGATAATGACATGAACGGTGAACGGATTTCATTTAAAATGGATTTTGTAAAACGCGCAGCTAAAGATTTTTACGCAAGCTCTCATAGTGTCGATTTCTCCAGAGCAGAAACAGGCAAAGCTATGGCCAAATGGATATCCACTAATACAAACGGAACACTGTCACCGGAGATTAAAATAGATTCTGATCAAATATTATCCATACTTAATACGGTATATTTTTATGACCAATGGATCAATCGTTTTGATAAGAACAAAACCGCTGAGGATGTTTTTTATCTTTCAAACGGAAGCGAAGTGAAGGTTGATTTTATGAATAAGACTTTCAGTTCAGCCGGATTCAGCAAGGGAGACGGATTTACCCGTGCCGGTTTAGGATTGAAAAATGGGGGCCAAATGGTATTTATACTGCCTGATGATGGGGTTTCCCCCTATGATTTACTTTCCTCTCCCCAGCAAATGCAGGAAACCTTCGAAGGAGGAGATGGTTTTTCCGGTGAGGTAGTTTGGAAAATACCCAAATTTAGTTTTGGTTCAAACCTTTTATTGAACGATGTTCTTAAAAGGCTTGGAGTAAGTTCTGCTTTTACACCTGACGCAGACTTCAGCGAAATAACAAACCATATGGCATATATCACTGGTGTACGGCAGGGAACCCATATATCCATTGATGAAGATGGTGTTGAAGCATCCGCATTTACTCAGATTGCCTATGCAGGAGCTGCAATGCCGGTTGGCCGTGCAGAGATGATTCTTAATCGTCCTTTCATATACTATATCACTGAAAGCAACGGCAATTTGTTATTTATAGGTGTTTGTGAAAACCCTGCTGAAAAATAAAGAATTATAATCTTAACTGGTTGAATAAATAGCGGGCTTTAGGTTTTAAGCCCGCTATAACTGGATTACTTGTTTTATGATTTAGTTATTTTACTGAAGAATTAATCTGTCCGTCGTCCAGAAAATCCTTGGCCAAATCATACCACTGTTGGATTAACTTCTGTAACTTCTCTTCTGTAACAAATGTTTTAAGCCATGCCGGCAAATACTTATAAACGATTCTGACGACGAAATCAAATTTAATTTTGCCATCCTGATCGCCAAAAGTTCTTTCGGCTAACAGCATAGCTTGATACGCATATTCCCTTGCCTTTAACCATTGCTTGGTTATCAAAAGGTAGATAATTATAGCTGCACCGCATATTAAAGCAAGCAATAGCAGCCAGTTCTGTGATAAAAATTCCAGGAACATATAAACACGCTTTCCTTATAATTGCTCTAATTCACTATATGCAAGGAAAGCCGGAAACTTGATTGATTTTTTATTTTAACTCCAAATTATCGCTCAATTCGCGTTTTTTAAACATTTTTATGGTATATATCTCGCTGATTTACTTTAAACAAAAATATCAGACCGAGAATAAACATTATACCGCCATAAATGAATAAATATATCTGACTCTTGAGTATGTCCACTATCAGTCCGTAAAGTATCGGACTTGCAATACTGGCAGCAAAGGTAAACACATAATAATACCCTGTGTATAATCCTGTATGTCCTTTCGGCGCCATTTCAGTTACCGCCGGATATGCGTTTGTGGTCAGAAGCGACCAGCCTATTCCGCCTATTCCCAAAAGTACCGGAAGTAGTGTTGGTTCATCAAGCATAAAAATAATCAGAAACGAGCATATAACAACAGTGTTGCCTATTATCATGGATTTTTTGCGTCCTATCCTTCCACCCACATATCCTGCAGGCAATGCGCAAATCATAAATATAACAGCCATTGGAGCCAGCATTATGGTCGCATCCCCTGCGAGGATATTGAATTTTTCCTGGCAATAAAGGGTAAAAAACGCGTTTATACACTCAAATCCGCAGTACCAAAAGAAAACAGTCAGAAGTATATATAAAAGCGAGGGAGTCCTTGAAATTGCAGATGGCTGTCCGTTTTTTCCAAACAGGAACCCGATATCTGCCTTTTCAGAATCGCCCTCTTCATCAGCCGAATATGGTTCTTCGGGTTCTTTATAGAAAATAACGAGTATGATTAACGCAATTACCATAATAGCGCCGCCAACTACAAACGGAAGTCTATAATTGATATTAAACAGTCTTCCTCCCAGTGAAAACGCAATAATGGTTCCTAGTCCGCCCATGGCAGTTATAATTCCGTTTGCCCGGCTTCTTAACTCAGCCGGTGTTGCATCCGGCATTAAAGCTGTGGCAGGAGCCCTATACACACTCATAAAGAAATTCATGCCGATAACAGAAATCATCATTATTGCAAGACGTATATCAACTGGAAATAACGCTCCTATTTCATTGTAAAACGGTATCATTGAGAAAAACAAAGCAGCTAAAGGTAATCCTATAATTATAAACGGCATCCTCCGCCCGAATCTTGTCCTGGTCTTATCGCTAAGATTACCAAAAAACGGTTGAAATATAATACCGAACAAATTGTCTATTGTCATAATAACGCCCAGTACTGTCGAGCTTTTGATAAGTCCGCTGATATGTTCATTTCCGATCAGGAAAACAGGAACAAATGTATTATAGATCGTCCATGCCAGACTTACAGTAAAAAATGCCAAACTTATAACAAGGGTCTTCGAAATATTAAGTTTCATATAGACTCCCCTGGTGTTTAATCAATGCAAACTTGCTGCAAATGAATTACGTTTAATTTTAATTAGACACAATAATATCATAAATTGCAGGAAAAATAAAAGATAAAATATTCCGTTGCAATACAAATTTAATATAAGAACAAGCATTATCTGGTTCTGTATATACAAAAGTTATGAATAAGATATGATCTCTGTCTGTACATCTGTTAATTCTACAGTTCCTATGCACTCAATGAAATTAATCACGTTTGCCAACATACTGTCAGCATGGGCAGCCTCATTGGATATGCAAACAATTCCAAGGCTGCAATTGTTCCATGAATCCAAATCTCCTGTTTCGGCAACAGCTACGTTAAACTTATTCTTTAGCTTTTCTATTAAGCTTTTTATAATTCGCCTCTTATCTTTCAGAGATTGGGGTTCACTTAAATACAGTCTTACATTTAATACTCCGATAAACATTTGTACTCTCCTTATAAAAGTGGATATAATGGTTTAAGCAGGTATTATTTTTAATAATAACATAATAACATCACCCGTTACCGAAATCAAAGTGCAATATCATCCTGAGGGCCGCTTTGCGGAGTCGAAGGAACTTAATGTTAACACAAAAGATTCTTCGCTTGCGCTCAGAATGACAAAGAGGATTTATAATAATAGGGTACCCGAGTTATTGATACTTCGTATGATAGAATTACTTTAAAGATATAAAATATACGTACTTTTATAATTTAATGAGGACTGGATATATGAGAATTGACTTTGAGATTACTGAAGCATGCAGTGGAAAGAAAGTATTGCAAATATTACAGAATGAAATTAATATGTCGGGGCGTCTGATAAAAAAGCTTAAAGCTTCAGGCGGTATACTTTTGAATGAAAAACCGGTTCGTACAGTCGATTATGTTCAAAAGGGCGATATTTTAAGCGTAATTGTTGATTTTAATGAAGAAGCGGATTTTGAACCTGAAAACGCGGATTTTTCAATTTTATATGAGGATGATTGTATTCTTGCCGTAAATAAAGAACCGGGTATGCCTGTACATCCGTCGGCCGGCCATACTAAAGGAACTTTGGCTAATCGGGTACTTGCTCATTTTATAAAACAAGGGCTTTCAATTAAGGTACGCCCGATAAACAGGCTGGATAAAGATACCTCCGGGATTGTGTTATTCGCAAAGAATGCTCATATTCAGGAGCAAATTATTAATCAAATGAAGGAAAATCGTGTTTATAAGTCTTATCTGGGAATAGTCCATGGTGTGTTTGACCCCCCGGAAGGCATAATAAATCTGCCGATTGCGCGTAAAAGCGGCAGTATTATGGAAAGAATCATAGATCCGGATGGAGCTCCTTCAATTACAATATATAAAACTTTGGAAATCCATAAAGATTTGAGTTTAGTAGAATTCATACTCAAGACCGGAAGAACACACCAGATTCGAGTACATTGCAAAGCCATGGGGCATCCCCTTCTTGGGGATTGGCTTTATTCAGATATACAAACCGACCTTATTGGAAGACAGGCCTTACATTCACATATTTTTGCCTTTGATCATCCTTTAAACGGGCAAAGAATTGAACTTTTGGCTCCCCTCCCGAAAGATATGAAAAAAGCATTGACTGTATAACCCTAAAAACGGCTATACAGCACAATGCTTTTTTTAATAATGTTTTTTATTATGAGTTAAATATTTTTCGTTTATCTATAACACGTTTTGCTTTACCTTCGCTGCGTTGTATGGTATTTGGCTCGACAAGCTTTATTTTCGCACTTATTCCCAAAGTGGACTCAATTTCGTAGCGCAGCTTACGCTCAATAGTCTCAATCTTTTTAACCTGATCCGAGAATAAACTAGGGTTCATTTCAATCTGAACTTCCATTATATCCAAATTATTCACACGATCTACATAAATCATATAATGGGGTTCTACTTCACTGTATTTTAGAAGAACAGATTCTATCTGGGATGGGAAAACATTCACGCCGCGTATAATAATCATATCATCGGATCTTCCGGTCACCTTTTTCATTCTGGCACCGGTCCTGCCGCATGCACATGGTTCGTGAGTCAATACCGATAAGTCTCTTGTTCTGTATCTTATAAGCGGTAAAGTTTCTTTCGTTATACAAGTGAATACCAGTTCTCCTCTTTCTCCGTCAGGCAATACTTCTTCCGTTTCAGGGTCGATTATTTCCGCAATAAAATGATCCGATACAATATGAAGCCAATCCTGGCAATGGCAGTTCATGGATACACCCGGGCCCATGATTTCACTTAAGCCGTAAATATCATAAGCTTTTAACCCCAGACGATTTTCGATTTGTGTACGCATTTCCTCTGACCATGGTTCAGCGCCGAAAACTCCTACTCTCAGATTTAGATCATCTTTGGTTATACCTGCATTTTTCATCTCATCGGCTATATGTAAGGCATAAGACGGAGTACAGCAAAGTACGGTCGCTCCAAAATCTTTAAGAAGCTGTATCTGTCTTGATGTATTTCCTCCTGAAACAGGGATTACCGTAGCCCCTACACGCTCAGCACCGTAATGTAAGCCCAGCCCTCCTGTAAAAAGGCCATATCCGTATGCAACATGTACGATATCATCTTTGGTAACTCCTGCGCATACCAGGCAACGGGCTACACATTCGGTCCATGTTTCTATATCGTTTTTAGTATATCCCACAACAGTCGGTTTCCCTGTCGTGCCTGATGAAGCATGTACCCGAACAACATCTTGAAGGGGTGTTGCAAAAGTTCCGAACGGATAATTATCCCTCAAATCCGACTTATAGGTAAAAGGCAGCTTTGACAGATCGTCTACCGATTGTATATCGGATGGTGTAACACCCGCTTTCTTCATGTTCTCGGCATAATAGGGTACATTTTCATATACTCTTTTTACTGTTTCTCTAAGCCTTTCGCTTTGTATTTTTTTAAGGCTCTCATAATCCATGGTCTCCATTTTCTCGTTCCAATACTGCATTTTCGTGTCCTCCTACCTATCCATTTTTATTAATATAAAAAAGCCTTTCATCCCTCTTGGGACGAAAGGCTTAACTTCCGCGGTACCACCCATTTTTACTGCTATTATGCAGTACACTCAATCAAAATACGGGATCATCAATACTGATATTGATCATCCGATATTCCACCCTTATAACGTAGGGTAATCCGCACCGGCCTACAACTTACGCTTCAGCCGGCGAGCTCCGGAGCGAACTTCAAAAACCTTCCTCATAAGATTGCTTTCAGTCCTTGACAATCTCTCCCTGAATGATTCATGGTTTTTTACTTTTCTCCATCACAGCCATTGAATATTGAATTAAATTAAATTGAATTATATCATTTCATTACATCGTTGTCAATAATATCCGGAATTCCATCTCCATCCGAATCCAATCCTATTATATCGTTGGAAATACCGTATAACTCCCTGCCTTGAGCATTAATTCTAATTCTTTCATTTTCAACTAGCTTGCTTAATAGATCCCGAACCTTTTTCGGATTTTTTATTCTGACTAACTCAAGCTTAGGATGTGTCTTATCCGCAGTATACAGAGTTATTGTACCAACACCTACAAGTTTATCTCCTAACGTTCTGTTGAGTCTAATATCCATAATCCTGTACAGCAGCATTTCTTCCTCTGTAGTATTAAAAAATCCCGTTGTATAATAGAGTCTTTGATCTTTGATAGCATATTTTGTGAAACTAAGCGGGAGACCAAGATAACGTTTTCTGTCTTTCCATACGTATTCGTCCTTTTGTTTTTTTGCCATAAGCTATCCCTCGCAATTTTTACGCTTTTATTTAATTATAAATCAATGTCAATTAATTTCAATAATAATATTTTATAGAATTAGTCATAGAATCGGTGCCGCAACATATGAGGCAAAATATACTGTTCAGGCGTTTTTTATAACAAAATTAATAAAAGTTTAATTTTTTTAACCTACAGCATATGTTATAATAATGATAAAAATAATATATTTTTAAAGTTCATTAGTACGCGAATTTGACACTTCTAGTATTTCTTTTAGGTACTGTAATTTACTTGTAAATATTTAATGCAAAAACCAATTAATTCTAATATATCAGAAAAAATTTAAAGATTAGGAAGTGAAAATTATAGAAACATTATTTTTTACTATAGTAGACAGAGGCAAAGCAAATGCCGTTTTACATAAAGCCCAGGAATGCGGCGCAAAGGGAGGAACAATTCTATTAGGAGAAGGCACTGTGCAGTCCAGATTCTTAAGAAAGATTGGGGTCACCGAACTGCACAAAGAAATACTTGTGATCTCTGCATCAGAAGAACTTTCTGACAAGTTGCACGATACCCTTTGCGAAGCTTTTTCGTTTGCAAAAAGAAACAAGGGGATCGCTTTTACAGTCCCATTTAAACGTTGGCATAAACAAACTTCAGAGCAGGAAGAAAAAACTTCGGATAATTCATCATACGAGCATAAGATTACCCACTATTGCATTATTACAGTAGTGGATAAAGGCCGCGGCAAAGAATGTATAAAATCCGCAAAAGCAGCGGGCGCCAGGGGCGGCACTTTGATCCATGGCCGCGGAGCTGGTATCCCTACAGATTTTTATTTTCCATTGGTTATTGAACCACAAAAAGATGTCGTAATGATTATCACCACAAAAGATAAAGTATCTACAATAAGAGAAAGGATATTCTCAGATCTTGATCTTGGAAAGGCCGGCAATGGTATATTGTTTACTCTTCCTATCACCAGAACAAGCGGCCTTGTTGAAAACAGATTCGGGGAAAGTAAGGAAGGTATATCATGAGTCTACTGTTTGAAAAAACCAAAGAAGTCCTGCGCACTCTGCTTCCGGTTGTTATATTGGTATTATTGCTCTGTTTCACTATAGTAGATGTTGAGACGGATGTTCTGATTCGTTTTCTTGTTGGCAGTGTTTTGCTGTTAATCGGGCTTTCAGTGTTTTTATATGGTGTAGATCTGTCCATGAATCCGATCGGTGAATATATGTCTCTGGAGGTTGCTACGTCAAAAACTCCAATAAAAATTGCAATACTCAGTTTCCTGCTGGGATTTCTGATTACAGTTGCGGAACCCGATTTAATTATTCTTGGGCACCAGATTCAGGAGGCTTCAGGGAATACCCTTAGCTCATCCATAATAGTGTATATGGTATCTATAGGTGTTGGAGTGCTGATTTTGTTAGGTGTTTTCAGGCTGCTTCGGGATAAACCGTCTTATAGTATACTCATGGCAACAATTTATAGTATTATTTTTTTATTGGTACCCTTTGTATCTGAGGAGTTCCTTGCAATTTCTTTTGACGCATCAGGAGCCACTACCGGGGCTCTTACCACTCCTTTTGTGTTGGCAATATCGTTAGGACTGTCCAATATAAAAGGCGGTAAGAACGAGGAAGAAAACTCTTTCGGACTTGTCGGCGTCATGAGCGCCGGTCCGATACTTGCTGTTATGCTGATGTCCATTATTTCCGGACAAAACAATATTCAGGGGGATGCCAGTGAATATGTATATGCTGAAGGTATAATAGCCCCTATAATAAGCAAGTTCCCTGGAATTTTTGCGGAATCTCTGGTTGCCTTGCTTCCTATAACAATCTTATTTTTCTTCTATAACTTTATAAAATTCAAAATACCTAAGGAAGAGCTTAAAGGGATAGTAAAAGGACTTTTGTTAACTCTTCTGGGACTGACCGTTTTTCTTACAGCCGTAAATTCCGGTTTTATGGATATGGGACGAATTATTGGAATAGAAATTGGGCAAATGAATCCGTGGGTATTGATAGGAACAGGTTTTCTTCTTGGGCTTATCGTGGTTCTCGTCGAGCCGGCCGTACATGTATTGGGTGAGCAAATAGAAGAAGTAACCAGCGGACATATACCGATAGGTTTGATCCGCACCACATTATCCATCGGTGTAGGTACCGCAATCGCTCTCTCGATGGTCAGGATTGTTGTACCTGAGGTAAAACTGTGGTATTTTCTTATCCCCGGTTTTATTATTGCCATACTGCTTTCTTTCATAGCTGACCCGGTTTTTGTCGGGATAGCCTATGATGCAGGTGGAGTCGCATCAGGTCCTATGACTGCTACCTTTGTACTTGCATTTGCTCAGGGAGCGGCTACAATTATTGAAACAGCTAATGTGCTGGTGGACGGATTTGGTGTTATCGCAATGGTAGCAATGTCCCCAGTTCTTTCCATTATGGTTCTGGGAACTATATTCAAGCATAAAAAAGTTGAATATCCGGTTATTGCTAAAAAGCCGGCCTTTACATCTCACCTGGTTGATGAAATCAACTTGGAACACGACTGTATATTGGTCATTGTCAATAGAGGTCTTGCTGAAAAAGTGGTTGATGTGGCCAGACAATCAGGAGCCAAGGGAGCAACAATCATGCGCGGCCGCGGAACTGATGAAAATCAGAAGATCATGCTGCCTTTTATAAATATAGAATTACAACCTGAGAAAGAAATTATATGGCTCATCACCACCACTGACGTCAGCGCGCCTATAGCCGATAATCTGTTAAGTGACCAACAGCTTGAACAGGATGGCGAAATAATGGTATTCGTATCCCCTACTGAAGCTATGGTCAGAACTTTTTCGACAATGCATACCTCAAATAATAATGAATAAGATGAGATCAACCGACCAATCCTGAATCCAGGTTCACCATTAAACCTTCATACAATAAATTTAGATTTGGAATATTGAGTATATCATCGGGTCTTACAAGAGAAAACGGTTTATTGAACGTATAAATCCCCGATTCATCCAATATCTTTGCGACGAATTCTGCGCATGTATTATTATTCCTGGAACTAAAGGGTTTGTTAATTATAATTCCAACTAACGCCATAAGATTATAACGATATTTTTCAGGATTGGTTATAAACTTTTCCAATGCAGCACAAACCCTATTATAAGCAGCATTATCCACCTGTTTTGCATAAATGGCACATTCAGTTTGAGGATAATCTTTGAAGATCCCCTCATTAACTACTTCAGTTATAAATCCCCCAATTAATGGAAAATACCGAACCCTGCGGGCAAAGCTGTAAAATATTCGCAAATTAGGGTCAACACCGATTGATACATGATTATATTTTGCTTTAGTATATAATTTTATTGACTTTGATACCAAAGTCCCTACCTGAGTCAGCATTATGTAAATTTCTTTCATTACAATCTTCCAAAATAAAAATACTGGCATTAAAGTAAATATCATTATACAATACATTTGATTTTATAGCTACAGGAAATATTAATACTCCTGTATTCTTTCCTCTGCAAACACTTGACAATACTCGATTTACCGTCTATTCTTAATTCTGTGTCCCCTAAATCTCTAATCAAACGTTGACCATATTAAATATGGTATATAGTTATAAATATCAGTTTATACTTTCAATTATGTAATTATTGTTATAGAATAATTATGGTCCGATTAATAAATAATGTAAATTTTGGGTATACAAGGGATTATTTCAAAATGGAAAAAAGGTTATATTTAAAAAGATTTATTTTATGGGGTTTAATAATAGCGATAATTTTTATTGTTCCTTTAATAGCGATACGGCTTAGTATGCGCGCTCCGGAAGGGAATAAGACTTTAAATCAGACAGGGCGCGTCAATAAAGACGTACCGGTAGTCATTGACGATGAACCGGCACATGAAGAGCCGCCAAAAAAGAAGGTTTATACCTTTCTTGTTGCCGGAAAGGACAAGGTCTCCGGTAACACTGATACTATTATGCTTGTGAGGCTTGATATCGGAAATAAGAATATACGTATTCTGAATATTCCAAGAGATACAATGCTTGATACTGAAAGAAAATCAAAAAAAATAAATTCTTCTTATCTTATCGGCGGGATCGAGCAGTTTGAAAAAGATGTAGCAAGTTTGACAGGCTTTTATGTTAATCGTTACTTAATTTTCGACATAGAAGGTGTTGAAAAAGTTATTGATAAAATCGGAGGAGTATACTTTGATGTTCCCAGAAACATGAATTATGAGGATCCAACCCAGGATCTTTATATTCATATTAAAAAAGGATACCAGCATTTAGACGGGAAACAGGCTGTTAATTTAGCTCGTTTCCGTAGCTACCCGGAAGGCGATATAGATAGGATTACCATGCAGCAGAAATTATTGATCGAATTGGCCAAACAGGCTCTTAAACCTGAAAACATATTAAAAATACCCGAATTGGTTGCCATAATCAAAGAAAATGTCGAAACCGATATCGATATGAATGAAATGTTATGGCTTGCCAATGAGGCAAAGAATATACCTTTAAGCAATATAGAAACCGATATGGTTCCTGGTGTTGCCAGTACCATAGACAATTTATCATACTGGCTACCTTATAAAAATGCGTTGCTTGATCTTATAAACGATCGGTACAACCCTCTCGACAGTCCTATCACAGCAAATGACATATCGATTGTGGAATTTTCCGCAAATCGTGAAGGGTAACTGATATTAGTGTTTTATCATAATTATAAAGGGTATAATAGTTAATAAAACAATAAATAAGTAAAGGAGAATTAAATATGAGAGCATGGATTGACAGAGATGGTTGTATTTCTTGCGGATTATGTTCAAGCACATGTCCTGAGGTTTTTAGGATGGATGATGAAGATATAGCAGAAGTCTATGTCGATGAGATACCGGAGGATGTAGAAGATATGGCTCAGGAAGCTGCTGAAAGCTGCCCTGTGAGCGTTATTCACATCGAGGAAGACTAATTAAAATTCTTAAAAAACATATAAAAAAGGTCATTCTGAACGGAATCTTTAACTGTATCAGGATGACCTTTTAAATTCTGTTTTTATACGAGCTAATACTATGTTCTAAAAAATACGAAAATTGATATTCCCATCGAAATAAAAATTAGCAGAACTGCGCCTATGGAAGCCAGTTTATTCTCCTCCCAGGTTTGCTTGGCAAAGCTGAAGGTATATATTGAAGAAAGAATAATATATAAGAAACCTAAGTATGCAATCATTCTTTACCCTCCGATGAAAAAACTGATCCATTTCTTAAAAGCTTGCCAGTGCGCCTTATGGTAAAATCAACATCAACCTCAAGTTCTGATTTTGAAAATTTGTCCAGCCAGTTATATTCTTCCCATTCAGGTATAGTCCGGAATTGGATGACTGCAGTTGTACCGAAATCAAAAACATCGGCTTTCATTTCCTTACATTTTTCGAATGTATCTTTTATCCCTTTAATCAAATATTTTTCAAAAGCTTCTTCCACTTTTGGTAATTTATCAGGGGTTTCATAATCTATCCCTGACTGGATGGATACAAGATCTCCTTCAAATTTCAGTTTTACATATATCTTTGGATTCTCTCCGCTTAAATCTACTTTAACGACAGGTTTATCAAACTCTGTTATATCAAGTGGAATGGCTACATCCGGTTTTTCAGGATCAGTTATGGAAAAAGGACCAAAAAATAATTCTCCACGTACCAGATGCAGCATCTGTGTTTCAAAACCGGTCAGCTTACCTACCATTTTATCTCCGTCAAACACGACCGAGCCTAACAATTCAATCTTACTACCTCCTTTTCTTGGTACCTCCCCTGCTAAATAATTGCCGGGAATATTCGGTTCTCCTTTATAATAGTCTCCTTCACTTTTTAAATTATCTTCTTTGTTTATGGCACCATATGTCATCAATAATGCATGATAGGGGGATTTGATTTCACAATATAAATCATTTAAGGTCGAACGGTGAAAATAACCAATTTTTCTTGAATTCTCAAATAACTCCTCCAGTGTTGTAGTAATTAATTCCCCCGGATAAGGTTTTAGCTCCTTAATAAACTCTTCTGCCTTTTCTTTACTTACAATAACATTGGTAGTTCGTCTTATGTGCCGGTAACGTATCAGAGGAGTTATTGCTTCTGCCAGCATATCGTTCTTTGCCAAATCTTCAGATATTACAATTATTTTAAGATGCATAAAATTCAAATCTTTAGACAAATTTGAATTAGTTATTGCAACAGCAGAA
>Ga0134103_1002257_pt1 | contig 15398 bp, 8 predicted proteins | sample 14_taG_2_FD_94445 | JGI IMG/M metagenome (GOLD analysis project Ga0134103, IMG submission 94445) | Switchgrass degrading microbial communities from high solid loading bioreactors in New Hampshire, USA - 14_58_20_212_A1 metaG | ecosystem: Engineered > Bioreactor > Semi-continuous > Anaerobic >...
GAATTTAATCATGCAATTCAACATGTAGAAATTAGTCATGCAAACCTCTCTATGGTCACCCATGCTCCTGGCAGGCCAGACAGTCATGCTCCCAGCATCTCTTCTATGAGCGCATGGAAGGCTGTCTGCACAAGCATCGGTCCTGGTGCATATATTGATAAAGGACGGCATTATCGGAACCGGGATGTCCTGGTCCGGTTCTATTAAGGTACTTGAAGCTCATCACGACAGGATACTAACCAGGCGGCAGACAGGTCCGCATGGCCAAAGGCCTCAAGATCAGGCTGGAAGGCCGCAATTATAGCAACAGCAGTTCCATTCCGGCATGGACTCACGTCAATGGGCAACCAGAGCAGAATCCCCCCTGGCATTGGTAATTGTTACCTTGTATTGCTTATGAAATGCGCAACTGATATAATAGAATCCAATAAATAGAAGCGTTGCGCATAGTAACAGGCAATATATTGCAGTGACGGTAACCATACAGAGATATAGATTTAAGGCTGAATCTCCACAGGAGTACGGAGGAACCAATTATAACGGGGCTAATCCCTGAGAGGTAGGGTTCCCTATTTTACCGAGCCCGTCAGCTAACTCCGGAAGCCTAAAATAGGAGGATAATCATGCAATCAGGCAAGAACTCGCATATATATACCTGGGGGACTATTGTCCTTCTTTTTGCCCTTACTGTCGGCGTATTGTTTTATTCCGGCTTAACCGGACCAACCCAACAGCAAACGATTAATATATCCAGCGAAGAATCTGCCGTCCCCCTTTCCACTGACCTGTCTGTTTATTCACTCCCATGCAAATACATCTCAGCAACATATCGGGAACTGGAATTCCAGTCCAAGTCAGAAGAAATAATTGCCCTTTACTCAACACAGTATGACCTTTCAGCCTATGGCGCCGAAGCGGCAGCCGATGCGGATGCCCCATTAATGATGACTGCTTCCATTGCCCGGGGCATGGTTGAAGAATCGCGCAGCGAGGGCAAAGCCGCGGCATCCATGGAGCAGGTTTCCGCCTACATGTATGTAAACGCTAATCAACTCAATGTCAGGAGCGGTGTCGGCACCGACTATGACAAGCTGACCACACTGAAAAGAGGCGACAAGGTCGGCCTGTTCAGGATAGAAGGCGATTGGGCAAAGGTCAAAACAGAGTCGGGCATCATCGGATATACGGTTGCCAGGTACCTGGTGGACAGCGAGGATAAGGTTGAGCCTGAAAGACCCATTGCCTACTGGTATATCAACGCTAATACGCTTAACGTGAGAAGCGGGCCGGGAACCGATTATGAAAAGATTGAAACATTAAAACGCGGAGATAAGGTGGGCTATTTCGATGAACAAGGCGAATGGGCCAGGGTCCAGACCCCATCGGGTAAAAAGGGTTACATGCTGATGAAGTACCTGGTGGACAGCGAAAGCGAAGTTGACAGGAGTTCTTCCCTTCCTGTCGCCAGCTCCAGCACGGTAACCAGCCTGGCGCAGCAGATTGTTGAATACAGCAAGACCCTGCAGGGTGTGAGATATAAATACGGCGGATACAGCACCAGCGGGATGGACTGTTCGGGATTTGTGAAGTATGTCTATGCCCACTTCGGTATCGATGTTCCAAGGAGTTCTGCAAGCTATGCCAATTTTGGCCAGCGGGTTTCAAGGGAGAATCTGAGACCTTCGGACATCCTGCTCTTTGATACCGACGGCGGAAACTGGGACGTCAGCCATGTGGGAATCTATATTGGAAACAATATGTTCATCCATGCCTCAACAACCAAGGGAAAGGTAGTCATAACTTCATTGTCCGAATACCCTGCTCCATATTATGGAGCCAGGCGGGTAATCGACTGATAACAGTACGATGAGCAAGGGATGATCTCAGGAATACCTGTGATCATCCCTGTTTTATTGCCCTTCACACCCGGCAGGCTTTTCTGATAATGGGAGTAAAGCCCGGTTTGAGCCGGGGTTTCATTTTATTGCCCGGAAAGGAAAAACTGTTGGAAAAATAATGAACCATTCCTGGCCGGGCCCGTCAAATATATAAGGACTGAAAGGCGTACCCGCTGGAATTTTAAGAAAATTTTAAGATTAGAACATACTTTTATTGCATGATTGCTGTTATAATTGATAAGAGCGAACAGTCAGTACCAGTTTATGTAAATTAGTACGAAGATAATTTACAGAGGTTCCAAGGAGATACATAAATGTCTGCAATTATTGTTTTGGACGACGTATATCGCATCTTTCGGATGGGCCAGGAACGTATCTGCGCTGTCAATGGGATAAGTCTAAGCATTGAAGAAGGCGAGATATGCTGCCTGCAGGGACCGTCGGGCTCAGGCAAATCGACTCTGCTGCATCTGATGGCCGGGCTGGATAAGCCCACAAAGGGATCCATCACCATCGGCAAGACCCGTATTGACAAGCTTAACGAGAACCAATTGGCCCTGTTCAGGCAAAAGTATATCGGCTTCATCTTTCAAAGCTACTACCTTATTCCCACGCTTACCGCGCTGGAAAATGTGGCGCTGCCCTTAACATTCTGCGGCGTACCCCGGTCAAAACGGAATAAGATGGCCAAGGAGCTTTTGGAGGCTGTCGGGTTGAAGGACCGGATGAAGCATAAGCCCCATGAGATGAGCGGCGGCCAGCAGCAGCGCGTTTCCATTGCCCGGGCATTTGTGAACAATCCAAAGGTGATCTTTGCCGATGAGCCCACCGGAAACCTGGATACGGTAACAACCCATGAAATGATGCGGCTCATGACATCCCTTGCCTATGAGAGGAAACAGACCATTGTGCTGGTTACCCACAACCCGGAAATAGCGGATTATTCAACACGCATTGTCAGGGTGCGTGACGGCAGGATAGAAAAAATTGAGAATGGAAGGGAAAATGGATATGAAACAGGTGCTTAAGAAAATTTCAAACCTCACGCTTGCTCTTATTTTTGTGCTGGTAACCATGATTTCGATTTTGCCGCCCGACGTGGCTATGGCAGCGGATCTGGATGTCAGTTTGGTAAGCGACCGCAAATCACTTAGGTATAATTATGGATTTGAGATTGAAATAACTATTACGAACAATACAGAAAGGGATTATTCCGATTTGCTCATCGACTTAACCGGAGCGGCCAATATTGCAGTTCCTGATGATAATATGCCTACTGAAGTGGAAGTAGATCCAGGGACTAGCAAAACAGCAAGAAAAAAAATAAAAATGATATTTGTAGGTGACGGCTCCAGCAGGTTATTGCCGGTAACTATCAAGTATAAATTTGTCGGCGATATAGATTTTAACTCTATCACTAAAAACTTTACGCTTGATGTGGATACGCAGGGTGGAAATGAACCAAATCCACCAACTGACACCACAATATACAAGCCTAATATCGAAGTATCAGTAGCTGATAATGCCACGGTTATGGCCGGACAGTATACAGGGCTGGATGTTACACTGAAGAACACCAGCGTCTCAATTTCGGCCGGCAACATAGTTTTCACGCCTGTTTATGAAAGCGGTTCTCCCTTCACCCATGTAAAAACCCTGAGCGACATGCCCATCAGGGACTTAAGGCCTAATGACTCGCAAACACTGAAGCTGTCCGTCAATACCGACAAGTTTGCAAACCCTGGACTGTACCCGTTCAGGTTCAAACTGACATACAAAAATCCCTGGGGAGATGAATTTTCCAGTGAGCATATCGTTTACATAAACGTAGCAAACAACAATCTTAATGCTCGACTGACGGTCAGGACCTCGTCAGCTGACAATGTCAGTGCCGTTGCCGGGAAGAGCTTTACGGTACCAGTTTACGTTTCAAATACGGGCGACTTCTATGCCAAGGACATTCTCATTACGCTTCAGGGCCTGTCCCAGGACACCTTCATACTGAGTTCGGGAACCAACCGCATTAGTATTGACCGTATAAACGGCAAAGACTTTAAAAAAATCGATCTCAGCCTGGTAGCGGCCAAAGGCCTGAAAACTGCAAGCTATCCCCTGTCCTTCAGGGTTGAATACACCACGGAATCAGGGGAAAAGGTCAGTGAAACCCAGGAGATCTGGATCCCTGTAACAGGAAGCGGCGATGCCGTGAGTTCCCTGGAGATCCTTGAGGTCAAGACATCCAAAACCACTGTCACCACTTCCGACATATTCGATGTTTCAGTAACCATAAAGAACGCAGGGACTGTAAACGCGGAACAGGTCAAGGTGTCTGCCGATGGAACCAGCGCCCTTCTGCCGGTTTCCCAGAACCTTTTCATCCTTTCAAAACTTACACCCGGCGAAACCAGGACCCTGACCTTTAAATACCAGCCATCCCCCGACGCGCAGAGGGGAAGCGTACCCATAGTGATCAGGGTGGAGTCCCTGGACGGCTCGGGAAATAACGCAATGATCTCACAGGCTGTTTCGGTCTTTGTGGATGCGGACAAAGGCTCTACGGACCCAAGCAAGAACGTTCCCAAGATCATAGTGGGGAGCTACTCCTATGAGCCCCAGCAGGTAAAGGCAGGGGAAAGGTTCACCCTGTATATGTCCTTCCGCAACACCCATTCATCCAAGACCATAAGAAATATCAAGGGAAGCTTCAATGTGGAAGAGAAGTCCAATACAACCGGGAATGTCTTCACCCCAGTTGACAGCAGCAATACCTTCTTCATCGATGAGATCAGGCCCAGGGACAGCTACGATTGGGCAGTGAACCTGTATACAATACCCGATGCCCTGTCCAAGACCTATACCGTCATCATCAGCTTTGAATATGAAGACGAATATGGCAACCCCTATACTGCGCAGGAGATTATCGGCATACCCGTTTATCAGCCGTCCCGTTTCGAGGTTTCGGAAATCTCCCTGCCCTCAGAAGTGTATATGGGACAACCGGTATATATCAGCTTCAGCCTGTACAACATGGGCAAGACCGACCTGTATAACGTGAAAATGTCTGTCCAGGGTGATTTCGCCGCGGACCCCATGAGCAACTATTTCGGCAATTTCACGCCCGGATACATGGAGTGGTGCGAGATAAACCTCATACCAATGCAGCCGGGAATGGGCATGGGCAAAATCGTTGTGGAGTACGAGACCACCAGCGGCGAGATCATGACCTATGAGAAGGAGTTCGCCATGAATGTCCTTGAAATGCCTGCCTATGATCCGGGTTTCCCCGTGGATGGACCGTTCCCCATGGACCCTGGCATGGAACCGGGCAATGAGGGAGGCGGCTTCTTCAGCAGCGTCTGGTTCTACATTATTCTTGGCGTTGTGGTAGCTGCAGGCATAGCTATCACCATCATCGTGGTCAGGAAGCGCAAGAAGAACAAGGAGTTTGAGTTCTGATGAAATATTTCGACACATTGTTTCTAAGCGTAAGGAACCTGTGGCGCCGCAAGCTCAGGACCACACTGACCATCGTCGGCGTTATGATCGGAACATGCGCCATCGTGGTCATGATCTCACTTGGCCTGGCCATGAACAAAAACTTCCTGGAACAGGTAAGCCAGATGGGAAACATCATGCAGATCCAGGTCTACAACTGGAATGAAGGCGGCATGACGCCGGACGGCAAAAAGATCGAGCCTCTCACCGACGCAAAGATCGCCGAATTCGCCAAGATGAAAGGTGTGGAGGGGGCAACCCCCATCATGGACCTTGGCCTTAAGATGGTGGTCGGAAAGTATGTGGGCTGGGTTAGTATCCTGGGCATTAATCCCGATATGTTTGAAATGCTTGATATTCCCGTGAGCACCGGCCGCGGGCTTACAGGCGAGGACACCAACCATGCGGTGGTAGGGGAGTATGCGAAATATAACCTTTATAATCCCAAGTCCAGCCGATGGGAACCTGCACCCGAAGACCTGAACCTCATGGAGGAAAAGGTCACCGTAAGCTGGGACATGAGCTATGGAGAAAAGCCATATCCCGGCCAGCCGACATCGAAAAAGAAGGTAAAGCCCGTAACGATAGAAGTTGTGGGCATGGTGTCCCAAAGCGGCGGTCAATACGATTATTCTATTGTCATGCCCCTGGAAACCGTTAAGAAGTTTAAGAAGGAACAGGATAAATTCAACCAGGGAAACGGCGGAGGCGGTGGTGTCATAATAGGCCGCGCGGGCTCCAGCAGCTCCGGTGAAAAAGAAGGTTATTACCAGGCCATCGTGAAAGTTAAGGACATAGACAGCGTGACAGAGGTGATGGAACAGATAAAGGCCATGGGATACGAAGCCTACAGCCCCATCCAGATCCTTGAGCAGATGAAGGAGCAGTCGGCAGGCTTAAGGCAGATACTTGGAGGTATAGGTATCACAGCCTTTGTCATCGCGGCCATCGGTATTGCCAACACCATGTATATGTCCATCTATGAGAGAACCCGTGAAATAGGAATTATAAAGGTAATCGGCGCAAGGCTGGGGGATATCAGGCGCATCTTTCTTATGGAGGCCGGGTGGATTGGCATCTTCGGAGGTGTGATGGGTGTGGGGCTGAGCCTTCTGGCTTCCATGGCCCTGAACAGGTTCAATATCAATTTGGGCGGGCAGATCATGTGGATGCCCCAGGGAGAGGGTTTGCAGTCCTCATATATTCCTGTCTGGCTCATGCTGGCGGGAGCAGGATTCTCCTTCCTGGCAAGCCTGCTTGCCGGAGTGCTTCCCGCAAGGCGGGCCATGAGACTCAGTGTTATGAAGGCGCTGCGCCAGGAATAAGCCTTAACGGGAAATAAAAACTTAAGCAAGCATAACGGGAGGCATCTTCGGGATTGCCTCCCCGTTTATGTTAAATAACCGTTACAAAGAAAAAAATTATTCCACTTTCAATTCTTTTATGGTATATTGTACTGGCGGTTAACGCTGTTTGATAAACAGACCAAACACTGACCATGAGTTGAAAGGAGGCCGCGAAATGGCAAACGGAGGCTTTAAAATCAGAAGATTCAGAAGCTATAATGGAGTTGGCTTTGTCGCGGCCGATCGTCCAATCTGAGCTGTACTGTTCCCACGACAATTTCAAATCCATTTGCTTGCTGAGTCATATGATGAAGTTGCAATGGCTCTTTTTTGCGTTTCATACCTGAGAGGGAAAAATACTATCAGGTTATCCGATATGCCTAGGCTGACCTCTTACCGGCTGAAAGGAGGCTTATTGTGAAGAACTTCAGGCTGCTTCGGGAATATTTGCGCGGAAGCGGAAAAACCTATATCTTAACGCTGACAGCAGTGCTTCTCATGACTGTCTTTTCGTCAATGACCCCGCTCGTGATCGCATTCACGGTGGATTCGGTCATAGGCGGCAAGCCCGTGGACCTGCCTGCTTTTCTGGAGTCCCGGATCGATGCGGAAAGCGCTGTTGCCTATATCAGGAATAATCTGTGGATCATACTGCTTGTCCTTGTATCAATCACTTTACTGCAGGGCGTCTTCCTGTTCCTCAGGGGGAAATACTCTGCTGTGTCTGCACAGGTATCCTCCAAGAGGATGAGGGAGAAGCTGTATGACCACCTGCAGCACCTGCCCTTCGACTACCATGTAAAGGCGCAGACCGGTGATCTGATCCAGAGGTGCACATCCGATATTGAAACGGTCCAAAACTTCATCGCAAGCCAATCCGTGGACGCGCTTCAGATCATCGCTCAGGTCATCGTGGTTTTGAGCATCATGATATCCATGAGCTTAAGGTATACCCTGATCTCCATAGCGCTGGTGCCCATCGTGTTTGTTATAACCGTCCGGTTTTTCATAAACATGATGAAGGTATTCATCAGGTCGGATGAAGCCGAGGGCCATATGACAACAACCCTCCAGGAGAACCTTACCGGGGTGCGGGTGGTTAAGGCCTTTGGCGCGCAGAACTTCGAGATGGAGAAATTTGATGAGAAGAACAGGACCTTCCGGGACCTTTCCATGAAAATCATAAGGCTCATGGCCAACTTCTGGTCAGGCACCGACCTTTTGTGCATGCTCCAGCACGCGCTGGTCATCGCTGTCGGAGCCTACTGGGTGGTAAAGGACCAGGTAACAATAGGAACGGTGGTTGCCTTTTCCTCCTACACCGGGATGCTGGTATGGCCGCTGAGAAACCTTGGCCAGATGATGGGCTTCATGGGCCAGGCCTTTGTATCGCTGGGAAGACTCCAGGAGATCCTGGACAACAAGCCCGAAGACTATACTACGGGCAGCCGCCCTCCCGTTGAAGGCGAAATCGTATTTGACAATGTCAGTTTCGAGTATGAAAAGGGTAAACCCGTCCTGGAGGGGATCTCCTTCAGGATAGAAAAAGGGAGCACAGTGGCGATACTGGGCGGCACGGGTTCCGGGAAGAGTTCGCTGGTGCACCTGCTGCTTCGGCTGTACGATTACACCAGCGGCAGCATCCGCATAGACGGAACAGAGCTGAAGGATATCAGCAGGGAGTGGATCAGGAAAAACATAGGCATAGTGCTCCAGGAGCCCTTCCTTTTCTCCAGGAGCATCAGGGAAAACATCAGGATGGGCGCAGGGCAGCTTTCTGATGAGCAGATACTCGCTGTCGCCAGGGTGGCCTGTGTCGACCAGGACATACAGGAATTCGAGAACGGATACGACACAATTGTGGGAGAACGTGGAGTGACGCTTTCCGGTGGCCAGAGACAGCGTGTCGCCATAGCAAGGACCATTGCCCGGAGTGTTCCGATCCTCATATTCGATGATTCCTTGAGCGCGGTGGACACAGAAACCGATGCCCAGATCCGGCAGGCTCTGAAAGAGCGGCGTAAAAACACTACTACCATCATCATATCCCACAGGATCACCACCCTTTCGGAAGCTGACCGTATCCTGGTGCTGGACAGGGGCAGGATCGTCCAGACCGGCACCCACGAGGAACTGATAAACGTGGAAGGTCCCTACCGGAGGATATGGGAGATCCAGAGCACGCTGGGCGAAGAAGCTGTCTGAGCCTGGCATGGGAGGTGTAAAGCTTGTATTTCGAAGAGATGGAATACGGCAAAAAACTTGACCTGAATGTTGTGAAAAGGCTTGCCGTGTTCGCGAAACCATATAAAACGAACATCATTATACTTATGGTGCAGATGTTTTTCCTGGCGCTGGTTGATGCCATCTTCCCAAAACTCAGCCAGTACGCCATAGATAACTTCGCAGTCAGGAAATCGCTGGACGGGTTCTGGATTCTGTGCCTGGTTTCGGTCGGCCTGGTAGTTTTCCAGGCAGCCAATGTATGGCTCATGATCAGGAATGCAGGGAAGATTGAGTACCATGTTCCATATGATATGAGAAAAGCTGTGTTCAGAAAGCTCCAGGAACTGCCCATTTCATATTACGACAGGACCCCTGTGGGGTGGATCATGTCCAGGATGACCTCCGACGTCAACCGGATAGGCGTTTCCCTTTCCTGGCATGTCGTGGATTTCTTCTGGTCAATTTTCCTGGTGATTATCATGACCATCTTCATGCTGGCTACTAACCCGGCATATGCCCTGATGGTCCTTTGCGTGGTCCCTGTCCTCGTGATCCTCAGCATGTTCTTCCAGAAGAAGATCCTGTTCAATTACAGGAAGGCCAGGAAATACAACTCACAGATCACCGCAGCCTTCAATGAAGGGATTACGGGCGCGAAGACCATAAAGTCGCTGGGGATAGAGGACTACATGCTGAGCGAGTTCGAGAAGACGACCAGGCAGATGAAGGACTTCTCGGTGAGGGCGGCGACTGTTTACTCCATATATATACCTCTCATTATTCTTTTCGGAAGCGTTGCCACCGGCCTGGTGCTGTGGAAGGGCGGGGTTGAGGTCAGCCGGAATGTCACCAGTTACGGAACGCTGGTGCTGTTCCTGTCCTATGCCGTTCAGTTCTTCGAACCCATCAGGCAATTTGCCAGGGTCTTTACCGAACTCCAGTACACCCAGGCGGCGGCGGAGCGTGTGGTTACGCTGCTTGAAACCGAGAATGACATAGCTGACAGCAGCGCAGTGGTTGCCAGGTACGGCAGCATGCTGGACTCGGACAAGTCGGAATGGCCGAAGTTCCATGGGCACATCGTATTTAAGGATGTGACCTTCCGTTACAAGGAAGGGGGCAATATCCTGGAGAACTTCAACCTGGAGGTGAAGCCGGGCGAGAAGATAGCGCTTGTAGGAGAAACAGGATCAGGCAAGACTACCATCGTGAACCTGGTATGCCGCTTCTATGAACCTACCGCGGGAAGCATCCTGATAGATGGTGTGGACTACCGCGAAAGGCCGCTGCTCTGGCTGTATTCCAATATCGGTTATGTGCTCCAGGAGCCGCATCTTTTCAGCGGAACCGTAAAGGAGAACATAGCCTACGGACGTCACGATGCGACCATGGAGGATATAATCCGCGCGGCAAAAACGGTCAATGCCCATGACTTTATCATGAGGCTCGAAAACGGTTATGATACCCAGGTAGGGGAACGGGGAAGCCTCCTTTCCACCGGCCAGAAGCAGCTTGTTTCCTTCGCGCGGGCGTTGCTGTCCGACCCGGGTATGTTCGTACTGGATGAGGCTACTTCCTCTGTGGATACCGAAACCGAGCACCTGATACAGGACGCGCTCAACAAGGCCCTAAAAGGGAGAATAAGCTTCATTATCGCCCACAGGCTGTCCACTATCCGCTCGGCGGACAGGATTCTGGTAATAGACAAGGGAAGGATCATTGAAGAAGGAACCCACAGGGAGCTGATCAATAAGAGAGGATACTATTACAGGCTGTATACAAGCCAGTTCATGAAGGAAAAGCAGGAAATATTTGAGAAGACAGACTAAAGAGGAAAAGCGTTAATAAAAAGGCATGCCCGGCACTGATACCAGGGCATGCCTTTTTATATCCGGTACATGAATCAGGAGGTTTCCATTGCTTGCTTTTTCCTGGAAAGGTCGGCCTCAGCCTCCAGGTAGACTTTCTCAAAGTCGGAATCCATCCCGGCATGGCAGTATCCCCATGAAATAGAGATAGTGTAGGGCTTGCCGTGGGAGGAGTTAAACTCGTTGAGACTGTTCATGAACCGTTCTCCGATACTCTTTATCACGTCTCCCTGGACGTTCTTGATGAGAACGACATATCGCTCGCAGCTTTGGTGCGACAAAAAATCGTCATCCCTGATGCAGCCTGCAAGGATTTCGGAGACCGAGTTCATGATGAATTCGCTCTCTTTGAATCCATATTGGGCGTTGATCTCATAGAAATTGTTTATCTCAACGATGATCAGATAATATTCGCCGCTGCTTATATCCCGGTTCTGTAGCATTTTATTGGCCAGGAACCTGATCTTCTTCATCTTGTCCAGGTTGTCCCTGACTGTCAGTTCGTTCAGCTTGCGATTAGTGTTTACAAGCCGTTCAAGGGTATCCGAAAGCTTCTTCTCCACAAGCTGCTTTTCATGGGCAAGGAGTGCATTCTCCATATATTGCTGGACATCAATGCACAAATCGGCCATAAACCTCGTCATGTTCTCGGGAGCCGACATCACGATATATCCCAGTTGGTTTTTCCCTATGAAGACCAGCTTGACCAGGGTTATCCCGTCAAGGGTATTAAAGAAGGCGTCAGGAAGGACCTTTGATACATCGAAGGATTTGGCGTACTGGATTCTCGTGCCGTGGGAAAAGCCATATAAGAGTGTCCCCTTCAGGCTTTGGCCGGAAGATGCATAATCATCGAACCGGGTAGGGGACAAAAACCGGACAATGTAGCAGGAATTCATGCCGTAGTCCGCCAGGCAGTCGGTCAGGGTCGAATAGAATGTTACCTCGTCCAGGGACGCGAACCTTCCATGGGCCCTGAGAGGGCTGAATATGGGTCCCGAATAGCTGGCTTCGCCGGCGTACCTTACTGCCCTGCAGCCGCAGGAATTCCGTATGACCAGGCTGGGTTCAAAGGTATAAACCTGGCTGACGGCACTGTATTTTCTCTTGTCCATCAGAAGCTCAACCGCTTTTTGGGACATCTCTTCAAAGGGCTGGGCAACAGTGGTCAGGGTATTTACAATGCCGAGGGAGGCAGCCGCGTCGTCAAAGCCTGTGACCGCAACATCCCTGGGCACATTGATGCCGCTGTCTTCCAGGCATTTGATCGCGCCGATGGCCGTTTCGTCATTGGCGCAGACAATGGCGTCGATCTCTTTCAACTTTATATGGGGTATGAGCTTTTTTGTCAGGTTGTATCCCGCCACATCGGTGAAGTTTCCTTCAAGCATGAATTGCTTGGGAACCTCAAGGCCGTTCTGGTAAATTACCTTTAAAAACGCGTCACGGCGTATCAGGGCCTCAGGGTTCTTCAGGGGACCGCTGATATGGGCCATCTTTCTATAACCATGGGATACCAGGTGGGAAACAATCTGCTCAAATCCGGAAAAATTATCTGTTATAACCGATGGAACGCCTTCAAGCTCGATGCCGTAGGATACCACCGGGATGCCGGCCTTGGCGGCCAGATCCTGTACCAGTTCAACTCCGGCTCTTGATGCCAATTGGCCGGAGATGATAAGCGCATCGATACGTCCCTGGGATACAAGGCGATATACGACGTTGCACTGGTAGTCGGATACCGAATTGTTCATAAGGCTGTATCCCTCAACAATGTCCAGCGAACAATCGCAGAATTCCAATGCTCTCCATAATGACTTGATCAGGGCATGCAAATAATTGCTGTATGTGGTGGTCAGCAACCCTATTCTCATAAAACACACCATCTTCCGGGGACATGAGGCATTGAGCCTGTTTATTATTAGATACCACTCCTTAATTTGTATTAAAACGGTATTCCATTAAAAAGGCAAACATTTCTAAAAAATGGTGAATTAAAAAATTCTTACTTGTCGTGCAAATCCACATACCCGCCGGTTTTATTCTATTGACGCCCGGTTCATTAAATCCTATAATCAAGATGTAAACTTAATAACCTCTGTTAGGTGAGGCTCCTATACGGATACAGGCTGCTGCCCGGAAACGTCGAGAGACGCCAATGGGTGAACAAACATTGCCGGATTAAGGTTTTGTTTAATGCAGTTGGCTTTTTGCCTAAGCCGTATAGTGCCAAAACTCGATGATGGGAGTGTGGTCATTATGCGACATAATGAGGTGGTCCGCTCTCGCGGGCTTTTGTTTTGTTGTGCCGGGATCCCGCGGATACCGGAATGAAGGCTGTGAACCGTTAGGCAGTGCGAAAACATGGCGTTTGTTTTTACGGCCTTCAGGCATAATTCTTGTGAGGTGATTATTATAGAAGGAAGGTGATTTCCAATGGTGGAAATCTTCAAGACATCCGAGCATGGACTTGAACTCCTCTCAATAGACGCTATTGAGAAGGGGTGTTGGATTAATCTGACCGAACCCGATGAGGAGGAACTCGATCTGCTTACCCAAACGATCGGCGCTGAACCTGCTTTCCTTCGTGATCCTCTTGATGTAGAGGAAAAGCCCCGTATTGACGTGGAAGACGATCAGATACTCATCATCGTTGACATTCCATATATATATGAGGATGATAAATCAATCAAGTTCGAAACGCTGCCTATGGGTCTGCTTCAGGTGAGGGACGATTATATCATCACCATATGCAGCAAGCAGGTCCCTGTCCTGGAACGCTTCAGGAACGGGCAGATAAAGAATCTGTATACCTTTAAGAAAACCCGCTTTATCCTCCAGGTATTGTACCATGTGGCAAAGGACTACCTGAAATACCTGAAGCATATCGATAAAAAGAGCGAGTTCATAGAAAGATCGCTGTACAAATCCATGAGGAACAAGGAACTGTACAACATGATGGAGCTCAGCAAGAGCCTTGTGTACTTCACCACGTCCCTGAAATCCAATGAGACTGTGCTGGAAAGGCTTCTGCCGGGCAAGCTCATAAAGATGTACGAGGAAGACCAGGACCTCCTGGAAGACACCATCATTGAAAACAAGCAGGCCATTGAGATGGCCAACATATACAGCTCAATCCTGAGCGGCATGATGGATGCCTTTGCATCCATCATATCCAACAACCAGAACATGGTCATGAAGTTCCTGGCCGCCATCACCATAGTGCTGGCCGTCCCCAATGTCATTTTCAGCTTTTTCGGCCAGAACTTCGTATGGCCATACGGCAACAATCCTTTCATGTGGCTCTATGTCACTGCTGGCGCTATAGTCATAACCCTTATAGTGGCGTTTATCCTCTATAAGCGCGACATGTTCTGATTGTTCGGAACCGGATGCAGGCCGGCAATCGGAACAGGCTAAGAAGCGAGTGTAAGTCCGTCATTACATATGCCGGAAAGATTGATGGAAAATATAGCTGCCAGTTGATTTTTATCCGGAATTGTATTAATATAATCTATGCCCCTCGATGCGGGGGCAGTTATATGCGCCCATAGCTCAACTGGATAGAGCGTCTGGCTACGGACCAGAAGGTTGTGGATTCGAGCTCTGCTGGGCGCGCCAAAACCCCTGAAGGTATCAGGCCTTCAGGGGTTTTCAATACTTCTTCAGCAAATGACGAGATCCATTGTTTGGCTATTAGTCCTGAGCTTCAGATATAGATCTCGAAAAATCCAGCAATCCGAGGTAATGGAATGACAAAACATTGTGCATGTTGAGTCTGGCGTTGTCCGGGCTCGTACTGGCGGTCCCCATGATTGCGATTGCATACTGCCGTTGGGCGTTGAAGAAGCTTTCTGACCTGGAGTACCCGGCATTCTGACTGTTAAAGAACTCGTAAATGAAGTAAAACAGGTTGTTTTTTCTCAGGTTATCCAGGGAAGCGGAGTTGTCCATGCCTTGACGGGATAGCATGCTGGATGGCGCGATTGCATCAACAGCTTTGCCCAAAGCCAGGGCTTTACAGGCCAGGCTGTCGCTTTGCAGATTGTTTGCGCCGAAAGACGTCAGCAGCGTCAAAGTGTAATAATTACTGGAAAGCAGGTTATTGATGTTATATTTTGTGAGGAAAGATATCCTGAACTCCCACAAATCCCCATGTAAGAAGTAGTCAGTGATTCTGTCCTTGTATTTGCTGTATTTAAACAAGTCCTGATATTTGAAGAAGATGCATTGATCAATTCTGTCCTGCTGCCCGTGGGCATTGATGATAAAATGTGCGATCCCCTTCCCGTTTTCCGCAGACAGCAGACTATTGTCAAATCTGCCAAGGACATTTACAGTTACCGGATATTCGCCTTCTATGTTGCCATAAAGCCTGTATTGGTTGCTTCCCAGGAGATTGAATTCCTTGTCCAGTCTCTTGGAAATGAAATAACCCATATCATCCGCAGGTGAGGTTTTCTGGGAAACGGGGCTGGAAAAACTTACATAGGGTATTTCTTTTCCTTGCGTTTGATCTGAATAATCGTAGCACTTTTCAATAAAGGGGGCTATTTCCCCGGAAC
>Ga0134103_1002263_pt1 | contig 15378 bp, 14 predicted proteins | sample 14_taG_2_FD_94445 | JGI IMG/M metagenome (GOLD analysis project Ga0134103, IMG submission 94445) | Switchgrass degrading microbial communities from high solid loading bioreactors in New Hampshire, USA - 14_58_20_212_A1 metaG | ecosystem: Engineered > Bioreactor > Semi-continuous > Anaerobic >...
CGCTTCTGTACGGCGCGCCGGATGATTATACCAGATGCGCCAGGGAAGATTACCTTTCCGCCCGGCGATCTGGTACACTCGTGCGCCGAAAACGACACCGAAAGCCTCGACACGAAAGAGCATCAGCTATGGCGAGCAGCGAAGAAGACACCCGAACCCGCACAACTGACGGCGACGCCCCGTCCACTGTGAGCGGCCCGAGCAATTTCATCGAAGAGATCATCGAAGAGCATAACCGCACCGGCCGGTTTGGCGGGCGCGTGCATACCCGCTTCCCACCCGAGCCGAACGGCTATCTGCACATCGGCCACGCCAAGGCCGTCATGATTAGCTGGCGCGTCACGCAGAAATACAACGGCAAATTCAACCTGCGCTTTGACGACACCAATCCCACCAAGGAAGAGCAGGAATATATCGACGCGATCATCGAGGACCTGCGCTGGCTTGGCGTGGACTGGGAAGACCGGCTGTTTTACGCTTCGGACTACTTCGGCCAGCTTTACGAGTGGGCGATCCAGCTTATCAAAGATGGCAAGGCGTATGTGGACGACCTCAGCGCCGAAGAGATCCGCGAGTATCGCGGCACGCTCACCGAGCCGGGACGCGAAAGCCCGTATCGCAATCGCTCGGTCGAAGAAAACCTCGACCTGTTCGAGCGCATGAAGCGCGGCGAGTTCCCCGACGGATCGCGCGTGCTGCGGGCAAAGATCGATATGGCGTCGCCGAACATGAACCTGCGCGACCCGGTGATGTACCGCATCCTGCACGAAGAGCATCCGCACACCGGCCGCGAGTGGTGCATCTACCCGATGTACGACTGGGCGCACGGCCAGTCGGACTCGATCGAAGGAATCACGCATTCGCTCTGCTCGCTGGAGTTCGAAGATCACCGGCCGCTGTACGACTGGTTTATCGAACAGCTTGGCATCCACCACCCGCAGCAGATCGAGTTCGCACGCCTCAACCTGACGCACACCGTCATGAGCAAGCGCAAGCTGCGGCGGCTGGTCGAGGAAGGGCACGTTCGCGGCTGGGACGACCCGCGCATGCCGACGCTCTCCGGCTTGCGGCGGCGCGGCTACACGCCCGAAGCGATCCGCGCCTTCACCGACGCGATCGGCGTGTCCAAGAGCAACAGCGTGGTCGAGATCTCGCTGCTGGAGCACTACGTCCGCCAGGACCTGAACCTTCGCGCGCCGCGCGTGATGGGCGTCCTGCGCCCGCTGCGCGTGGTCCTCACGAACTATCCCGAGGGCCAGGTCGAGTACATGGACGCGATCAACAACCCTGAAGATCCGGACGCGGGCACGCGAAAGGTCCCCTTCTCGAAGGTGCTGTACATCGAGCAGGACGACTTCATGGAAGACCCGCCCAAGAAGTTCTTCCGGCTGGCGCCGGGCCGCGAGGTGCGCCTGCGCTATGCCTACTTCATCACCTGTGACGAGGTGATCAAGGACGAAGCGGGGAACATCGTGGAGCTGCGCTGCACCTACGACCCGGCCACGCGCGGCGGCGATGCGCCCGACGGCCGCCGTCCGAAGGCGACCCTGCATTGGGTGTCTGCCGAGCACGCGATCGACGCCGAGGTGCGCCTCTACGATCACCTGTTCAGCGTGCCCAACCCTGACGACCCGGGCGAAGGGAAAGACTTCATGGACGTGCTCAACCCGAACTCGCTTGAGGTCATCACGCACGCCAAGATCGAGCCAAGCGTGCGCGGCGCGGCGCCAGGCACTCGCTACCAGTTCGAGCGCATGGGGTACTTCTGCGTCGATCCCGACTCGACAGACGACGCGCCGGTGTTCAACCGCACCGTCACTCTGCGCGACACCTGGGCCAAGATCCAGCAGAAGGAAGGCGGCGCGTAGCTCGCCACCCAACGCTTTGCACACCACCGGGAGCCGTATCGACGCGGCTCCCGTTTTTTTAAGGTCGCGCCCATCGAAAAATAGCACAGGTTCAAGTATAATCGTGAAGCGTTTAGAACATACGATTGCAGAAAAATGTCCATATACCCATCAAACGGTGCACAACCATTTCTAAAATGGGCCGGCGGCAAAGGTCAGTTGCTTGGCCAGTACGCTCAATATTTCCCTAGAACTTCAAATGGCACCTATTTTGAGCCATTCTTGGGAAGTGGTGCTGTATTCTTTTATCTACATGGAAGTGGCTTATTTAGCCGGTACTATCTTTCCGATACAAATGCTGAACTTATCAACCTGTTTGTTGTAGTTCGAGACAAACACGAAGAACTTCTTGAACAGCTAAAGATCCATAAGGAAAAACATAGCAAGGACTACTATTACAAAGTCCGTGAATTGGATCGCAGCCCGGAATGGAAAAACACTTCAGATGTAGTTCGGGCAGCTCGAATGCTGTACTTAAATAAGACTTGCTTCAATGGATTGTGGCGTGTAAACAGTCAAGGCTATTTCAATGTTCCGATGGGACATTATAAGAACCCCGACATTTATAATCCTGAGCGGATTAGTAAAGCATCGAGGGCTCTTCAGGATGTAGTCATTTCCTGCCAAGGTTTTGAGGCTGTTGTAGAACAGGCAACTGCTGGTGATTTTGTTTATTTCGACCCACCTTATGTTCCACTAAATTCTACGTCCAACTTTACAGAATACTCAGCAGATTCATTCACAGAACAGGATCAAGCACGTCTAGCTTCTGTGTATAGAGAACTAGATAAGCTGGGCTGTCAAGTTATGCTCAGTAATTCGGACACGCCGCTAGTGAAGAAACTTTATCAGGGATTCAACATTATCAAAGTTGATGCGCGTCGAGCCATCAACTCGAAGCCCGGACGCCGCGGCGCAATCAAAGAAGTGCTGATTATGAATTATTCGAAACCACGGCGCCGTAAGTAACATTTGCGGCGCCGTGCGTCTAGGCTATCGAAGTTTGGACTAAAATCTAGAGGTCAAGGCCAAAGAACAATTTGAGCCATTGCTCTACATCATCAAGATCTACGGCTTTACCAGTAGAATAAAGAAAAGAGCGCATATTACTTGAAAAACCTTTCCCAGCAAAAACGATGATACCCGGAATGGGCCAAGCTTCAATATCCTGGACCGTCGCTGGTATTTTTTCCTCTGCTGATCCCCCGCCACCCTGGAATTTGCATTCAATCCCTATCGTTTGGCGAGTAGTTGGGTGCCGCAGAACGACATCAATCTTCCGTTCTGCTCCCCATATGCGTCGCCCAACTTTCACTTGGCGAAACACTTCAAGATTAAGGTTGCGAGCGATTTCCGCTACAACAGTTTCAATTTCCTGTCCGCTTCGAACGGCTGCTGCACGACCAGGCATATCAACCTCTTTTCTTTCATATAGATTAAGGCCGGATTAAGTATCTTAATCCGGCCACATAGTACTTTAAATGTCCAATATGTGCTACTGTACGAGTAATTAAGTGTTTCCAGCCAAAAAGCTCAGGTAATCCTGCCCAAACGTCGGCGCGCCGAACTGCGTGTGCATGATCGCCATCGCCTGCGCGCGGTGATCGGTGCTGTGGTTGGCGATCTGAAGCAGCGCCTGCCACACCGCGATCGGTTCCTCGTCTTCGTCCCAGAAATCCGGCTTGACGCGCCGCTGGAGTTCTTCGGGCGTCAGCGTGTCGAGATAGGCGCGGATTTCGCGCTCGACCTCGGCTTGCTTCTCGCGGAGCTGCTCGCGCGACCAGGAATAGACCTCTTCCTGGAAGAAATCCAGCTCGCCCGTCCGCAAGAAGTGAATCCACCAGTATTCGACGCCCAGCAAGTGGACCAGGTGCTCGCTGATCGCGCCCTGCGAAAAGTCGATGTGCTGCCGGAACTGCTCCTCGGTGAGCGCATCGACGCAGTCCATGAAGCGGCGATCGGCCCAGAACACATAGTCGTACAGGTTGACGAACGCAGCTTTGTCCATGCAGTTCCCCCTGTGGGTACGATGAGGCGATAACGATCGGGAACGAACGGCTGGCTGAGAAAGTGTTCGTCGCTGCTTTTCGCTGTTCTGAGCTTGCGGCTACACCCGCTCCCGAATGCGGCGGCGCATCACGACGCTTTCCACCAGCCCAATGCCGATCAGCATTGTCAGCAGCGACGAGCCGCCAGAGCTTACAAACGGCAGCGTCAGGCCAGTAACCGGCAGAATACTCAGATTCATGCCGATCGACACGATCGTTTGGAAAAATATCATTCCGCCCACGCCATAGCAGATCAGGCTCCCGACCGGGTCGGCGGCGCGCGCCGCGCCCAGCAGACAGCGCCAGACCACGATGCCCATCAGGATGATGACCGTCGTCGCGCCAACAAATCCTAACTCTTCGGCGATCACGCTGAAAATGAAGTCCGTGTGCCGCACGCGCAGGAAACGCCCTTGCGTCTGCGAGCCGTTGGCGTAGCCTTTGCCGAGGAAGCCACCGGAGCCGATGCTGATCAGCGCCTGGTCGATGTTGTAGCGGCGGTCTTTGTTGTCGGGGATGCCGTTCCCGTCTTCGTCCACAAAGACGCACTCACCGCTGCGCACCAGCTCGGGATCGTCGGCGCAGCTTTCGCCCGTATCGATGAAGGTAATGATGCGGTCGCGCTGGTAGGGTTCCATGTTGGCCCACAGCACCGGGAGCATCATCAGCCCGACCAGCGTGAACAGCGCGATATGCTTCAGGCGCAGACCGGCTCCCCACGCCATCACGAACCACACAAACACCATCACGGTCGCGGTTCCGAGGTCCGGCTGCAAGAAGACCATCACCGTCGGCACGCCCACGTGAAACAGCGAGAGCATCACCGTCCGCAGCCGGTCCATTTCGAGATAGCGATCTGCCAGGAATTGCGCCAGCGTGATCACCAACAGGATCTTGCCAAGCTCTGCGGGCTGCACCTGCAAGCCGACGTTCAGCCAGCTTTGCGCGCCCGCCTCGCCGACGACGCCCAGCGCGGCGACCAGTCCGAGGATAAACAGCACGAAGCCGTAAATGAAGCCGTGCAGGCTGCCGAGTAGGCGATAGTCGATCGAGGCGACGATGAACACGACCGCGAGGCCGACAATGCTGAAACGGATCTGAGAGGGGACGCGCGCGATCAGGTCGGTGTCGACGGCGCCCATCGTCGCGCTGCGGATCATCAGGATGCCGATAATCACCAGCAGCGCGGTGGTTCCGAGCAAGATGAAATCAAAGTCACGCCAAATCGAGGCCCTGGACTGCATACGACGTTACTCACATCAACCAATACGGGCGGGAACGCGGCCCATTATAGCGCCGCATCTCGTCAGCGCCAGAGCCACCCGCGCTCTCAGGCGGCGCGGCAGAGGAAAAAATCGCCCGCGTTTAGCTCGCGGACGGGTCGGATTCGGCTTCAGTGTCGGCGGCGGCCTGCTTCTTGCGCGTGCCGCTTTTGCCAGACGAGGATGTCGCACGCGGCTTGCGCGGCTTGGTCGCTTGAGCCGGTTTTTCAGCTTTCGCCTCAGGCTCAGGTTCTTCGGGCTCGGGTTCCGGTGGCACTTGCCCGGCTTCGTTCTCCGGCGGGGCGTCGAGAATAGGCAGCATGCCATAGCTTTTATCGCGCGCCAGGGGGATGTCCGCCACCAGGTAGTTTTCGCGGGCGCGCTGCTCGAGCTTGATGTGGACGTGTGCGTCGTCCACGTCGAGATAGCGCTTGATGACCTCGATGATCTCGCTCTGAAGCTGCGCCAGTTTTTCCGGCGAGATGTCACTCCGATCGCTAACCAGCACCAGCTTCAGCCGGTCGCGCGCTGTGTCCGCGCTAGATGCGTCGGTCCGCCCCCGCAGTCGATCCCAGAACGAAGTCATAGGCCGCCCCTTGCCTCACTATGGCGCGTTGTTCGACGGGCGAAAGATACGCATCAGCCGCCGGACGAATCCATCCCGGCGCTCAAGCTCCAGTAGCGGAATCTTCTCGCCCATCAGGCGCCGCGCAACGTTCATAAACGCATCTCCGGCGGGGGTGTGCTGATCGTCCAGCGCGAGCGGCGCGCCCCGGTTCGACGAGATCAGGATGTTCTCGTCTTCGGGGATCACGCCAAGCAAGCGGGTCGAAAGAATCTCGAGCACGTCGTTCACGGAGAGCATATCGCCCCGGCGGATCATATCCGGCTTGATGCGGTTCAGGATCAGGCTGGTGGGCAGATGGCGCTGATCGGCTTCGATCAGGCCGATAATGCGGTCGGCGTCGCGGACGGCGGACACCTCGGGGTTGGTCACGACCACCACCTCGTCGGCCGGCGCGAGCGCGTTGCGGAACCCCCATTCGATCCCGGCCGGGCTGTCGATCAGAATGTAGTCGTAGTCGGCGCGCAACTGGTTGGTCAGCGCGACCATGTCCTGCGGGCTGACGGCTGTCTTGTCGCGGGTCTGGGCGGCGGGCAGCAGGTACAGGTCGGGAACTCGCTTGTCCTTCACCATCGCCTGACGCAGCTTGCAGCGGCCCTCGACCACGTCAACCAGATCATAAACGATCCGGTTTTCCAGGCCCATGACGACGTCCAGGTTGCGCAGGCCGATGTCCGCGTCGATGCAGACAACCTTCTTGCCCAGGCTGGCGAGCGCGGTCGCAATATTGGCAGTAGCGGTCGTTTTTCCGACCCCGCCCTTCCCCGAGGTGATCGTAATCACTCGCGCAACCATACCCCCCAAACCTTTCGCGGGCCCCACCCGGCCAGTCGTACTGCCGGATCGCTTTCTAAATAGACAGTAAATCCATTAAAGTTCGCTTGCCAAGCTTACCTTTGTCACTGGTGAAGCGGTTCACGCTTCCCACGCTTCCGCCTCGATCCGCCCGTTGCGCACCAGCGCCTTTTCGGGGCGCGGATTGCGGCGGCCTTCTTCGGGCGAGATCGTGATGTAACTGGCAATGCGAAGCTGCGTCGGCGCCAGGTTCAGAGCGCACACCACGGCGGATTCATCCCCGCCCGCGCCCGCGTGGACCGTCCCGCGCAGCCGCCCCCAAACGATCACATCGCCGCGCGCCACGATCACTGCGCCCGCGTTGACGTCGCCCAGCACGACGACATGCCCGTCGCTGTGGACGACCCGCCCGTTGCGCAGCGTCCGCTTGATCAGCACGCCCTCGGTCCCGTGTTCCTCAGGGTCGATCGGCGGCGGGAGCTCGTGCAGCATGTCAAAGCCATCGGACGGCGCCTGCGGCTCCATCTCCAATTCGGACAGAGCCGTTTTCAGGCCAAGCGTCCGCGCGGCGCCGACGGTCGTGGCGCTCTCTCCAAGCACTGCCAGCAGCGTCACGTCACGCTTTTCGAGCAGCTTGATCAGGTTCGACAGTTCGTGACGCCGCACCTCGCGCGGGCCAACCGCTACCGCGATCTGCGCGCCGCGAAAAAATGCACTCTGTGCGTCGATCATGGACGTCAGGCGGGCCGTCACGTCCGACCAGCGCCCGTCCGGTTTCACGGTTACCAGCAGCCCTTGTTTGATTCCTTTGAGGGTAATGGAGTCGTCCATGCCGAAAGCGGCGCATCCCTTTCTGCATCTTTACGGTCCGGGCGACCCGCAGAGCCGAGCGCCCAGCGCCCCACCAACAACTATACTCATTTTCGCGCAGCGTGCTAAACAGCGCACTGTCAAGCGATTAGCAGTTAGCGGTTAGCGATTAGCAAAAACCAAAGCAACTGCTTTGGCAGCGATATCATGCGCAATCAGACGGGCGAAAGCCACGTCTGGCACTCTTATTGTGAACGGAGAGAGGTCAAGGCCAGCACACTGCTGCCATGCTTTTAGCTAACGGCTAACCGCTGCCTGCCGTCAATTCACCGCCGACACCCGGCGCGTCTTAAGCTGGAAGTACGCGTCCAGCACGTCATGCACAATCGGACCGGCCACCAGAGAGCCCTCGCCGCCGTTGTAAACGAACGCGATCACCATGATCTCCGGCGCTTCGTATGGCGCGTAGCCGACCAGCCACGCGTGCGCGGGCCATGCGCCCGGTTTGCACAGGTTGAGCGAATTGGCGATGTCGTCGCAATATTCGGCCGTGCCAGTCTTGGCGGCCACGTTGACGTACGGCAGCGCGGCCCGCGAAGCGGTCCCTTCGGTCACGGCGCGGCGCATTCCCTGTTGCATCAGCGAAAGCGTTTCGTGCGTAGCGAACGGCGGGATGTAGTGCTTCGCGCGCTGGACGCCTTGCTGTTCCAGCAAGTCGCACACGCCCCGGTTGAACGTGTATCCATCCGGTATATGCACGCGATAGCGCACGATATCCGTGACGTCGTCGTCAAGGTTGGGGTCGCGGTCAAACTGAGCGGTGTAGTTGTCCAGATCGACGCTGTTGCAGAACTCTTCGTCGTAATAATCGCTATCTGGCTCGCAGCGGCAGGCGAGGCTGTTTTCGCCGTGAAGCAGCATGTCTTCCTGCAGGAGCAGCACCGGAAGCTGGTCACCCTGCGGCATCACCAGCGTTCGGATAACTGCCGGCTCGAACCGCTCGATGATGTTGCCGCTTGCATCTTGCAGGTTACGCGCGATCCGGGGCTGGTAAATCGTCCCGCCGTTGATCATTGGCATGATAGAAACCAGCAACTGCAGCGGCGTCGTCGTGACGTAGCCCTGCCCAAACGCGGCGTTGTACGTGTCGCCAGTGGACCAGCTTTCGCCATAGTTGCGGCGCTTCCACTCACCTTCGGGCATCCGTCCGGCCAACTCGCCGGGAAGCTCCACGCCCAGCGACGATCCAATCCCGAAAGCGGTCGCCCAGCGATACAGGTCGTTGGGGCCCAGGCCGCCGGGTCGCAGCACCGCCGGGCTGACGTCCGGGTTGCCGCCGCCAACCTGGTAGAAGTACACGTCACAGCTTTGCGCGATCGCTTTCAGCAGGTCCACCTCGCCATGACCGGCCCGGTCCCAGCAGACAAACGTCTGCCCCAGGGACTCGTCGCGCGGGGCAAACGCGTTCGGCAGAACGAGGCTGCCGGGGTCAAACAGGCGCGAGGTCGGCGCGATGACCTTCTCTTCGACCACGCCGACCGAGGTGATCATCTTCCACACCGAGCCGGGCGGATAAAGCGCGCTGATCGCGTGGTTAACCAGCGGGCGCAGCGGGTCTTCAAATTGCTGGAAGTAATACTCGCCGTCGATGGCGCGGGCGAAGCGGGTGTTGTCGTAGCTCGGCCAGCTCACCATCGCCAAGATCTCGCCGTTGCGCGGGTCCATCGCGATCACCACGCCCTGCTGCGTGACCACGCGCCCCTCGTCGGCGTTGATCAGGTTGATCATCCGGGTCAGCGCATCCTGCGCTGCCTTCTGAAGTTCTACGTCGATCGTCAGTTGCAGGCTCATGCCCGGCGTGAACTGTTCTTCCTCAACCAATTGCAGCGGCTCGCCCGCCACGTCGATCAGCCAGGTCTGCGTGCCGCGCCGCCCGGCCAGTTCTTCCTCAAAATACGCCTCGACGCCCGCATAGCCGATGCGGTCAAACGCCGGGTTGTAGCCCAGCTCGCGCAGGCGCATTTCCTCTTCCGGCCCGATCGGCCCCAGATAGCCGACGATGTGAGCCGTCAGCGCGCCGGTCGGATACTCGCGCACCGACGCGTCGTATACGTCCACGCCCGGCAGAATCTGCGCTTCTTCGAGGATGCGGAACGCCGTCAGGCGGTCGATGTCCTGCGCGATGACCACTTCGCGGAACGGGGCGATACCGCGCCCCTCGGCCACCAGCTCCTCGATGCTGCGCTCGTTCACCCGTCCGGCGGCGTCAGCGGCGGCGCGCGTCGCGGGGACGTCCACCAGCGCGGAAAGCCGGTTATAGATGTCGAGTACGGCGTCGGGGTCGTCGGGAAGCTGCGCCGGGACGATGGTCACGTTGTACGCGGGGTCGTTCTTCGCCAGCGCGACCATGTTACGGTCGTAGATCTGCCCACGCGGCGCAGGGATCAGCACAAGCTGCAAACGGTTCTCTTCGGCGTCCTGAACGAATTGCTCGCGCCGCCCAAATTGAAGCTCACCGGTGCGCAACACCAGCACCAGCAACGAAAAGATGACGACCGCTCGAAAGAGCCCCAGCCGCCACCCCTGAAAGGGCATCAAACGCCGATCACCGAGTTGGTTCATGAGACATCTACCACATCAACTAACGATACACGCACAAGCCGGTCGATTCAGTCAATCAAGAGGTGGAAAGTCACTCAATGCGCGCCCGCAGCGGGAATGCGCGGCGATGCACCGCGCCCATCAGGCGAAACACCGGCAGGATCAGCAGCACGTTCATAATGGTGGACGGCACCATCACGTACACCAGCCCCTGCCCCAGCCCCACCGCCGACAGGCCAAGCATCCGCAGCAGGAGCAGCGTGATCATCTGGTACACAAACGTCCCCACGCCTGCCACGACCAGCGGCACGATCAGGTTCCCACGCGAGACGGTCCCGAAAACCGCGTCTGCTGCGAACGCCACGATCACCAGCCCCAGCGCAGACGTGCCCAACGGCGCAATCGACAACACGTCTTGCAACATCCCGCCGATCACGGCCCACAACATCGCGTCGCGCACGTCGGCCAGCAGCGCCCACGACATGACCAGCAGAAAAACCAGATCCGCCGTGCCGTTGCCGAGCCGAAGCTCCGGCATGATTGTCGCGTTGATCACCGCCGCCAGCAGCAGGATCGGGATGCCGATATAATTAGCCATTACGCCGCCGGTTCGCGCCGTGCAGAAGCCATGCCACGCCTATCAGGGCGTCGTCGTCTGCTCAAAGACCGAGAGATCGACCGGCTCGAAGTTCGTGATCACCTGGACGATCTCCAGCCGACCGAACTCAACCAGGCTGCGGACGCGCGCTTCCTGATACATGCCCCGCTCGTCCAGCGCCACGCTGAGCACCTGCCCCACCAGCAAATCCGCCGGGAAGTTCTGCCCCAGGCCGCTGGTCACCACCCGCTCGCCTTGCGTCACCTGCGCGTCGACCGGAATGAACGACAGCAGCAGGTCGCCGGTCAACTGCCCGACGATGACGCCGTCCGCCCGCGAGTCCTGCAGGCGCACGCTTACCCGGCTCGACGGGTCGGTCAGCAGCAGGACCTCGGCGCCGGTCGCGGAGACTTTCGTCACGCGACCGACCAGCCCGAACTCCGTCACCACCGGGTCCATCAGCTCCACGCCAGCCCGTCGCCCGCAATCGATCTGGATGGCGTTGACGAAACCGGTCGTGTCACGGCCGATCACGTCGCACGTGACATAATCGCGGTCTTCGGGACCCTGGCGGTTGTAGTCGAGCAGCGCGGCCAGCCGGTCGTAGTCGTGCCCCTTTTCGCGCAATTCGGCCAGTTCCGCCTGATAAATGGCGAGCGCTTCTTCCAGGTCGTGGTTGCGCGCTTCCAACCGGCGAAAATCTCGCACCGCGTCGAACACGCCGGTCACGCCCTGGGTGATGTCGCTGATGAAGCTTTGCACGGCGGTCAGCGGGACCGACACAATATCCTGCGCCGGACCCAGCGCGCCCTGCGATCCGAAATAGATCAGCAGCGCAACTGCGACGAGCGTCATCGAAAAGCTGAAGACGCGGCTTGCGCGCAGCACCCCGGTCAACCCTCCATCGAACCACTTACGCTTGCGCCGATTGGCGGCGCCTGCTGCCCCTGATTATACCAGAGGCCCGATCAAGATCATGCCCCGGATCGCGCGATTCGGGGCATGAGCACACTTCGTCCTAATGCCGCGTGGCGTCCGCGCTAGTGTTGCGTCGATCCACGCTCCAGCCCGGCCAGCAGCGAGCGCAGGTTGTCGTAGTCTTCGAGGATGCGCCCTGCCCCACGCGCTACACACGTCATGGCGTCTTCCGCCAGCCAGACGCGCACGTTGACCTCGTCGGCGATGCGCTCCGGCAGCCCCTTAAGCTGGCTGCCGCCGCCCGCCATACAGATCCCCGCTTCCATCAGGTCTGCCACCAGCTCGGGCGGTGTCTCGTCCAGTGCGTCGCGGATCGTGTCGATCACGATGCTGACCGACGGATTCAACGCCTCGCGCAACTCGATCGACGACACCTCGACCGCTTCCGGCAGGCCGTTCTTCAGGTTCCGGCCGCGCAGGATCATCGTGCGCTCTTCGGGCAGCGGATACGACGACCCGATCTCGATCTTGGCGCGCTCCGCCGTGCGTTCACCGATCAGCAGGTTGTACTTTGTGCGCATATACTGGACGATATCTTCGTCCATCTCGTCTCCGGCGACGCGGATCGAGCGGCTGATCACGATCCCGCCGAGCGAGAAGATCGCCACTTCCGTCGTGCCGCCGCCGATGTCCACGATCATGCTGCCGCGCGTCTCCTGGATCGGCAGGCCCGCGCCAATGGCAGCGGCGACCGGCTCCTCGATCAGGTACGCCTCGCGGGCGCCCGCGCTGATCGTCGCGTCGTAGACCGCGCGCTTCTCGACTTCCGTCACGCCTGAGGGGATGCCCACCACCACACGCGGGCGCGGGATTGGCACCCAGCTTTGCTCGTGCGCTTTGCGGATGAAGTAGTCGAGCATCGCCTCGGTGATCTCGAACTCGCTGATCACGCCATCGCGCAGGGGGCGAACCACCATGTACTTGGCCGACGGAGTCTTGCCGAACATCTCTTTCGCCTCGCGGCCCACACTGATCGGACGGCGCGTCTTGCGCTCGATGGCAACGTACGACGGCTCGTTGATGACAATGCCCTTGCCGCGCACGCTGACCAGCGTATTCGCCGTTCCGAGGTCGATGCCGATGTCCAGCGAAAAGAGGCCCAGAAGCCAATCAAGAGGGCTGACCAAGTAGTGTTTTCTCCTCGTCAGGGTAAAACTGCCGCATTATACCACGCCACCCCGGCGTGTAATCGGCGTCTCAGCAAACACTCATTTGCGGCGCCCGGCGTTTGTACCACGTTTTGAGGCGGCCGCCAAGCGTCATCTGCCCGGCACCGGGCACTTCCTGGGTACCCCTACCCGAAGTCCCTCTCCCACAAAAGGAGAGAGGGACTTATATAACGTGGAATTAGGGCAGGGAGTCGAATACGCTCTAGTGTACCGGCTGCTCGCCGCTGAATGCCTCGATCTGCCGCCGGAGATTGGTGCGATCCACCTGCGGATAGTCGTCCAGCAGCGAGTCAAAGCGCTTCATATACTCGACCAGTTGCAGAGGCGTGTGTGCCTCAAAGCGCATGGTGATCGCGGGCTGGGTGTTGCTGGCGCGAACCAGTCCCCACCCATTCTCGAACAGGGCGCGCGCGCCGTCCACCGTCACGACCTCGTAGCGATCTTGCAGCCGGTCGCGCACCGCGTCGATGATGCGGAACTTCACGTCGTCCGGCGCGCTCATGATGATCTCCGGCGTGGCGACCAGGTGCGGCAGCTCGTCGAGCAAGGTGGAGATCGCTTGGTCCGTGTTGCTCAGCAGTTCCAGCACCTTCAACGCCACCAGCGGCGCATCGTCAAAGCCGTAGTAGTCCTCGCCGATGAACAGATGCCCGCTCACCTCGCCGCCGATCGGTGCGCCGATCTCGGCCATCTTGGCTTTCATCAGGCTGTGGCCCGACTTCCACATCACCGGCTCGCCGCCACTCTCGCGGATCAAGTCCGGCAGCATCTGGCTCGTCTTGACGTCGAACACGACCTTCGCCCCCGGCATGCGCTTCAGCAGATCGCGCGCCAGCAGCGCCAGCAGCCGGTCCGCCGCGACGTGCCGCCCGCGATCGTCGATGATCCCGCAGCGGTCCGCGTCGCCGTCAAACCCGATCCCCAGGTCGGCGTTGTTCGCAATCACCGCCGCCTCGAGGTCTTTGGTCAGTTCCGGATCTTCGGGGTTCGGCAGGTGGTTGGGGAAGGATCCGTCCGGCTCGCAGAACAGGCAGATCACGTCCACGCCGCACGCCTGGAAGACCGGCGGCACATACGTCCCGCTGAGGCCGTTGCCCGCATCGACCACCACGCGCAGCTTGCGGTCGCCGAGCTTCACCTTGCTCTGGATGACGGCCATGTGGGTGTGGACCATGTGATAGTCGCGCTTGAGCTCGCCCTGGCCGGTCAGGAAGTCGTCGTTCTGGATCAGGCGCAGCAGGTCCTGAATCTGCTGATCGGCCAGCGCCAGCCGCCCGTAAGCCATCTTGATCCCGTTGTACTGCGTGGTGAGGTGGCTGCCGGTGATCATGATCCCGCCCGCATACTCCTGCGAGGCCGAGGCGAAGTACACAGTCGGCGTCATGACCGGGCCGACATCCGTCACGGTGAGGCCGGTGCTCAGCACGCCGTCGATCACCGCTTCCATCAGCGGCGGCGTCGAGGCGCGATTGTCCCCGCCGACGAAGACCTGCGTCAGCCCTAGTTCGCGCTGCGCGTAGGTGCCATACGCCTTCCCCACCAGCCGCGCCACGTCCGGCGTCAACTGCGCGTCCGGCCCGGTGACAGTGCCGCGAATGTCATACTTGCGGAAAATTTCAGGTGGAACGTGTGCCATTAAGCGGATCCTCCTATGAGAGCCTTGTCACGCCAACCGGGCGGCCACACAGCGGCCCGGCAAACTGACCACGCCGCGCTCAGTCGAGCCCCGGCAGTGGGCCAGGGCTCGGCGCGGGCGGCCGCTGATCTTCGGGAACGGGATGGTTCAAAATCCAGTGATAGCCGTCAGGGTCGCGCACGGAAAACTCGCGCAGCCCGTACCACTGCGTTTCGGGCGCGCTTTCGGTAGGTATGTTGCGCGCAACCAACTGCTCGTAAATCGCGTCCACATTCTCGACTTGCAGATACAACCGCACGCTCGGTGCGCCTCTGGCATCGTCCGGCGAGATGTCGGCGCGCAGCAGCCACAGCGGGCGCCCATCGCGCGTCATGCTCACCCACTGCAAGCCGTCGTCGTCGCGCAGCCCCTCGCCATCGACCTCAAAGCCCAGGCCGCGATACCAGAAAATCGAGGCGTCCACGTTTTCCACGACGAGCTCGGCGATTATCGGCTGCATCTGCTCCATATTGGCATGCTCCTTATGCGAACCGGTACGCAATCACTTTCCAAACTGCATCGGCGTCGGCGGCACTAGGAAGGGAGGCGGCGTCCAGGTAGGGATGAGCGTCGGCGCAGCCTCAGACGCGCCAAGCCACAGCCGCCACTCACGCTCGATCTCGGTCGTCGTGCGACCGAGCGCCTGCTCCAACGCCTCGAAGAACGGCACATCGTCCGCCAGCAGCGCCATAATCGCAGCGTGCGCCTCCAGCCCTCCCGTGCTTTGACGCAGCCACTCAAAGAACGAATACCCGATGTCATAGCCGAGACGCGGGTCGTCGCCACTGACGCTCGGCGCATCGGCAATATTCACGACCAGCAGAGGCGGAAGCTCGCCCGTCGCTGCCATTGCACGGACACGCCCCAGATACGGGTACGACTGCTCTAGCTCAAAGAACGTCGCGTCGCC
>Ga0134103_1002264_pt1 | contig 15377 bp, 14 predicted proteins | sample 14_taG_2_FD_94445 | JGI IMG/M metagenome (GOLD analysis project Ga0134103, IMG submission 94445) | Switchgrass degrading microbial communities from high solid loading bioreactors in New Hampshire, USA - 14_58_20_212_A1 metaG | ecosystem: Engineered > Bioreactor > Semi-continuous > Anaerobic >...
AATGCTTTACTCGAGAATTGTACCGGGGACATTGTTTTTATTAATCGTGGAATCAATCACATTACCAACCTTAAACATCCAATCAGATATGTAGATATTTCGGAATTTCCCATTTCAAATCTCGATCAGTTGCTTTCCTTTATATGCGGCATGATTGCCCAGAATTATGATATAAAAGCCATATATATCGATGCACTTTCCAATTTTGTTGCGAAAGACGAACAATATGACAGATTCTTTGAACAAATCAAAAACTTATCTGAAAAATATGATACCCAGTTTGTGTTTTCAATTAGCGGAGATATCAGCAGTATTCCTGAGTATGTTTATAAGGAATATTCCTGTTAATATTATTAGGGATTTGTATTTTATACAAATCCCTTTTTAATTACCATTTATTCCGCTTTAGGACCGACATGGTAACTGTTTCTTTGATTTTAACGGAAGGTGATGATAATATTAAAGGCAGGATACTTTTATTCTGCCTTAAGTATATTTTATGGAGGAATTTTTCTATGCTTCTTGCGGCTGTTGCTCTTTCTGAAGCGACGCGGAGTTTTGACAAGCTGTACCACTACAAGATATCATTGAATGAACGATTAAAAGCAGTGCCTGGTATGCGCGTCATAGTTCCCTTTGGGCATAGAAATCAACAGAAAGCGGGATGGATCATTGAGGTTTGGGAAGGTGATGAAGACAAAAAACTGAAAGAAATATCCCAAATTGTTGATGAAACTCCTCTTTTATCTTCCGAGATGATTAAACTGGCCCAATGGATAAAAACAAGATATTTTTGCACATGGGGCGATGCCATTAGATTAATGATTCCGGCCGGTGTCAACCTTAAAAAGCAAGCATGGATTCAGATATCAGAAGCCGCAGATATTGACAGTATTGAAAAAGATATTGAGCTCAGCCAATCCCAAAAAAGTATTTTGGATAGACTTACCAAAAGCAAGGACGGTATTCCTGAACAAGAGCTTGCTAAAACAGAGGGAAGTTGCGAAGATATCAGATACTTATTAGAAAATGGGTTGGTCAAAAGATACGAGTTTTTTGAACAGCCTGTCAGTGAAAAGACGGTAAAAGCGATAATTCCGTCAATAAGCAAAGAAGAATTTTATAATTTAGTTGATGAGGGAAAAGTAAAAAACATTCATTACATAAGGATAATGGAAGTTCTGTTTTCAGAGGAAATATGTACGCTGCAGGATATTTTGCTGATTACAGGAGTATCACACGGAACAGTTAGAAATATGGCAAAAAAAGGATGGATTTCATATACCGAAATAGAAGCGGAAAGAAATCCTTTTGACAGTTTGGAATGCGATGTACCCAAAGATTTGGTTTTGACCGAAGAACAGGATAGGGTTTTGAAAAAAGCAATACCGCTGCTTAAGCAAAACAAACTTAATGAAATACTTATTCATGGTGTGACAGGAAGCGGAAAAACGGAAATATATATAAGGCTTATTGAAGAAGCCATAAAACTAAATAAATCCGCGATAATGCTTGTACCGGAAATCTCCCTTACCCCACAGATGATTAGCTGTTTCCAAGCTCGTTTCGGCAACCGAATAGCCATTCAGCACAGCAGGTTGTCCCAGGGAGAACGCTTTGACCAGTGGCGTAAAATAAAAGCCGGGGAAGTGGATGTGGTAATTGGAGTTCGCTCGGCTGTTTTTGCTCCTTTAACGAATTTAGGGGCCATTATAATTGATGAGGAACATGAGCTGACGTATAAATCGGAAAATACGCCAAAATATGATGCGCGCCATGTAGCCAGAGCAAGATGTAATATAAACGGAGCTTTGCTGGTATTAGGTTCTGCTACTCCGTCAGTAGAGACATATTACCGTGCCTTAAGCGGAAAAACAATGCTGTTAACCATGAAAAACAGACCCAATTCCATGTCTTTGCCTCAAACTGTTTTAGTTGATTTGAGAGAAGAATTGAAAGAAGGCAACAGGAAGGTTTTAAGCAGAAAGCTTGAAGAAGAGCTTATAAAGAATAAAGACAATCAGGAACAGAGTATCCTGTTTCTTAATAAGAGGGGGTATGCCTCATTTCTGCTTTGCAGAGACTGTGGGTATACTTCCAGATGCCCCAATTGCAGTGTTTCTTTAACAGTGCATACACATGACCGGCAAATGTTCTGTCACTACTGTGGCTATAGCGAACCCATACCAGGAATTTGTCCCAATTGTCAAAGCGAAAGAATCAAAGCATTCGGAACCGGCACACAAAAAGTCGAAGAAGAGCTTAAAAACCATCCTGCCATGTTCAGAGTGTTGCGCATGGATATGGATACTACAAGCGGAAAACATGGTCATAAAAAGATATTAAACGCATTCAGGAACAAAGAAGCCGATATTCTGCTGGGGACGCAAATGGTTGCAAAGGGGCATGATTTTCCTGATGTTACTTTAGTGGGAATATTGTCAGCGGATGCTACCTTATTTAACAATGACTACAGAGCCAGCGAAAGAACATTTCAACTGATAACACAGGCTTCAGGCAGAGCAGGCAGAGGGGAAAAGCCTGGACGTGTAATCCTGCAGGCATACAATATCGATGATTATGCGATACAAACTGCATTGAATCAGGATTATGAAGCGTTTTACCAAAAAGAGATAATAATGCGAAAAGCTATGAATTTTCCGCCATTTTGCCATATAGGCGTTATTATTGTTTCAAGTGAAAATCAGGATGATGCAAGGGATTCTCTGGCTGCATTAAGAAGACAAATACTTAATGAATATAATAAAGAAGAAATACTTGAATGCTCAGAGGTCCTGCCGCCTCCGATATTCATTATACGAAAGAGATACAGGTGGCGGATTATAATAAAAACGAAATCCGTTAACCTGTTGGTTCAACTTATGAATCATGCTTTAGACATATTCCCGAGGATAAAAAAAGGAAGTACCGACATAAGTGTGGATATTGATCCCGCCAGCATGGTATAATAATAATTCGCCTGTTACCGAAATCAAAGTGGGATAGTATCCTGAGCGGAGGCTAAGGAACTTTCAATGTTAACGCGAAAGATTCTTCGCCGACACTCAGAATGACAAAGATGTTATGATATAATAATTATGAATTTTATTATTTAAGGAGAATAGATATGGCAATTCGTAATATTGTAAAAAAAGGAGACGAGATTTTAAATAAGCGGTGCAAGGAAGTCAAAGAAATAAACGATAAAATACTTGAACTGCTTGATGATATGGCAGAAACCATGTATGAAAGCAATGGAATAGGTTTAGCTGCTCCACAGGTTGGCATTTTAAAAAGAATAGTCGTAATAGATGTAGGAGACGGGCTTATCGAGCTTATTAATCCCGTTATAACAGAGGCTGAGGGTGAACAAATTGAAACCGAAGGATGTTTGAGCATACCTGGAGTATACGGAAAAGTCAAACGCCCTCAAAGAGTTGTAGTTGAGTACCTTAACAGAGCCGGAGAAAAGGTGCGGACAGAAGGAACGGGTCTTAAAGCCGTTTGCATATGTCATGAATTGGATCATTTGGATGGCATACTTTTCGATGAAAAGGTAATAGAATTCGTTGAACTGGAAAATGATGAAGAAGACGAATAATTAAGTTCTTCTCATGGATTAATAGAATTTCTTACAGAAGGAAAGGTTGCGAATGAGAATACTGTTTATGGGTACGCCTGATTTTGCCGTACCTTCCTTGAAAGCATTAATTGATAACGGTTATGAAGTAATTGGAGCAGTGACGCAGACTGACCGCCCCAAAGGCAGAGGTCATAAACTTCAGGCTCCTCCTGTAAAGGAATACGCGATAGCCCACAATATACCTGTTTATCAGCCTTTGAAACTGTCAAAGGAACCGGAGACTATACAGGAGTTTGCTGCAATAAAGCCTGACCTTATCGTTACATGTGCTTTTGGCCAGATTTTGCCTCAAAGCTTGCTGGATATACCCCAATATGGAACCATTAATGTTCATGCCTCACTTCTGCCCAAATACAGAGGAGCTGCTCCTATACAATGGGCGATAATAAATGGGGATAAAAAAACCGGTATTACCACAATGTTTACTGAATTGGGCCTGGATACAGGCGATATTTTGATGCAGGAAGAAATAGAAATACCTATTGACATGACAGCAGGACAACTACACGACATATTGTCGGAACTAGGTGCCAAAACTCTGATAAAAACCATAAAAGCGTTGGAAAATGGCACATTGACAAGAACAAAACAGGATGAAAGTAAAGCTACCTATGCTCAAAAAATAGATAAACAAACGGGTTTGATTGACTGGTCCCAGCCAACACTGGCTGTACACAACAGGATTCGCGGGACGAATCCATGGCCGGGAGCTTACTCTATCATGTGTGGCAAGAGAATCAAAATATGTTGTTCAAAAATAGCTGATATACCAGATTATTTATATGAAAAAATAAATAATCCTGAAATTGTTCCCGGAACTATTCTTGAACTGTTATCATGCGATATGTGGGTCAAAACAGGAGACGGAGCTTTGCTGGTACGTGAGATTCAGGCCGAATCCTGCAAAAGAATGACCCCTCAGCAATATGCCTGCGGTCATGATTTTAAAGAAGGAATGGTTTTCTCTCGGGAAGGATAATTATGAAACTGTTAATGCATATTTGTTGTGCGCCTTGCGCCGTTGCCATAGTTGAAAAACTAAAAAATGATTCTGACGTTTATTTCGAGGGTTTTTTCTATAATCCCAATATTCATCCTATTAATGAGTATGAAAAGCGAAAACTGACGGTTAAACAATTATCTGATGAGTATGATTTTAAAGTCAGTTTCAATGATGATTTCAAATTAGAATACTGGAAAAAGAATCTTGGGGAGGATAAGCTTCTTCGGTGTAATACCTGCTATTCATTAAGATTAAATGCTGCTGCGAAATTTGCGAAAGAAAATTCTTTTGAATCTTTTACCACCAGTTTGTTGATAAGCCCATATCAGAACCATGAGCTTATTAAAAGCATGGGTCAGGCTATTGCCGATAAATACGGTATCAATTTCTATTACGAAGATTTCAGAGAATTGTACAGAAAAGGAAGAGAGATTTCCAGAGGCAAGCATTATTATATGCAAAAATATTGTGGTTGTTTTTATTCCTATTGGGAATCCGATCATCCTAAAAAGCCAGTATATACTTTTGATGTCGATAATGAAAAGAACTTGTAATACTATTGTCTTATTTCATATCCCAAAAAAGTGGTAATATAGACATTAGATACTAAAGAAAAGGCCAAGAGGTGTAAGTAATGAGGAAAATCATGTCAATACAGCTTGTTTTCTGTATTATTATTTCTCTGTTGATAATGCCTTTACAAGCACAAGCTTCAGAAATTATGGAAATGTCAACGGGGGGCTCAGTTTCAAAAGTTACATATTCGCAGAATAATAACACGGAAGAAATCCGTATATACTCTTCCTCAACAAAGATTACAAAACAATATCTCATAGCTCCTGAAGGATCTTACAAAAATTACAGATTAGGATTTGAAATAGATAATGTCAATGTGTCAAAAACTATTAGATTTGATATTAATAAAGGCACAGTAGTTCAAATACGCCTTGCAAATATGTCAGATCCAAAGAGAACAAATGTGGTTGTAGAAACAACGAAAAAGCCGGTTTATGCTTTCTCGGTTTCATCAGACGGCAAGGCAATAATTTTAACGCTTGGCAGCGGTTCAACAACTGGCAGCACACCCAGTGCCACACCTTCTCCTTCGCCAAGCAAATCGCCTGCGCCTGCGCCTTCTTCACCGGCACCATCAGCATCTTCAACACCAAAACCTTCGACAACACCAGTTCCCACCAATACCGGCGGAAGCGGCAGTTCGTCTAATACATCAATCACTAAAACCAGTAATGGACCTTTATCCATAACAATGTCGGGGGATACCTGCACCATTACTCTACAAGGTATAACCTTAACAAATACACAGCAAGGAAATATTCCAAGATTTGAACTTAGAGAGAAAGAAAAAATGATTCAAATAACCATTCCAGGAAAGGACACCAGATTCACTGAAGGGTTTTTGACCGGAAATTCTATTATTTACGGGGCGCTTATAAGTTATAATAAAAATCAAAACAGTACTATAATACGCATTCCGTATAATAATACTATTACATATTCATATAGTATGTCAGGCGGAAATTCCACATTTGTAATAAAAGCGGGAAGTACTTCTGTGCCTGTGAATAATCCTGTGCCATCATCAACACCTGTTGTTTCTCCAAAACCCAGCACTCAACCATCGACTTCTTCCTCTCCATCACCCTCACCATCACCAACAACTCTGAATAATATAAAACCGGGAAACGGTGATGGTAAAACTGCTCTAATAATAACAGGAAAAGATATTGTTGAAAAATATAACAAAAATAAAGACAAAATAATGGTTGATGATACCAGTATCAAAGGAACTGTTACTTTTATGATACCAAACAGCATTATTAACCTTGGTAACGGTTCTATGAATATTAACGACAGTCTTATTAAGTCAATAGATTGGCTTTCTACTTCAACCAGTTCATTTTTGAGTATCAATAAGAAAGATGCGAACACGAAATTTGAGATTGTTACCGGCACAAACAAAGATGAACTTCATGTTGTAGTAAACTCCGGAACAGGCGGTTCTACCACGTCAAAACTGGTAGTAATAGATCCCGGTCATGGCGGAACTGATCCCGGGGCCGTATTTGGTCAGTATTACGAAAAAGTATATAATCTTGATATAGCTTTAAGATGTGAAAAAATACTGAAATCCAGGGGGATAAATGTCGAGCTTACCCGAACCACTGATAAAACCATGAGTTTGAGTGAAAGGGTAAAGTTTGCAAATGACCGCAATGCATATCTTTTTGTAAGTATTCATAATAACAGTATGCCTGCAGGTATAAGAGGTTCCATGGTTCTTTACCACTATACGAGTTATAGGGGAAAACCATTTGCACAAATCATGCTGGATAATCTTGTGAAGGATTTGGGAACGGAAAAAATCGGAATACAGGCACGTCAGAACACTGTTGTTTTGAGAGATACCAAAATGCCTGCTATCCTCGCTGAAGTTGCGTGTATGTCTGATCCGGCAGATTTAGCCCTGTTGAATACCGATTCCTTTATTCAGAAAGCGGCTGAATCAATAGCAAACAGCATTATACAGATACTAAACTCCGGGATTTGAATAAAATAAGCGAAACATAGCCTTATTATCTGTTTCTCTAAAGTTATCAATTGAGAACTAAATTCCACTCTATATTTTGGGGTGGAATTTAATTTTTAAAGGAAGTGTCCTTTAAAGTTATAATATGGTATTTTATTTTCTGGATAATGCGTCATACATGTGATAACATATTATAGATAAAATATGGATGGAGTTTTTTGTTATGGATAATTTAAGGGTAGATGGAAGGAAAAACGATGAATTACGAAATATCAGAATTATTAGAGATTATAACAAATATGCGGAAGGTTCAGTTTTAGTCGAGTTTGGGGACACAAAGCTCATTTGTACAGCAAGCGTTGAAGAAAAGGTACCGATATTCAGAAAAGGTACCGGCGAAGGTGGGGTTACAGCCGAATACGACATGCTGCCCAGAGCCACATTGACAAGAAATAACAGGGACAGAAATGCTTTAAGAATAAACGGAAGGTCTAACGAAATTCAAAGATTTATTGGCAGATCCTTAAGATCAGTCATGGATTTTAAGATTTTGGGTGAACGAACGATTACAATCGACTGTGATGTCATCCAGGCAGATGGAGGTACAAGGACTGCCGCAATAACAGGCGGTTTTGTGGCATTAATGGATGCCTGCAGCGTTCTGGTAAACAATAAAGTGATAAGCGAAATACCTATTATGGATTTTGTTGCGGCAATCAGTGTAGGTTATGTTGATGGCCAGGAGCTTTTGGATTTATGCTATGCTGAAGATTCTAAAGCAACTGTGGATATGAATGTGGTAATGACGGCGTCCGGACAGCTTATTGAAGTCCAGGCGACCGGGGAGGAACGTCCGTTTGACCGGAAAGTTTTTGATAATTTACTTGACTTGGCACAAAAAGGTATCGAAAATATAATTGACATACAAAAGAATGTACTTTTGTCCAGGGAGAAGACATGAGAAGATTGATTATAGCCACTAAAAACAGCGGTAAAGTAAAAGAAATAAAAAGCCTCTTGCAGGGTTATGATTATGAGGTTCTTTCCCTTGAAGAAGCAGGAATAGACATAGAAATAGAAGAAAACGGAAACAGCTTTGAAGAAAATTCTCTGATAAAAGCTACTGCTGTACATAAATTAACCGGTGAGATGGCGGTTGCCGATGACAGTGGTTTAGAGATTGATTTTTTAAATTCAGCGCCAGGTATCTATTCTGCCCGTTTCTTAGGATGCAAAAGCGATAAAGAGAGGATTGACGGAGTGCTGGCACTTATGCAAGGTATACCTGAAGAGTATCGATCGGCTCGTTTTATATGTGCGGTATCTCTTGTCACAGATACATGTACTAGAACTTTTACAGGTACTATAGAAGGGAGAATAGCATTTAAGGCTGAAGGTGAGAATGGTTTCGGATATGATCCCATATTTTATATCCCGGAGTATGGGAAAACTATGGCACAAATTGATTTTGAGCTAAAAAACCGCATAAGTCACAGAGGCAGAGCATTTCAGCAATTAGCAGAAACACTGAAAAATTGGAGTGCAAAATGAAGTTATATCTCGTTCTTAGCGATACACACGGAGACTCGTATACAGTAAAAAAAACAATCGAAAAATATCCACAAATTGCTGGGGTTATACATCTAGGGGATTATTACAGGGATGCGCAAAATATAAAATTACATTATCATGAATTAGATGTTATTATGGTACCGGGAAACTGTGATTTTATTTATGACATCCCATCCGATAAGATATTGGAAATTGAAGGTAAACGAATATTGCTAACCCATGGACATTCATATAATGTGAAAAGCGGAATTGAATTGCTTGAAAGAAAAGCAATAAAAGAGAATATCGATCTGGTTCTTTTTGGACATACTCATTGTCCTTTACATGAATACAGATCAAATATTACGTTCGTTAATCCCGGCAGTATTAGTTACCCCAGAGGTTTTCATACTCCGACATACGGACTTTTGGAAATCTCGAAAAAGGGAATTGAAACCAGAATTTTAGAAGTTTGAAAAAAGAATATCTGAACGGAGCGCAGGAGCTTATTGTCATTCTGAACGAAGCGCAGTGGAGTGAAGAAACTTTATAAAAGTTGTCGTTCAGGATAACAAAAGTTATTTGGAGACAATATAAATAGACAAATTAACAAAAGTTAATTATATCTCGCAAATATAAGACTTGATTAATTATGACACATATCATGTGAGGCGTAAAATATGATTTATTTTGATAACAGCGCTACAACAAAGCCATATGAGGAAGTTATAGAACTTATAGCAAAACTTATGTCCGAAGAGTTCGGAAATTCTTCGTCCTTGCATGCTCTGGGATTAAGGGCCGAGAGGATACTTGAAGATACACGGAACAAGCTTGCTTCAACAATAAAAGCCAAACCGGAAGAACTTATTTTCACTTCCGGTGGAACAGAATCAATAAATATGGCGATAAGAGGGACAACAGAAGTTTTAAAACGTTCCGGAAAACATATTCTGTCCTCGCCTGTGGAACATGCAGCTTCTTTAGAAGCCCTGAAAGAGCTGGAGAGAATCGGTTATCAGATTGAGTATCTTGAAGTTGATGAATATGGCCGGATACTGATAGATGATCTTAAGGCCAAACTGCGGAAGGATACTATTCTGGTTAATATTATGGCTGTCAATAATGAACTGGGAACAATAGAACCTGTTTATGAAGCCGCGCAGATAATTAAATCGAAGAATAAAGCAACTGTTTTTCATGTTGACGCGGTTCAGGCCTATGGGAAAATACCTATAAATACAAGGGATTTGAATGCGGACCTCATTTCTTTCAGTTCGCATAAGATACATGGGCCCAAAGGTGTAGGTATGCTATACATCCGTAAAGGAACACGGATACATCCTTTGATAATGGGAGGGGGCCATGAAAGGAATCTCCGTTCAGGTACGGTAAATGTACCATGTATTGCGGGTTTTGGACTTGCAGCATCAATAAAAACGGAACGTATGAAAGAAGATCAGGAAAAATGCGGCAGGATAAGGGATATTTTAATTAAGGAACTTTCAGATTCGTTAAGCGACAAAATCAGAATAAATTCTCCCAAAGACGGGGTTGAGAACATACTCAATATATCGTTTAAGGGTAAAAAATCAGAAACGATTTTGCATTTTCTTGAGATGCGTGATATATATGTATCCACAGGCTCAGCATGCAGTTCAAAAAAGAATGCGATAAGCCATGTACTGAAAGCAGTAAAAGTCCCCCAGCAATGGGCTGAAGGCTCGATAAGGTTCAGTTTCGGGTCGTTTAACACTGAAGATGAAGCCGTTATTGTCGCTGATGCCATTAAAGAGATTATAAAAATAATGTAATTTAAATAGAAAGGTCATGAATATGGATAAGATTATTCTGGTAAGATACGAGGAAATCTTTCTGAAAGGATTAAATAAACATGTTTTTGAAAACAAGCTTATAAAAAATATTAAACATAAGCTTGATGATTTAGGCGCTGTAAGGATCACAAAGTCTCAGAGCAGAATATATATTGAATCCGATGATGCGAACTTTGACTTTGATGAAGCCATTGTCAGATTGACGAAGATTTTTGGTATTGCTTCAGTAAGCCCTGTTGTACGAGTTAAATCAGATTACGAAGAAATTAAAAAAACCTCCATTGACATAGTTGGAGATCTTATTGTAAGAAAATCCTGTAAAACCTTTAAAGTCGAAGCAAAAAGAGGAGATAAGAGTTTTCCAATGAATTCGCCCCAGCTTTGTGCTGATCTGGGCGGACACATTTTGAGTAAATTTCCTCGTCTCAGAGTGGATGTTCATAATCCGGATTTTGTTCTATACGTAGAAGTGAGGGAGAATACTTATCTTTACTCGGAAATAATCCCTTCGGCAAAAGGTCTCCCAACGGGAACCGGAGGATTGGCGACATTGCTTCTTTCAGGAGGTATAGACAGCCCCGTTGCCGGTTGGATGATAGCAAAACGTGGAGTAGAGATAGAGGCTGTGTATTTTCACAGTTACCCCTATACAAGTGACAGAGCTAAGGATAAAGTCATTAAGCTCTCTGAAATCCTGTCAGAATATTGTATGGGCATAAAACTTCATGTTGTACCCTTTACAGAGATTCAAACTGCAATTTATGAGAAATGTCCTCACGAATATATAACAATTATAATGCGCAGATTCATGATGAAGATTGCAGAAGAAATAGCAAGAAAAAGCGGTTCACTGGCCCTTGTAACCGGTGAGGCAATTGGGCAGGTAGCAAGCCAGACAATGGAAAGTATGCTGGTTACCAACAGCGCTGTAACACTGCCGGTATATCGTCCGTTAATAGGAATGGATAAAAACGAGGTTATTGAAATAGCCAAAAAAATTGGTACCTTCGACACGTCCATTCTTCCTTACGAGGACTGCTGTACGGTTTTTGTTGCGAAGCATCCGGTTATAAAACCGTCACTTCAAAAAACTCTGGAGTTCGAAAAAGTTCTGGATTCGGAAAAACTTATTAATGATGCGTTGACCAAAACCGAAGTTATTAAACTTTAAAAATCCAAATTAGTTTAAAAAAAAGACAATGTGGTAAGATATCAATTAAAGTGAAAGGTCGTAATAATAATGGCTGAACTTAAAGCTGTTTATAATTCAAAAACAGTATGTCCTGTTTGCGCTTCTAATATTGAATACACCAAAGTCAGATCAAAAGCAGTCAGACTTATAAAGCAGGATACTGATTTTTGTCCATATTATGAAGGTGAAAACCCTATATTTTATGAAGCGGTAATATGCCCCGAGTGTGGTTATGGAGCTCATATAACGAGCTTTGACAAGATCAATAGACATGATAAAGAGAAGATCCGTAAAGAAATTTCAAGTAAATGGTGTAAACGTCAGTTTACCGGTCCAAGAACCGTTGATCAGGCACTTGAAGCATTTAAAATCGTTCTCTTGAATTTGAATTGTATCGATGGATTAAAGTCGGAAATAGCAAAAATATGCATGAGGATTGCATGGTTATATCGTTATAAAGGAGATCAGGAACAGGAAAAAAAGTTTTTAAATCACGCACTGATAAATTACCAGAAAGCATATAGTCAGGAAAGCCTTTCGGAAGAAGGAAAGCTTGATGAATATACATGTTTGTATATTATCGGCGAGTTATGCAAAAGACTTGGATTATATGAGGAAAGTACTCAGTGGCTGAGCCGTTTGATAATGAGTTATTCCGATCCAGGGCAGAAAGATAAGATTCCTCAAAGATTGATTGATTCAGCCAGAGAGCTTTTTCAGGAAGTAAGGGACATCATTGCGGCTACTAAGGAGGAAGGTTGATTGAAACTGGACATTGGTAAAATACCGAATAATATATTGGAAAAATTATTATTCCAGTTCTCTGAAACACAGCGCAGTGAGGTATTGACTAAGCCTGGTATAGGCGAGGATTGTGCTGCTGTTGATTTTGCCGATGATATTTGTGTTGTTACTACAGATCCTATTACCGGCGCTGATGATGAAATAGGGATTCTGGGGATACACATAGCCTGCAACGATTTGGCTTCTTCAGGCGCGGAACCTGTGGGGATTCTTGTAACCATTCTTGCGCCGGTGGGGACAGAACTTGAAGATCTTGAAAAACTGCTCAAGCAAATCAAAGATGCTTCATCGGTTTTGAAAATCGATGTTTTGGGAGGACATACAGAAGTTACAGATGCTGTTAATCGCCTGGTTTTGAGCATAACAGCTATAGGTAAAACAAAAAGGAATACTTTGATAAAAACTGGAGGTGCGAAACCCGGTGATTCAATTATTTTGACCCAGTTTGCAGCAACGGAAGGAACTGCAATTCTGGCCTGGCTATTTGAAGAAGAACTGAAAAGAGAATTCGGACCGGAACTGGTTGACAATGCAAAAAAACTGTTAAATTCCATAAGTGTTGTTAAGGAAGGTCTATTGGCTGCCAAATACGGTGTCAGCTGCATGCATGATGTAACCGAAGGCGGGGTGCTTGGAGCCTTATGGGAGATAGGAACAGCAAGTGGCTATGGATTTAAAATAGAAAAACGTAAGATTCCTATTTTAGAGGAGACCCGCCGTATTTGTGATTTTCTGGGGCTTGATCCGTTAAAGCTTATTTCTAGCGGTTCCATGATTATAGTAACACCTGATGGAGGAGAACTGTTAAGAGTATTGCATGAAAATGATATAAAGGCATCGGAGATAGGCTTCATGACTTTCGAAAAAGAGTTTTTATTAATAGAAGATAATAAAGCGGTTAAGATCGACATGCCTGAATCCGATGAATTATATAAGGCACGCAAATTGAAAGGAAAGATATAATGTCGGAATTATTGACAGAGCTACATATTGTCATATGTATATTTATGTTTCTGTTGGGCACATGCATAGGTTCGTTTTTAAATGTATGTATATTCCGGATTCCGGCAAATAAGTCAATTATATTCCCACCTTCTGAATGTCCGGATTGTCATACGAAGCTGAGCCCAGCTGATCTGATTCCGATATTTGGTTACATATTATTAAAAGGTAAATGCAGATATTGCAAAAAACCGATATCTGTTCAGTATCCTTTGGTCGAATTCTTAACAGGAGCTATTTGGCTCCATGTTTATTTAAGGTATGGCATTTCGGTAGAAACTGTCGCTTTGTTGTTCCTGTTTACTTTATTAATTCCCGTTACTTTTATCGATCTAAAATATATGATTATTCCAAACGGACTGGTCTTAACAGGTCTTATCGGGGGTATAGCTCTTTCTGTTTATCATATTTTTGTAAAACCCTTTTCATTATATCAGTCATCCTTGTGGTATGCTCCATTTATAGGTATGGTTTCCGCTTCGGGAATTCTGTTCGCTATAGCCGTTATTGGATTTTTAATATATAAAAATGATGGAGCGATGGGAATGGGCGATGTTAAACTGTTTATTCCCATAGGCATGATCCTTGGATGGAAACTGGCTTTATTGACGTTATTCCTGGCAATTATCCTGGGAGGGTTTACAAGTATAATTCTGCTTATTTTAAGAATAAAAGAAAAAAAAAGCGCTATTCCTTTTGGCCCGTTTATAACCGTTGCCACTTATATTGCCGGTTTTTTTGGAAACCAGATTATAAGTTGGTATTTTAGTCTGATTTAATGTTTCAAATCTTTTTTTCATATCCGTAAAAACATCATAAAAAATAAAGTGTATACGCAAATCAATGTAAAATTTTGCTGAAATAACGAATTTATTGTTAATTTTTATCTCAAAATATATTGTAGATAAATATCATGTATTATATAATATACATAAACCGGTCAACATTTGGAAAATCTAAAATAAATTTGTTGGTATTTATTCATTTTTGACATCTATAGGACTAACTTAATATACCCTATTGAAAAATTATTAAAAAAATAATTAAGATTTTAAAATATTTCAAAATAGAAGGGATGTTTGTATGAAATTCAATGCCGTTGGTAATACAGCATTTAAGAAATTTCTAAATGAAAACAAATCTCTTAAAATTATGCTGCCTGTTCTGGCTGTTGCAGTTATAGCTCTGATTGTTTTTTCTGTTTCAGGCGGTTTTAAGAATGATAAAAAAAGCATCCCGTCCTCACAAAATTCAGAAGGTCCCCTGAATGATATTGATGCCAATCTGCAGCGTGTGGAGGTACTTCCACAAACTATACGGTCCAATAACCCTGGAAATGCTGAAATTAAAAAAGACCCGTTTAAAGATATAATGAAATTAGTAGGTGTAGTTTATGCGGGAGATAAATCTACTGCCATAATAGAATGGGGTGATTACTCCTATATAGTTAAAGTCAAAGTTAAAATAGGGGATAGTGACTGGAGCGTTTCAAACATAGAGAGAAACAGTGTCACTATAGTTTCAGGTAATGACAGTATCGTACTTGATTTAACCGAAGGCAGTAGTAAAAACGATGACGAAAATAACGGCAAAAACAACAATTTCTTTTATTTTACCAATACCAATAATTAGATATTAGCAATATATTTTAGGAGGTCTAAATATATGCTTGCAATACAAAAACGGACCATTTCAATAATAGTAGCTTTGATAATTGGTATAATATTGCCGTGCTTCATGATTAATCCTGTTATGGCCGAACAGGAGAGAATATCAATAGATATGCGCAATGTTGATAT
>Ga0134103_1002289_pt1 | contig 15262 bp, 11 predicted proteins | sample 14_taG_2_FD_94445 | JGI IMG/M metagenome (GOLD analysis project Ga0134103, IMG submission 94445) | Switchgrass degrading microbial communities from high solid loading bioreactors in New Hampshire, USA - 14_58_20_212_A1 metaG | ecosystem: Engineered > Bioreactor > Semi-continuous > Anaerobic >...
TCTTGACGAAAGTCTCGCCATAGTAAGCAGAATAGAGAGCATCAAAACTCCAATACATGGGTCCGTCATCGACACCGTCGCCGTCCACGTCACCCAAATCGATGAGGATGTTCGGGTTATGCGAATCGAGACCGTGGTTCAGGAACAGTCCGCTGCGGTTGTCGTCGCAGAAGCATTCCATAAAGCCGGCCGGGTCGAGCGTTCCACCGGCGATTCCCGCCAAAGCCAGGTCGAACTGTCCGGTCATCTGTTTCACATAGTAGACATCCATGCCGGGTTGCGGAGCGGAAACGGCTTCAAAGACGATTTTCTTCCCGAACTCTTCAGTATTATTGAAGAGTTCGTTGTACTTCTGGACAACATAAGCGAAAATCGCTTCATTAGTCGTCCCGTCGAAGTGGGCAATTTCGATTGTTATCTTCGTCGGATTTTGTTCTGTGCCTACCGTAATTATTCCCTTATCAATCATGCTCTGGACCGCTTTCACATAACTGGCTCTTGCTTGCTCAGGATTGAATCCCAAATCCTCAAGTCCTGTCGGATCCTGAGCGAGAGGAACGTCGTTATCATAGATTCCGGAGTAGACTTTCTTGCCCCATTCGGTTTCACGATAATTCTGCATTTCAATGCCGTTCTCGGTCGGAGCAACAATCTCATAAGCATAGGTGAAGTAGGATCCCCAGCCTGTGTTCGTCTTCGAAATCTGCTGCACGCCTTGACGATCCAATCCGAAGTACAGGGCCCACCAGAAGTCGGGTTCTTGGAGAATCGGCTTCGTTTGCCATGCACCTTTACCGAACTTCGCATCAGATTCGGCTTGGGTCATCTTGTTGATGGTCAGCCTGAAGGATGTGTCTCCAAGAACGGTCTTCTTTTGGATGTTGGACATGTTGGCGTATTTGTCATACGCGGAAGCGGGAACGCTGGTGACATCCAACTCGCCGTTTTCGAACAATTCAAGCGCGGCGTTGTTGTCCTTGACAATGGTGTAGCTGAAGTTTTCAAGTACCGGTCTTCTGACCTCGACGTTGGCCGCTTCATTCCACAAGAAGTATTTATCGTTCTTCGTGAATCTGTATTGTTTGCCTTTCTCCCAGTAATCAATCTTATACGGGCCGGAGGCTACAAAGTGGTCCTTGTCAGTTCCGTATTTGGCAGGATCCCTTTCGTATGTCGCCCTGTGAACCGGGGTGAACATGAATCCGGACCAGTTGTAGATGACGTCCCATTGCATCGCCGGGTCTTTGAAGATGACGACGAAGGAATAATCGTCAACCTTCTTGATTCCGACATCGGCCCAGGTTACGCCTTCTTTCTTGTCATAGTAATCCTTCGCGTTTTCAATCGGCAAGCTGGAACCATACCAGAGGTTTGCGCGTCTGTAAGAGCGGTCAGGATTCAGAGCTTCTTGATATGTGAAGATGAAGTCATCGGCTTTGATCGGGTCACCGTTCTCCCACTTCAGATCCTGGCGCAGGTCAAACTTCCTCGCCTTGCTCGTTGTAAGCCCGTTCCAACCCGTAACCTCGGTCCATTGATTGCCGGTCAATTGAACGGGGTAGGCGAGTCTTGCTGCCATTTCGGGCTTGACTTCCCAACCGACGCCTTTTTTTCCTTCTTCATCAAGTTTCCAGTCGAACGCGAAGAGCTGTCCTGCGAGGAAGCCCAGGAAGTCGCTTTCGATGGAGTTGGCATAGGCCAGATGGTTCAATGTAGACGGGTCGGCAGATGTCCACATTCTGTAAGCCGGGTCTTCCGGAGTTCCTTTGGCTGTCCCGCCGTCCTTAAACTGAAGAGCTGTCGGACCATAGCCCATTAACGGAACATAGTTGTCAGCAATGAAGTTGACGCGTTCGGAGTAAATAACCAGACCGGAGTTGTTGAGGACCGGGATGGACGCGCCTTGGTTGATCAGGTATCTTTCCATGTGGGCCAAAATCTTGGCTTTTGTTTCAAGGTCGGCATATTTGAAGTTGAAGAATTGACCTTCAGATCCGCCGGCGAGTTTTCCGGAAACTTCGATGACAGTCACAGGAATCGCAATGCTCCTCGTTTCTGTCGTTCCGGTCTTTTTGACGGTCGCATAAATGACGGTCTTGCCGGCGCTGACGCCTTTAACCTTGCCGTTTTCGTCAACAGTCGCAATCGAGGTGTCGCCGGAGCTCAATTCTACAAACTCATACTCGGTTCCGTAGCCTTCGATCTTCAACTGATTTTCTTGACCTTTGAACAATTCAAGGAATTTGCTTCCTTCGTTGGTCACCAAATCGAGCGGGTCGGCAACTTCAATCTTGTAGGCAACACGGCCAGCGGCCCCTTTGTTCTTCTCTACTGCATAGTAAGCGGGATAGTCGGAAACGCGTTTCCCATCCTCATACTTAACAAGGTAGGGGCTGTCAAGCGCATAGATTGCGAGACCATACATTCCGGGGAGTTTGAACTCAATGGTATGAGCCTCCTCATCCCAGATAATGCCATCATTGTAATCTACTGTTTCGAACCAGAAATAGTCGACTTGGTACCAGGCGTTTTCCACTTCAAACTCATACTCGACGCCGTTCAGGTCATATTTAGCAGTAATAACAAATTCAAGGTCGATTACCTCGCCTGTATTAATGCTATAAAATCCTTCTTGGTTAGGAACGCCAAGTACGGTTGTTTCATTCTTGAGTGTTGCGCTAAGGCTTGTCGGTTGAATAACGCCTGCGGCAGTCAAATCGCTCAAAAGACGCTTAACGACTTTATCGCTGTTCTCTTGAGCTTCCTCAAGCTGTTCCCTGAGCTCGTCGATGCTCGCATTAGCATTCCCCAGTTGTTCTTGAAGTCCATCAATGAGGCTTTCTAATTCGTCAAGCAGGTTTCTGGCTTCTTTATCTTGGCATCCGGCAAGGACGAAAATCGATACAAAAGCCAAAACAAGCAACAGGAACTTCTTTAATGTGCTCATTTCCCTTCTCCTTTCCTTTTGTTTTTTCTTTCACACGAAATACTATACCTTCATTCGTGGTTAATTAATTATAATATAGATATTTTTTTCAGTCAAGCGTTTTTTTGAGTAAATCGCTTACATTTTAATTTTTAATTCGCCGTATTCTTGCTTTTACCAAATAAAAATTGCCTAATCGGCAAGATCAGGCAATATTTTACAAAGGGAACGGATTACTATTCAAGAGATGATGAGCCACCATATCAGGCCAACCATGAAGAAAACAGCCCCCAATGAAAGCGTCGGCCAGACGTCCAGTTTCCTGTTTTCCCTTTTCGCTTCGACGTATTCAAAATAACTCATCGGATATTTTGGAGTCTTCCGGAACATGTCGATGATCTTTCCGACTCCCCAGACTATCATGTAGAAAGCTCCTTCGTTCGAAACCCAGTAGATAAGCGCTTGAAGCAACAGGAAGATTCCGGTGATCCAAAAAGCCTCCAGGGCATAGTAGGTCTCCCCCATCCTAAGGAAAAAGAGGAGGGACCAGACGACGATCGCAATTATTCCAGGGAAAATAAATTTCTTTAATATCTTCATACTCTGTTCCTTCTGTTCCTGCTTATCAGTTCGAGTTTCCCGACGATCCAAGCCTTGTAAATTGACATTAGACCGGCAAAGATTCCAAACGAATAGGCGAGGAAAGGAAAGCCACCGTTTCTTGTATTAATGTAGGAACTTGAAAAATGTTCGCTGACCCATTCATCATAGATGGCATCAATCTGCTTTTTAAAAACGAAGTTCAACAGAAGCAAAAGCAGAGAAAAAAGAATCAACGCGCCGCCGATGATGAATTGTTTTGTTTTGGTATTCGCCCCAAGATCGACAAAATTCATGATGTAAGCCAAAATCAACAACACATAAAGCAGCGACATTTCCCAACTAAAGAAATCAAGATAAGTAGCGCTGGTTTTTATCGGAAGAACGAAATTATAAACCTTAAACACTTCCGCGTAATTGACGCCGACTTCACTCCCCGCATCGTCGGTCTTAAAATAAATGACGCCTTTTGCGGAATAGAGGGTTGTGAAAACGGAGATAAGAAGAAGTAAACCCGCCAAGGCAATAAAACAATTGAGAACGATTTTCGTTTCCTGGAGTTGGTTTTTAGTCATCTTGCATTCACCACTTGCCTCTTAGATTTTACGCCTATTTTATAACTTTTTCCCGCAAATGTCAATTGAAATTTCTGGCGGGCAGGCTTTCCGGAAAAAAGAAAGGTTTTCGAATTGCGAATTTTTTTGAGCGTTCTTCTTTGAAAATGCGGGTTTTCAGAAACAAAGCTTTTTCCTTGCTGCACTTTTTTCCATGCACAGTCTTCTCCAATTCCATTCCCGCTTGACAAACCCTGAGGTTTTGTTTTACAATAATACAAAACAGTGAGGAGAGCTAGTAATCAATCCTCTTCAACCTCAGCGAGGCCGGACAGTGGAAGCGGCCGTTGATTGATTGATGAATGGACTCTCTTAGTTGTGACGAGGAAATGCGTCAACGTATGTCTGCGTTAGAGACTCGAGTGTCAAAACTGCGGCGTTTTGGAAATAAGGTGGCACCGCCAAGAATTGGTCCTTATGTTTTATAAGGGCTTTTTTATTACCAGAAAACAAAGGAGGAAACCATATGAGCAAAATAGTGTTGTCCGGAGTCAAACCCACGGGAATCCCCACGCTCGGGAATTACCTCGGGGCTTTGAGGAATTTTGTGAGATTGCAGAAGGAGATGGTGGACTTTGAATTCTTCATTTTCATCGCCGACCTGCATGCGATCACGGAACCTCAGGATCCGAAGGAATTGAAGGAAAACATCAGAAACCTGGCCGCCCTTTACTTGGCCTGCGGGCTCTCTCCGGAAAGGCTCACCCTTTTCGTGCAGTCGGAAGTCAACGAGCACGCCGCGCTCGGCTATGTGATGCAGTCGATCTGCTACATGGGCGAATTGGAAAGGATGACCCAGTACAAGGACAAGATGCAAAAGCAGGTCCAGGGCGTCTCCTCCGCCCTCTTCACTTACCCGGCCCTTATGGCGGCCGACATTCTCCTCTACGATGCGAAGTACGTTCCCGTCGGCGAAGACCAGAAGCAGCATCTGGAACTCGCGCGCGACCTCGCCATCCGCTTCAACAACCGTTTCGGCGACACTTTCGTAGTTCCCGAAGGCCTGATCAGCGAAAAAGGCGCGAGAATCATGGATTTGCAAAACCCTTTGAAGAAGATGAGCAAATCCGAAAACGACAGGGGCTGCATCTTCCTGCTCGAACCGCTCGCTTCAGTAAGGAAGAAGATCATGAGCGCGGTCACCGACAGCGGCTCGGAAGTGCGCTTCGACAAAGCCAACAAGCCGGGAATCGCCAATCTGATGACGATCCATTCTGTGCTGTCCGGTCTTTCCTTTCAGGAAATCGAAGCGAAATACGCCGGCCAAGGCTATGGGACATTCAAGAAGGATGTTGCGGAATTGGTTGTGAAGGAGCTTGAGGGAATCCAGGAGAGGTATAACAAAATCATCTCTTCCGAGGAACTTGACCGTCTCTTTGACGAAGGGAGGCAGCGGGCACAGGAAGCCGCAAGGAAGAAACTCCGGGAAGTCTACGGAAAACTGGGTTTGGGAAGAAATTAAAAAAACAGGCGCAGACCTGTTTTTTTAATGCTTAATCAGATAATAATTCTTCTTTCCTCTTCTGATGACGGTATAATGTCCGCCAACGGCGTTTGCTTTCGAAACGACGTACTCAAAATCCTTCACAATCTCGCCGTTCACGGTGACTGCGCCGTTTTTCAAAAACTCGCGGGCTTCCCGTTTGGAAACAGCCGCCCCCACATCCACGAGGCAATCAATGATGTTGACGTCCCCCTCCACTTCAAGCGACGGAACATCCCTGAAGCCCAACCCGATCTCTTCCACGTTTAGATCTTTGATGTTTCCGCTGAAGAGAGCCTCCGAAACCTTCTTGGCCTGGAGATAGGCTTCTTCGCCGTGGACCAGGGTCACGATTTCTCTGGCGAGGGCTTTCTGGGCGGCGCGCAGATGCGGAGCGGTCTGCACTTCTTTTTCCAGCTCCTCAATCTCTTCCTTCGAAAGGAACGTGTAGTACTTCAAAAACTTCACGACATCCGCGTCGGCCGTGTTCAGGAAGAACTGGTAAAGCTCATAGGGCGTCGTCTTCTTCGCATCGAGCCACACTGTGCCGCTTTCGGTCTTTCCGAATTTCGTACCGTCGCTTTTCAGAACGAGCGGCATCGTCAGGGCATACGCCTTCGCTTCCGGACCTTCAATCTTCCTGATCAGGTCGATTCCGGAAGTGATGTTCCCCCATTGGTCTTGACCGCCGATCTGCATCTCGCAGTGCAGGTCCGGATGCTGGTACATCTTCAAAAAGTCGATGCTTTGCATGATCATGTAGGAGAATTCCAAATAGGTGAGCCCGGCCTCCAGCCTCGTCTTCACGCTTTCCTTCGCCAGCATGATGTTGACGCTGAAATGACGGCCATAGTCGCGGAGCAGGTCCAAAGCCCGCATTCCCCCGAGCCATTGGTAGTTGTCCAGGCAGAAGGCTGTCTTTCCGTCCAGGGGTAGGAAGCGCCTAATCTGCTCTTTAAAAACCTCGCTCCACCGTCGGACGGTCTCCTCGTCGTTCATGGCTCTTTCCGTCTTTTTCCCGGAAGGATCGCCCACAAGTCCAGTTCCGGAACCGACCAGGGCGATGACCCTGTGCCCGGCGCGATGGAAGCGCATCAAGGTGATGATCGGGACCAAATGGCCGATGTGGAGGCTGTCGGCGGTCGGGTCGAATCCGCAATATAATGTTATCGGTTTTTCCTCAAGACGCTTTTCCAATTCCTCTTCATTGATGACATCGTAAACTAGGCCGCGCCATCTTAATTCTTCAAGTAAAGTCATATTTCCTCCTTGTTGCTTATATTATAAGAAAAACGTCCTTAAAAATAAGGACGAAATCCGCGTTTTCTTAAATTCAATTCAAACCGAAACCGGATTCATTCATTCCTGGTCGATTCGCGCCAAACGATTTGATAATCAATCAAAACGTTTGAATTCGCTTTGTTTGCTCTGCCGGTCATCAGTTCGGTCAAATAAGCCATCGCTTTCGCACCGATCTCATAAACGGGGGTGTCGACGCAGGTCAGTTTCGGATTCGAAAGAACCGCGTACCTGGTGTTCTGGAAGCCGATGACCTGGACTTGGTCGGGCACCTTGTAGCCCATGTTCTGGGCGACGTTCATGAAGGATATCGCAATTGAATCGCGGACGGCTATGGCGACGTCGGGAGCGCCCTTGGCGAGAATCTCCTTGAAGTCCTTTTCGTTGATATTGATGTCTCCGCTTGTATAGATGATGTTCTCAGGAAGGCCGGCTTCCTGCATCGCCCGCCTATAGCCCCTCTCCTTCATGTCATTCACCGTGTACTTGTGCTCGGTGGAAATGAACATGATGTCCTTGTTTCCTCTTTCGATCATGAGTTTGGTGACCTGGTAAGCGGCGTTTTCATAATCAAGTCCGACGCTGCCGAACTCATCGCTCGGGGGCAGCTGGTTGATGAACACGACGGGAACGGGCGTGCTTTTGAGTCCGGAAACGACTTCCTGCGTGACTTCGTCATTCATCAACAAAATACCGTCGACGCTGGACGCGACAACTTCGCCCCAGAAATCTTTGTTCAATCCCGCCTCAGCAATGAACAGCCTCAAAGTATATCCGAACTTCTTCGCGCTGTCGTCGATTCCCTGAATCATTTCCGCTACCGAAGCGCGCGAAATCTTCGGAATGACGATGGCGACGGTCGTGGACTTGCGGCTGGCAAGCCCGCGCGCGTTGGCGTTAGGCTTGTAGCCCTTTTCCTTGATGATTCGCAATACTTTGTTCCTTGTTGCTTCTTTGACTTTTTCGGGATGGTTGAGGACTCTGGATACGGTCGCAAGGCTTACTCCCGCAGCGCCGGCAATATCATAGATCTTGATTTGTTGGCTCATTCATTGATCACCTTCTTTATGTATATTCTATCATAGCATGAAAATATTTTCAACAAAATTTATACTATTTCTTCTATGTAACGGTCGATGTTGCCGGCACCCAAAAACAAAAGGACAGTGTTCTTCAAGTTTTTGAAATCCTTGACTTTTTCCTTTTTGAACATGCGTGCTTCCGGGAAAAAGGTGAAGATGATTTTATCCAGATCCCTGTTGCAGTTCTCGCGCTTGGAAGTGAACGTCTCCGCAAGATACAGCTTCACTCCCGAAAAGACCTTCCGGAACTCCTCCTGGAGGGCGAGCGTCCGGGTATAGGTGTGCGGCTGGAATACCACAACCAGATCCTTCTCGGGGTATTTCTGCCTGATCCCCGCAAGGCACATCTCGATCTCTTTCGGATGGTGGGCGTAGTCGTCGATGATGACGTTGTCCCGGAAACGGCGCTCCTCCATCCTCCGGGACGGCCGGACGTAGGTCGGGAGTTTCTCAAGGACGGAATCAAAAGAAATCCCGTTCAATAACGCGACGGCGAGAGCGGCGAGAAAATCATAGACCATGTAGACGCCCGTGAAAGGCAAAAACATCTCCCGGATTTCGCCTTGGTTTTCCACTTCGATTCGAAAGCCGGCCGCGGAAGAGTCAAGGATCCTTCCCCGCAGTTTTCCCTCAGAAAGCCCGAATGTGAAAGCGTTCGGGTGTTTTATCTTCATGCAGTTTTCATCATCCGCGTTCAGAATGACGCATTTTGCTTTGTCCGCCGCCTGCTGGAAGCTTGCCACGACCTCCTCTTCATCCTTGAAGAAATCGGGATGATCGAGTTCGATGTTGTTGATGACGAGGAAGTCATAGTCATATTTCAGGAAGTGGTTCCTGTATTCGCAGGCTTCAAAGATGAAGTATTCATAGTCTTTGTCCGCGCCCCCGGTTCCATCCCCAATCAGGTAGGCACACCTTCTATCCTCAAAAAACTTCGCGACCAGACTCGTCGTCGTGGTCTTCCCGTGGGTTCCCGAAATCCCGATTTTTATGTTCTTGAAGAAGTTCTCGATGAATTCGTGGTAATAATAAAAGGGCAGCTTCCTTTTTAATATTTCCCCCACTTCCACATTGTCCTCCCTGTAACAGGAACTGGCGATGTATGTCTTTCCTTCTTCGATGTTCTCTTTTCTGAAAGGAAGGACCGGGATGTTCCTTTCCTTCAGTTTCTTGGATGTGAAGAAATCCTCGGGAACGTCGCTTCCCGTGACATCATGCCCGAGATCCTGAAGAATCCCCGCCAGCGCCGCCATGCCTGTACCCTTGATTCCCACCAAATGGAATCTCTCCATCGCTTCACCTCGCGTATTATACTATGACACCCTCCACTTTTCGGCAACAAAAAAAGATGGCTTCCGCCATCTTAGAAGACAAAATGTCCGTTCTTGAAGATTTGGATCCTTTCCCCTGAATGGGTGATTCCGAAGACTTCCATGTCCGCGCTGCCGAACATGAAGTCGACATGGGCCATGCTCTTGTTGTAGCCCTTGGAGATGAGGTCCTCTTCCTTCATTCCGTTCCCGTCCCTGATGTTCATCGCGTAGGCGTTGCCCAGGGCGAGATGGCAGGAGGCGTTCTCGTCGAAGAGGGTGTTGTAGAACAGGATGCCAGTGTTGGAGATCGGGGAGTCGTAGCTGATCAGCGCGACTTCGCCCAGACGAGAACTGCCTTCATCGAGTTCCAGCAGGCTTTTGAGGGTCTCCTTCTCCGTCCTTGCGTCATATTCCACGACCTTGCCGTCCTTGAACACGAGATAGAAGTCTTCAATCAGTTTCCCTTGGTAGTTCAAGGGTTTCGTCGCGACGACTTTGCCGTTCACGCCGTCCTTGTGGGGCATCGTGAAGTTCTCCTCCGTCGGGATGTTCGGGCAATAAGGTATGCCTTTCTGGGAGGTCTCGCCCCCTCCGGCCCAAATGTGCCCTTCAACGAGTTCCACTTCGAGGTCGGTTCCGAGGCCGTTCCGGAAATGGAGTTTTTTGAAATTGTAGTCGTTCAGAATCTTGTTCCGTTTCGCGAGGTTTTCGATGTGCTCCTTCCACTCCTCCACCGGATCGTTGTCGTCGTACACGCGGGATGCGGAAAGGATCGCATCAAGAAGCCTGTCAAAGGCGTCTTCGCTTCCGAAAACCTTCTCCGCCCAGGCCTTGGTGGGATAGGAGATGACCAGCCATTGGCTGCCGTTGGCCATCATGTGCTTGCGGTAGAACTCCAGGCGTTCGTGGCTGGCTTTGTTCGCAATCTGCAGTTTTTTCGGATCGACGTCTTTCAGGATTCCCGGGGTCGGAGCGGATACCGAAATCACCGCCGCCCCCCTGTCGACGACGTATTTGAACTGCTCGACGATGTAATCGGGCACCTCCGAAAGCACTTCCTCGGTCGCATAGGTGTAATAGGTCCTGCTGATGATGTCGTCGTTCCAACGGATCATGACATAGGATGCTCCGGCCTCATATGCCGACTCCACCAACAATCTCGTGAACTCCAAGCACTCGACCGGGGAATTGATCAGAAGGATCTGTCCTTTCTGCAGGTTCACTCCGATTTTCACCGCCAGGTCGGCGTACTTCTTCAATTTCTCACGCATAAAAATGTCCTCCTTGGATGATTTACAATTATTATATACCATTTCCTGCATTTTTCCATAAAAAATAAAAAAAGCGGAACTTTCCGCTTTCCGTTTAGACTCTGCGTTCTTTGATCCTCGAAGCTTTAGCTGACAAGGACCTGATGTAATTGAGCTTCGCTCTTCTCACCTTTCCGCGGCGCAGCACTTCGATGGAAGCGACGTTCGGGGAATGGACCGGGAATGTCCTTTCGACTCCGATACCGTAGGAAATCTTGCGCACAGTGTAGGTCTCACTGATGCCGCTTCCTCTTCTCTTGATCACCAAACCTTCGAATGCCTGAATCCTTTCCCGGTTTCCTTCCTTGATTTTGGCGTTAACCCTGACGGTGTCGCCGGGACGGAAATCAGGAATGTCGTTGCGAAGGTATTGTTCGGTAATTTCCTTGATCAACTGTTGACTCATTGTTCTCACGCTCCTTCTTCCGATGCTCATGACTATTCTTGGACAAATAGCAGCGGAACACCGTGCTTATTAACAACGGTTATTATACTATATTTTCTCTTTTTATGCAAGAAAAATCCTTAAGATTCTGCCTCGCAGGATTCGCATTCTCCCGTATCCGGAACGAAATCATCGCCCTTCAACTCGGCGTAACGGCCATATCCGCTCCGGAAAAAATGGATGTTCACGAATCCTTTCTCCCTGAGCATTCCCGAAAGTTCTTCCGCATCCCCTCCGTCGTAATCGATCAGGATGATCGGTGTGCGTTTGTTCTTCACGATCAGGGCAAGGTCTTCGGAAATATCCTCCAGGGTTTTTTCCTCGCCGTTCCCTTTAAGAACCCGGGCGCAGTAGAATCCGGGTATTCTCCCCTTTCTGCAGTCCTCCAGGTGCCTGAGGTCATACTTCTTCGCTTTGCTTCCCGCTTCCATGAACACCTTCTCGAATTCGGATATTTCGGGGTCGGTATAGACTTTTACGGGATTCTTCGCACAACCGGAAAGAAAAAGCAAGAGGAGGATCATGACCAGTTTCTTCACAATTCCTCGCCCCGCTTGATCATTTCCAGAAATTTTCTGTCCTCGTCCGTGAGGTCCGCTTTCTCCAAAAGGTCCGGCCTTCGCAAATAGGTGAGCTGCAGGGACTTGAACCTCCGGTACTGCCTCACCTTTTCGTGGTGCCCGGAAAGCAGAACTTCCGGAACCCTTTTCCCTTCGTATTCTTCCGGACGCGTGTATTGGGGATGTTCGAGAAGGTATTCATTGAAACTCTCGAATTCAGGGGATTCCTCGTTTCCGAGGGCGCCCGGAAGGAGGCGCGTGACGCTGTCGATGACCGCCATGGCGGGAATCTCCCCTCCCGTCAGGACGAAATCTCCGATTGAAATCTCCTCGTCCACATAATCGGAAACGCGGCGGTCGATCCCTTCGTAATGCCCGCAGAGGAGAATGACGTGTTTCTTCTCCGAAATTTCCCGGGCCTTCTTTTGGGTGAAGAGGTTTCCGGAAGGGGTGAAAAGGATCTTGTAGGCCGCCTCATGGCCATCGATGCTCCTCATGCAGTCCAGAATCGCCTGGGGTCCGATGATGAGGCCGGCCCCACCCCCGTAAGGATAGTCATCCACCCTTTTGTGTTTGTTTGTGGAAAAGTCGCGGAAGTTGTGGATGTGGATTTCCACAATCCCCCTCTCCTCCGCCCTTTTTACCATCGAAGCGCTTATGCCGGAAAACATCTCCGGAAACAGCGTGAGCACGTCGAACCTCATAGCAACCCCTCGATCGGAGTGATGATCAGCTTTCTGTTTTCCAAATCAACTGTTTTTATGAATTCCCGCACGAAAGGCACCAGGGCCTCAGTTCCGTCGGCTTTTTCCAAAACGAGGAGCGAGCCCTGGGGAACTTCGATGATGTCCGTGATTTCGCCTATCTTTTCATCCGATTCCAAAAATGCCTCAAGCCCGATCAGGTCCTGGTAATGAAATTCGTCCGGATTCAAGGTCCCCGGATTTTCCTCCATGTCCGCATAGACCTCGGTTTCCAGGTATTTCAGGACGTCATTGATGTTATTGATGCCGTTGAAGGAAATCAGTTCCAGGCCCTTGTGCCTGCGGTAGGAGTCGATTTTGATCGGAAGCATCCCTTCCTGCGTCTTCAGATAGCAGGTGCTCCCGACCTTGAACCTTTCCGCTTTGAAATCAGAATCGGAGAGGACTTTCACTTCCCCCCTGATTCCGTGCGTGCCGATTATTTTTCCAACCATCACATATTTCATTCTTTGATCCTCATCGCTCTGAGTGAATTAAGTACGGCAATCAGGGAAACCCCCACATCCGCGAACAGCGCCAGATAGATCAGGAGGTAGAAGAGGGGGCGAAGGAAGGTGCCCACCAGAAGCGGCTCAAGCATCGCCAGAAGCAGCACGGTGAATTTCACCACAAGGGCGAGAACGATGTTCTGCGTCACGACCCTTTTTGTTTTTTTGGCGATTTTGAGCATTGTGGAAAGCTTGGAAAGGTCGTCGGTCATCAAAACGATGTCCGCAACCTGGATCGCAGCGTCGCTCCCCAATCCGCCCATGGCGATTCCGACGTCCGCCCTGCTAATCACGGGCGCGTCGTTGATTCCGTCGCCGACGAAAGCGATCTTCGATTTCGGATTCTCTTTCTTCAACTGGCTAATCTTCCTGACCTTGTCCACGGGATCCATGCCATGGTAGTATTCGTCGATGCCCAATTGGAAGGCAACATCCTGAGCAATCGTCTCGTTGTCCCCCGTGAGCATCACAGTTTTCGAGATCCCTGTTTCTTTCAGTTTCCCAAGCGCGATCGCCGCGTTGTATTTGATTTCATCCTTGATGAGGAAAAACCCTTCGCATTTCCCGTCGACCGCGATGAAAAACCTCGATCCTTCGGCGCTTTCTGCGGGAACTTCGATTCCCTGTTTCCTCAAGTATTCATCCTTCCCGACCGCTATTTCCTTTTCGTCCACCCGGCAATTGATTCCGAAAGTGGAAATCTGCTTCTGCGACTTGACTCGGGAAGAATCGATGTTCTTCCATCCGAACGCCTCAACGATCGACTTCGCAATCGGATGCGTGGAGGAAGTCTCCGCATGCGCGGCGTATTCAAGAAGTTCCTCTTCTTTATAGTCCCCAAAACTGACTATTTCATTCACGGCGAACCTGCCGGTGGTAAGAGTCCCGGTTTTGTCGAAGACGAACATGTTGACGGAATTCAAGGCTTCCAAATAGTTGCTCCCTTTGACCAATATCCCTTTCCGGCTCGCCCCGCCGATTCCGCCGAAGAAGCCCAGGGGAATCGATATGACCAGGGCGCAGGGGCAGGAGACGACCAGGAAGATGAGCGCGGTTTTGATTGATTCCTTGAAGCCGGTCTGCCAGCTCAAATCGCTTTTGATGAAAGGGATCAAGGCCGCCAGCACAAGAGCGATGCCGACGACGATGGGAGTATAATAACGCGCAAAACGGGTGATGTAGTTCTCGGACCTGCTTTTAAGGCTGCTCGCGTTTTCCACCATGTCGAGGATCTTCGAAAGCATCGAGTCGTTGTAATTCTTGGTGACCCGGATCTTCAGATTCCCGTTGACGTTGATTCCGCCCGAGAGGACGTTCGCGCCCGGCCTGACTTCCGCATGCAGGCTCTCCCCGGTGAGGACGGAGTTGTCGATCTCGCCTTCGCCTTCGATTATGACGCCGTCCAGGGGGATCCTTTCCCCCGGTTTCACAAGAATGACGTCGCCCACGACCACTCCCACAGGATCCATCTGCACGAATTCCCCGTCCACAAGCACCGAAGCGGACTGGGGCTGGATGTTGATGAGATTGGCGATGGATTTCCGCGAATAGTTTACGGCGCGGAGTTGCAACAGTTCCCCGACCTTATAGAACAGCATGACGAGAACCGCTTCGTCATAATATTGAATCAACAAAGCCGTCACGGTCGCGATCGTCATCAGGAATTTCTCATCGAAGAAGCGGCCGGATTTGATGTTCTTGAAAGCGGCGTAAAGGACGTCCCCCGAAATCAGGATGTACGAGGAAACGTAGGTGACGTAGATGATCGCTTTCTGGACGAAGGAGCCCCGGAAAGTGTCCATCTGGTTCATCACCGTCTTGATGATGAAGCCGATCAGGAAGACGAGAGAGCCCGTGATGAAATAAGATACGCGGGCTTTGTCAAGTTTCATGTTGTAATCGATGTTCCTTTTCTTGTCTTCCTTCTTGACGACCCTGATTCCCGGATCAACCATCTCGACGACATCCTGGACCCGTTTCTGGAGCTTGTCCACAAGTTCCTTGTCCGAGGTCTCAATGATGAAGCGCGCGGAAGCGAAATCGACGACGAGGAATTCATGGTTGAAACTCTTCTTCGCGATTCTTTCGATCTTGGCGGCGCAGTTCGCGCAATCCAAATTCTCCAGGATCAACACTTTTTTATATATCTGCTTCGTTTTCGTCTCTTTGATTTCAATGTTCGGATCGACGGACTTGATAACCGATTTGATCATTTCCGTATCGATTTCCGCTGTCTCCGGATTGAAGAAATCGATATGGAGGGCGGAAGCCTCCGGAACGAAATGGAAGGCACCCTTCCGAAAACGGTTGTTCAAGTCGGTTTCGATTTTGCGGATGTGCTCTTCCCTAATGTTTTCAAGGACGAATTCCTTTTTCAA
>Ga0134103_1002291_pt1 | contig 15260 bp, 15 predicted proteins | sample 14_taG_2_FD_94445 | JGI IMG/M metagenome (GOLD analysis project Ga0134103, IMG submission 94445) | Switchgrass degrading microbial communities from high solid loading bioreactors in New Hampshire, USA - 14_58_20_212_A1 metaG | ecosystem: Engineered > Bioreactor > Semi-continuous > Anaerobic >...
TAAATCCAGTATCTTGGCAACCGCTGATTCTCCAAACTCTTTTCCTACTTCAATGGTTAAAACACCGTTTGTGTTGATAAAGCCTGCTAAAACATCGTCTCCTGCTTCCACTTCCCTCGGTACCGATTCCCCTGTCAGGGCTGAAGTGTTTACCATGGATTTGCCTTCCAATATCCTGCCGTCAAGGGGTATCTTTTCACCCGGCTTGACAATTATCCTGTCCCCGATTTTGACCTCATCGGGGTCCACTCTTTTCTCTTCATTCCCCGCTATTAAGGTCGCATAGTCGGGTCTGATATCCATTAAAGCCGAAATCGATCTTTTGGAACGGTTTACCGCCATATCCTGGAATAACTCGCCTATCCGGTAGAACAGCATCACCGCGGCGCCTTCCGGGAATTCTTGGATGGCAAAGGCACCTATCGTGGCTATAGTCATCAAGAAGTTTTCATCAAAAACCTGCCCTCTGACCATATTTTTAATGGCCCTAAAAATTATTTCCCCGCCGACTAAGATATAGCTGGCGAAAAATATTGAAAACTCCGGCCAGAAGGAAAAGTTAAAGGCTATTCCTACAGCAAACAACACCGCACCAATAACAAGCGTTATCAACTTGGCTTTTTCCATCATCTCCGAATGGCTTTCCTCGTTGGCAAGGGAAAGCTTCTGAGTCGCCGCATTTGTTGTAAAATCTTTTGAAGCTGCGTTTGCTCCGGCCCAATCTTCTATTTCAACAACCCTGACAGCGGGCTCTATTCCTTTAACGATTTTTTTGGTTTCACTTATTACATCTTCCAAATCGTGCCTGTTATGGGTCTCAATAGATAGTTTTTGGGAGACGAAATCAACCGAAGCCGTCTTGACACCGCTTAGGTTGGAGACTTGCTTTTCAATTCTGGCCGCGCAGTTGGCACAAGCCAGTCCGTCTAAAATTAGTTCCTTGGTCAGTCTTGATTCCAAATAAATCCCATCCTCTTCTTTTCGGTTTAAAGGTTGCCTTATTCTCTGACATGGCTTAAGCCCTGGTGAAAGACTTGTTCTATATGTTCATCGTTCAGGGAATAATAGACGACTTTGCCGTCCCTTCTGCTTTTAACCAGTCTCGCCTGCTTTAGTTTCCTTAACTGATGCGATATTGCGGACTGGTTCATATCGAGAAGAGCGGCTATATCGCAGACACACATTTCAGATGAAAACAAAGCATTTAAGATCTTAATCCTGGTTTCATCACCGAAAACCTTGAAAAACTCCGCCAGGTCAGTGGCCTCATCATCATCGATCATGTTCTTTCTAACCCTGTTCACAACATCTTCATGTATGACATTACAACTACAAATCTCAAAATTAGCAGCTTCGTTATCCATGTCCTCACCCTTATAAAGTATTATATGAACAATTGTTCATATGTTCTAATAAAATTATATGCCAAGTCTCTCTACAATGCAACAACAAGTTTATTAACTCAAATTCGCAAACGTTTGCGAATTTGCCAAACCTCCCTGTTTTTGCCCATAGGCTTCATACAAGCGCATTAAATTTTTCGCCGTTCTACAGGAATATCCCACTGATTGTTCCAGCCATTGGAGCCATTCCCATGAGGCAACAGGGCCTTGGCTTCCGCCAGGCGCCGCCCCACCTCGATGGCGCTGGCCAGCAGAATTTTTCGGGTTTGATTCTTAATGGCGATGATTTCCGCTGCAATAACCTGGGGGGGGTCCTTTCTACCCCTTTCACTTCACACGGGACTGGCTTTTTCACCCCCTTGAATGAGCTTCATATGCTATTAAAAGCGGTGAAAGGAGCTTGTCCGGATGGAGGAAGTACAAGGGGTAGGACCGGAAAAAGCCAGTCCCGTTTTGTGATAAACTATAATAAAAGTATTCAAAAATAAAAATATTCAACAAGGATGTGAAGGCTTTGGGCTTTTCCAATAAAACAGTTATTGTAACCGGTGCGGGAAAGGGAATCGGGAAAGGAATTGCTTTGCTTTATGCGGAGAAAGGGGCCAATGTGGTTATTGCCGATATCGATGAAAATGCCGGGGCAGAAACAGCTGGGCTGATTAAAGATCGAGGCGGAAAGGCTGTTTTTGTCCGGACCGATGTCAGACGAGAGGCAGATATCGTGCATTTAATGGAGGTCGCTCATCAAACTTACGGTCGAATTGATATTTTAATTAACAACGCCGGAAAGGGCCTGTTTAAGTCACCCTATGATTTATCTGTGGAGGAATGGGACGATTTGCTAAACACAAACTTAAGAAGCGTTTTCCTAGCAGCGCGGGAAGCAGCCAAATATATGCGCAATAACAAAGACGGCGGTTCCATTGTAAATATTGCCTCCACCAGGGCTCTCATGTCTGAGCCCGATTCGGAGGCTTATGCCGCTTCCAAAGGCGGAATTGTCGCCCTGACCCATGCCCTGGCAGCTTCTTTGAGCAAGGATAAAATTACTGTTAATTGCATTTCCCCGGGCTGGATCGAAACGGGGGATTATGACCAATTGCGTCCGATTGATCATGAACAGCATTTATCCGGGAGGGTTGGAAAGCCGGAGGATATTGCCAGAGCTTGTCTTTATTTAACGGCCAAGGAAAATGATTTCGTCACTGGCATTAACCTTATTGTGGACGGCGGGATGACCAGGAAGATGATTTATGAAGAATAGAAGCTTATATGCAACAAATCCGCTACCCCGAGCTTGAGGCTCAAAAGAAAGCCCATGCCAAATTTATCGATGATCTTGCCAAGTTGAAAAACGACTATAACAATGCCGGCGGTAATATTTTGGTAATACTCAATGCCAACAAAATGGTCATAGACTGGCTTTCAAATCACATAAGAAACATGGACAAAAAAATAGGCGAATTTGCTCATTTTCTTTTGATCGTATTTTTCTCGCTCTTCTTTAGGCATAGTATTAAATCCACTAATTAATAATGCACCCTTTTCTTTTAATAGAGCAAAAATAATTGAGATTATTCCAAAAAACACGGCAAGTATTAAACATGTTATTGTTCCTATATTCATAATACCCTTCTCTCTTCATAAACTGACTCACAATAGTTTGCAATTACTCATTAGTTTATATTTTAAATACTGTTTAACATAGTTTATCAATAAAAAGGGTTTTCTAACCCAGTTAGCTCCGGCCAAGCAGCCCGGAGAATAAATCAATGGCAGAAAACCCTTTATATTTTCCTTTAATTAACCGGCATCACAGCTTATTAAGCGGCATTACAGCCTTATCACAATTACTTTGTTTAACCGCCCAGATAAGCCTTACGGATTTCGTCACTGGCAGCTAATTCTTTGCCGGTGCCGGAAATTGGAATGGTGCCGGTTTCCAGCACATAGGCTCTGTCAGCGATAGACAAGGCCATCTGAGCATTCTGCTCAACAAGAAGTATCGTGGTCCCGGCCTTGTTCATCTCCTGGATAATATTGAATATTTGTTCCACCAGTATAGGCGCAAGACCCATGGAGGGCTCATCCAGCATTAGCAGTTTGGGCCGGCTCATAAGCGCCCGGCCTATGGCCAACATCTGCTGTTCCCCTCCGGAAAGGGTGCCCGCAATCTGATTGCGGCGCTCCAAAAGCCGCGGGAACAGGTCGTAGACCCTTTCCAATTCGGTTTTGACATCACCGGCAGGGCAAGTATATGCACCCATATCCAGGTTTTCCTGGACGGTCATCTGCAGGAAAATACGCCTGCCCTCAGGGACATGGGCCAAACCCTTTTTTAAGATTTTATGAGGCGCCACGGAAGTGATGTTCTCTCCCATGAAATGAATTTGGCCGGTCTTCGGGCGCAGCAAGCCGGAGATGGTTTTCAGAATGGTGCTCTTCCCCGCGCCGTTAGCCCCGATCAGGGTCACTATCTCGCCCTCGTTGACCTCAAGGGAGATACCCTTTATGGCATGAATAGCGCCGTAATAAACGTTTATACCTTCAACTTTCAACATAGTAGTCATCCCGGTCATTCCTCCCTCTTCTTGCCCAAATAAGCTTCGATTACCTGAGGGTTGTTCCGAATCTCGTCGGGAGTGCCATGGGCGATTATTTTACCAAAATTAAGCACACATATCCTTTCACAGATGCCCATGACCAGATTCATGTCGTGCTCGATGAGCAAAATCGCGATCTGGAAGGTGTCCCGGATCTTCCTGATATTCTCCATTAATTCGGATGTCTCGGACGGATTCATCCCTGCCGCAGGTTCATCCAGGAGCAGCAAGGAGGGGTTCGTAGCCAGGGCCCGGACTATTTCCAGCCTGCGTTGAGCGCCGTAGGGCAAAGATCCCGCTCTTTTCTCCGCCAAGTCTTCCATATCGAAAATGGACAAAAGCTCCATGGCTTTTTCATGGGCCTTCCTCTCGCTTTTCCAGTAAGTGGGAAGACGGAAGATGCCATTCCACATACCATAGTGGATATGATTATGCATGCCGATCTTAACATTGTCCTCAACCGTTAGATTAGAGAAAAGGCGTATGTTTTGAAAAGTACGGGCAATACCGGCTTTGTTAATTTGGACCGTGTTCATATTTTTCGTGTCACGGCCATCCAGCAGGATGGTGCCGCGGGTAGGCTGATAGACTTTGGTCAGCAGGTTGAACACCGTAGTCTTCCCTGCCCCGTTGGGGCCAATGAGCCCAACTATCTCCTTCCGGCCGATGGTAATATTAAAATCGTCCACGGCCATAAGTCCGCCAAAGTTTATACTCAAATTGCGGACCTCCAGCACCGGCTGGGTGTCCATCTCGCACTCAGGAACAATATTGTCAGCTGCAGTAGCGGTAGAGGGTACGGAAACCATTGTCGCCTCAGCTCCGTTAACTTTGTCCATTTTCTGTACCCCTCTTTCCTTTTCTGAAATTCAAAATAAGCAACCTTTCCTTTAAACCTCCCAAATAACTCTTAAAGGCAACGTTATTAGTGGCCACCATCATTACGATGAGAAGGATTGCATAGGCAAGCATGCGGTAAGTGCTAAATTCACGCAGCATCTCGGGAAGTACGGTAAGTACCACGGCAGCGATAATCGAGCCCCGGATATTGCCCAGACCTCCCAAAACCACAAAAACAAGAATTAAAATGGAGGTATTGAAACCGAACTTAGCGGCAGTAATGGTGGAGAAATTCATGGCAAACAGTGTTCCTGCCGCGCCGGCCAAGGCCGCGGAGGTAACAAAGGCCATAAGTTTGTACTTGGTAACAGGAATACCTACGCTCTCCGCTGCAATACGGTTGTCGCGCAAAGCCATAATAGCTCGTCCCGAACGGCTGTCAATCAGATTAAGTACTATAAACAGGGTGATCAGAATGAGAACAAAGCCCACCGTAAAGGTAGAAAGCTTAGGTATACCGGTGATTCCCAAGGGACCGTCGATAATGACTCTGCCGCCCTCCGCAAGGTTCAGGGCATTGGAGTCACCCATAAAGCTTACATGCAGCCCTTCATTATCCAATCCCATATAAAGGATATTGATAACATTTTTGATAATTTCCCCGAAAGCCAGCGTGACGATAGCCAAATAGTCGCCTTTAAGGCGCAGGACGGGTATTCCGATCAGAAAGCCGGCTATTCCGGCACAAATAGCACCAATGACTAGGGATACTACCAAACGCAGGAGCGTCATGGGTATGATTGGCTCCAGGCAGATAGCAGCCACGACACCCGCAAAGGCACCGACACTCATAAAACCGGCATGTCCTAAAGACAGCTCACCCAATATGCCTACGGTCAAATTCAAAGAAACCGCCATGACCACGTAGGCGCAGATCGGAACCAGCTGTCCTTGCAGGGAGGAGCTGATATTGCCGGTTTTAATAAGCAATTGGACAATAATGAAAGCCGCTATAACTAAAGCGTAAGTAAAAAGGTTGTTGCGTGTTGTTTTCTTCATTGTAATCATGGCATCTACCTCATACTTTCTCGTTGATCTGCTTGCCCAAAAGACCAGTGGGCTTGATCAACAAGGTAAGAATAAGGACAGCAAACACGATGGCATCGGAAAGCTGCGTGGAAATATAACCCTTGCCGAATATCTCTATAATACCCAGCAGTATGCCGCCAACCATGGCCCCTGGTACAGAGCCGATTCCGCCAAGCACGGCGGCAGTGAAAGCCTTGATACCGGGCATGGCGCCGGTGGTAGGCATCAAGGTTGGATAGGCAGAACAAAGGAGAACGCCGGCAACTGCTGCCAGGGCAGAACCGATGGCAAAGGTGATGGAAATGGTGAAGTTGACGTCGATACCCATCAGTTGAGCCGCGTCTTTATCTTCTGAACAGGCGCGCATAGCCTTGCCCATTTTGGTCTTTCCGATGAACAAAGTCAACGCGGCCATTATTATTAAGCAAATAATTATGGTGACAATGGCAATGACGGAAATGTTCAGCCGGCCATCGAAGAGTTTTATGGTTTCATTACCTACTACGGAAGTAAACACTTTAGGGTTGGAAGACCAGAGCAGCAAAGCTGCATTTTGCAGAAAATAGCTGACACCAATGGCCGTAATAAGCACGGCCAAGGAAGTTGCCGCTCTCAACGGCTTGTAGGCCAAGCGCTCTATGACAACCCCAAGGATAGTACATACCACCATAGCGAGAAGAACGCCAACCAAGGCGGGCATATTCCCACGAGTGGTGGCGAAGAAACAAACATAGGCTCCGACCATGATTACATCGCCATGGGCAAAGTTCAGCATTTTGGCAATGCCGTAAACCATTGTGTAGCCCAAAGCGATGATGGCATAGACGCTGCCAAGACTGAGTCCGCTGATCAGAAAGGAAAGAAATGTCATATTTCACACACCTTAATTTCGTTTAAGCATATTGAGAATACGGTGTAAATAAGTATAGAGGGCTGCCGAGTATTTCTCAGCAGCCCTCCCAACTAACCCACTTTGAAAGGGCAGCAGTTTCTTAGTCCATTCCTACATATGCACCGTTTTGAATTACCATGCCCTTCGGGCTCTTGGTAACTTCCCCGCTGGCGGACCAGGTCATGTTTTCACCGGTAAGCCCGTTAAAAGTAATGGTGGGGAATACTTGAACCAGTTTTTCACAAATATCTTGGGCGCTCATGTCAGGTGTGCAGCCGGCAGCCTCAAGGGCTTTCTTAATGGCATACACGCAGTCATAACCGTCAGCAGCAAACTGGTTGGGAATTTCATTGTAAAGTTCCTGATATTTCTTAACGAAGTTGACCGTAAGATCATCGGTAGCGTCAGCATTGAAAGGTGTCAGTAACATAACGCCTTCGGCTAAGGATACGTCAAAGTTTTCCAGAGTCAGGATGCCGTCCATACCGTCTACACCGAAGAACTTGGGAGCATAGCCCATATTCTTAGCCTGTTGGAGGATCAGAGAGGCCGGGGTGTAGTAAATAGGAAGGAAGATTAAGTCGGCACCGTTTTTCTTGGCGTCGGCCAACTGAACGGAAAAGTCAGTCTGGCTGTCTTCGGTAAAGGTGGTTGTGGAGACAACCTCTAAGTTCAGTTCCTTGGCCTTGCTGATGAAGGTGTTATAGATTCCCTTGGAATATACATCGTCATTCTTGTAAATAATCGCTATTTTTGAACCAAGTTTCTTGTCAAAGATATATTGAGCGGAAGCTGAACCCTGGTTGGGGTCGGTAAAGCACATCTGGAATACATTATCCTTGCCCTCAATGACAGCCGGGGCGGAAGCGGAAGGAGTCAGGTAGAATATCCGGTCATTAAAAGCCTCTGTGCTGGTGGCCACACCGGGGGTGCTGGTCACGGAACCGAGGAAAACCTGCATACCCCAGTCTTTAAGCTTATTGTAAGCGTTGACGGCCTTTTCAGCGTCGTGCTCATCGTCTTCATATCTAAGTTCGAATTGGATGCCGCCTTGGGCATTAATCTCGTCAACAGCGATCTGCGCTCCCCGCATGGCCGCATTACCGTAAATTGCCGCACCACCGGTCAGAGGGCCGGTTCCACCGATCTTAAAGACAGCAGCTTTGTCATCGCCCGCTCCGTTTTGATCTCCGGAAGCTGGTTGGCCCGATCCACCGCAGCCGGCGAAAAGAAAGAGTGTCAAAGCGCAAGAGAGTAGGATACATAACATTCTTTTCATTTTCACATTCCCCTTTTAACAGATTATTGATGATTGCAATTTGGTAGACATGCCGAAAAAAAAACGGCACATCTTTATTCGAGTTGACTTTCGACTACTCATTTGTCTGCAATTCCGGTCCCAAAAAATAACTGAGACCGTAATAATTCTAGCCCTCCAGAGGGTATCATGTCAAGGTAAATATTATGTAACAGATAAATATTTTGTGAACTGTTTTATTAACTGTTTTATGGTACTGTAATACAGTTTTTAAACGCAAAAACGGAGCTGCCCCTTAACAGTTTTATAAGTTAAGGCGACAGCTCCTGGACATGCCGGGTTCAATCGTAAATCCTTCAGTCGTTGCTCATTCCAACGCAGATCATGCTATTTGTCCAAAACTACTGCATATACCAAGGTCTGGTTCAGTAACTGGTAGGCAATTTCGCCGAAAGTTACCGGTCCGGCAAAGGGCGGCGTTGCTTTGCCATCAAGTTTACCATAAAGATAGTTAAGAACACAGTTGCAAGAAAAGATGGGCTTAAGGTCTTTAAACCCTTGTAAGTGTTCTTCAAAGCTTTTGGCATAATCACTTACGGGTTTGGCAAAACGATATTCTTTTCCTGCAAATACAGGAGCATAAAGATCCACTGTCTTGTTTTCTTTGGATACGGATTTAATGGATACATTTATATATGTGCCATTATAGTCTGCAACCAATGGTAATTGGGTATTAATGCCATTCTCGAATATGAAATCCGCCAAAAAGGTTTCTTTGCCGTTGACCAAGCACTTCGTTACCGCTAATGTATCTTCCGGGAATTCGATTTTGCTATCCTGTTCATCAATGTCGAAAATATTTACAATACCGAGGGAAGATCTCATAATTCACTCTCCCCTGTATTCCAATATGTTCCATTAACGTATATATCGAATTCATGCCACTTTTTCTTTAACCAATAAATTTTGTATATCACCATCAACCAATAAATTTATATATCTCCATCCAGTTGCTTTCCGTGTCCGCACCGGCCATCCGGCAAGCGTCGGCACTCCGGAATACTGCTTGCAATAAAAAACCGTGCTGAGCGAATATATCCCGGTACGGTTTTTACTATACACGTTTTTTAACTATACATGAGCAATTGCCCTTAGCCTTCGATAGTCGGCCATCCACCCTTCTCCGTTCCAAAGCCTTTCTCTCGTTAGCTTCATGACGGTCTCAAGAACGGCATCCGAGTCCTGCTTGGGCATTCCTGCCAATTCTGAAGCGAAAAACTGTTTCATCCAGTTTGCCAGTCCCATTTCACCGTCCTTCAACAGGGTTGGCCTATCATAATCGTAAATTCTGTCAATTATGAATCCGTTCCGTTCCAACTTCTCTTTAAAAATTTTTACCGAGGGAAAGTTGAATTTGGATTTATATTCATAGCCCAAGTTATTGCAAGCAATTTGAAATGCTTTTTCAATAGTTGCGATGTTTCCCTCAGCCCCGAACTCGCAAACAAGTATCCCACCCGGCTTAAGGGCTTTGTAAATACTTTGCAGCAATTTATCGTGGTCATGGATCCAATGAAATACGGCATTAGAAAATACAAGATCTATTTCCCTTTCAAAAGGCAAATCCAAAGCATCGCCTACCCTAAAGTCAATATGTCCGTATTTATTTCTTGCCTTTTCTATCATATCCTGTGAACTGTCAAGACCGATCAGCCTACGGCATTTGGAAGCCAGTTGTGCTGTAAGGGTTCCGGTACCGCATCCTAAATCCAATATGGTTTGACTGTCGTTTTGAGGAACAAACTCCAGCAAATCCTTCCCATACTCGGCAACGAAATCATGCTTTGAATCATACAATGCGGAATCCCATTTCATATAATCACACCTTCAGCAAATCTCCCATCATTTACATACTGGCTTCAAACATTGATCATGTGCACCATCCGGTCCTTGTAGATAAACATAACTCTTTTCCCGTACTTTGACAACATTACCCTCGCCAAACATCTTCGGCTAAACAAAGGACAAGGAAATTTGCAACCGGTTGCAATTTCGCTTGTCCCTTTGGTACTTGATAGTCGCTTTTTGTCCTAACATCAAAGGCACTGGCAATTATCTTATAAAGGCTCTAACTCTCTCCAAATAAAACCACCCCCTCTCTTTCTACATTTGCAAAGAAAGGAAGCACATCTATCCAATCATAAAAACGATCATAGTTATTTTCTATTACAGATAAAACCACACCATAACGAGTTGTTAAATCTACAACAACATCCAATACTTTATCTTGCAGTTTTTTTATTTCCTTTTTGTCCATATCTACCAAAACCATTACATCCAAATCTGACCCTTCATCATTATCCCCTCTGGCGTAAGATCCGTATAAGAGAATTTTTTTAGTTTTTCCCCGTATATATCCTTCAACCTATTTTTTAAATCGCATAAAAGCGCATCTATTCCCAAGTCTTGAAAATCTTTTCTTTGGCATGATGGTTTATATATATTTACTCCCTTCCTTAATGCTGAGTTTGGCCATCTTATCTTCGTATTTGCGGATGAAGCCCCTAACCCAGCCGGGATTAACCTTGCTGTACTCCCTTAATATCCAGCCGATGGCCTTGTCAATAAAGAATTCCCCGCTTCCGAAGTTGGCGCAGATAATCTTTTCCAACAAATCCACGTCCGTTTTTTCTTTGTATTTAAGTTGGAAAAGAATTGCCACGCGCCTCAGCCAAATATTTTCGCTTTTGCTCCAAGCCAGCATATCGGCAACAAGGGCCGGATATTTCTGCACCAGAAAACCAACAACGCCGGCAAGGGAATCGGAGGTGTCCCACCAGGATTTTGTGATGATGAGCTCCTTTAATTTAGCCAAGTCATGTTCAGCCAGTTTTTTTTGCGCGGCAATCAAATATTCCACACCGGCATATTGGGCTTCCCGGTAACTTTTAAGCCAGCAGGCGTCGATAAAATCCCAGTGAATGCTTTCTTCCTTGGCCGCCTTTTTAATGTAAGGCTTAATTATGGACGTCAATTTTGGTCTTTGCAGCCCCAAAAAAGGGAAAAGGTTTTTCATATAAGCAGACATTTGGGGCGCCTTTTCTTCATCCCTTTGGCTCTCCATCTCGGCAAACATTTCATCGTACCACATTTTTATCGCCTTTCTTCCAAAAAATCATAAACTTCAATCCTACCTTTCCTCCACTACGGCAATGCAAAACAATAAATATAATTAATTTATATCAAATTAATATACCAAATTCATCCATTCATCAATTACTAAACTACCAAATTAATTTCTTGGTTCAAATACATAAAGCAGCCACTAGGGCTGCTTTGAATAGCCAACTATCGCTTTGACACCGGATGCTTCATACCAGATGTCCAAAGACAGATTCGGTTCCAGGTCCATTCTCCAATTATAGACACATCCTGAAGATGCCCTCCATGGTATTCCCCATTTTCCTCACCTTTTCATATCCGCTGTCTTTAGACTTTCTTCACTCCTAGGAATAATGCAAAAATTTCGATATATTTTTGTATATACTTTTATTATAAGTACGGTAGAGTGGAAAAATCAACCGAGCCCCATCTATTCAAGATTTCCCGTGATTAAATCCACTCCTTATAAAATAGTCCGTACATCCTTCAAAACTAAATAATACAAATCATGGAAACGGTCTGAAATGAATTCATTTCATCCCTTTACTAATAAAGACTTTATGCAATATAATGGATTATTAGTAAACATGGGGACAAGCTGTCCCCATAAAATTTTAAAATTAATTTATTATTTTTTCTTTTTATTATTTATTATTTTTTCTTTAAACAGTTTTTCTTCATACAGTTTTTCTTTTTTACGAGTTTTACGAGGTGGAGATTGTGAGCAATTTGAAGGAGAGAATAATCATTAAATTGAAAGCTTACTGGGAACTGACCAAGAGCAGGCAAACCTTTTTGCTGTTGATTACCGGCTGGGCAGGATACGCTTCTACAGGGCACATGCTGACAGATTGGGCAACAATGTTGTCTCTTTTGGTGTGTCTGTTCCTGGCTATCAGCGGCAGCACCGTGCTCAATATGTATGTTGACCGGGATATAGACGCCAAGATGCCCAGAACCATCAAACGCCCGCTGCCCGCCAGGGTGCTCCTTCCCCGGGAGGCCTTGGCATTCGGTACTTTGATTTCTGTTATTGGTATCGTATGGGCCTTTACTTTGAGCCCTCTGGTCGGCATAGTGGTCGCCGTCGGTTTGTTTTCCCATGCCGGAGTTTATACAATGTGGCTGAAAAGAAAAACACCGTTTTCGGTAATACCCGGCGGTGTTTCCGGGGGGATGCCCGTTCTGGCCGGGCGTGCCCTGGGGACGGGCAGCATCGATCTTGTCGGTGTTCTGCTGGCCCTGTCCGTTCTGCTGTGGATCCCTATTCATATTTTGACCTTTGCCATGAGATATGCGGAGGATTATCGGGCAGCAAATATTCCCACCTTTCCTGCTGTTTTTGGCGAAGGATTAACAAGGCTTGTTTTGAGCCTTTCGACTGTTTTGGCCGGAATGGCTATGTTGTTCGCCGTTTATCTGAACGGTGTGCAAGGAGCATTTCTGGTGGCTTTATCGGTCGCCGTTATCTTGTTGATTGTTCTGGCCGTGTTTTGCTCCCTTTTCCCTTCAGCCAAAAGAAACTTCCTCTTGTTTAAAGCCGCTTCTCTTTACATGCTGGCCTCCATGCTGCTGGTGGGTCTGGCCGGATAATTAGCACTGGAATGCTGCAACACAATTCCGCCCCTTCGCTTTTGCTTTATATAAGGCGTCATCTGCCATTTTCAAAACATCTTCAATATCGTAAATAATATCAGTGTTATCACAGAGGGCCGCTAAGCCAATACTTACCTTAAAACTAATATCCTGCTCCCGGTAATTCACTATTCTGTTGGCTACAGTCTCTCTAAACTTTTCCGCTACCATCATCGCTTCTTCCAAAGTAGTGTTCTTTAAAACCACAGCGAATTCTTCTCCTCCTAAGCGCCCGGCAATATCGGTTTTTCGGAAATTGGTTTTTATAATTCTTCCCATTTCGCGAATTACTTCATCTCCTGCCGCATGTCCGAAGGTATCGTTAATGGCCTTGAAATTATCCAGATCCATAATTAACAACGATAATTCCTCATTGTTCATTTTGGCCCGGGTAAACTCCCTGCGGGCCCGATTCATAAATTCCGCCCGGTTATTAAGGCCGCTTAAGGTATCTGTGGTAGCCAAATATTTCAGTTTCTCCTGAATCTTCCTTTCTTTTGTAACATCACGAATGGATTTAAGCATTCTCACGTCTTCATCCTGGGGATCTCCCAGCGGCACCACGTCAATTTCAAAAAAACGTTTTTCCCCATCTATCACCAGAGAAAAATCGCGGCTAACCCTGCTCTCAAAAATTTCCAACAACTTTGGCTCCCGGCCAAGAATTTCCTCTATGGGGTAATTATTCAGGGAAATGTTTATTGCTTCAAAAAACTTCTCAGCGGCCTTATTATAGTCTATTATCCTTTTCCCCGGACCCAATACCACCATGCCGTCCAAGCTGTTCTCAAAGATTGTTTCCCGGGCCAAAGTTCTAATTTCCAAAAAATCGTATTTTAAAATGCCAAAACTAATAATTAACAGAGAAACGGGCATTATTAAAGCGGAATAATCAATGCTCCACTCGTCGAAAGCAAAAAGTACCAGAATTATACCAACGAGGGGCAGTAAAGATGCAAATAAGAAAACCAAAAATTGGGATCTGGTATAGCCGACCTTATTCTTCCGGTGTCCAATAAAGTAAATGATAACGGTAAGAAGCAGGCACAATATGGTATAAGAAATGTTGACATAGTACCAGAAACCTCTTTCCATATACAAGTCATAATAGCCGAAGAACTGCCTCATTTCCCATTCTGTATAGAAAAGATGGTGCCAGTGATTGGTTAGGCGTATAAAAAAGCTTATTACAGGTACAGCAAAAAGTAAAAGTGCCATCTTGAGTTTCAGGGAATAGACGGTTTTTGTATAAAGAAGCGCCACCGACAGCCACAGTACGGAAATAAAGGGCAATCCAAAGTATTGGAACTGATTCCAAAACATCTTTTCTTGCAGATTGCTGCTGTTGATAATCATTAAATAACCGAACAAATAAATACTGAGGCACAAAACCAAGGCAGAGAATGCCTTCCGATAGCTGGTCCTGCCCTTTGAAAAGAAATAAGCAGCTAAAAATTGAGCTAAAATAACCGCAACAAGCAAATAAAGACTAAGAAAGGTTTTCATAAAAACACCTCAGTATTTATGGTCTTGAATTCCAATCCGGTTCACGCTAATTAATTATTTTTTTATTATTAATTGTTTTATAAGAAGAAAATAGTAGTCCCGGAATAATTCATACGATCTGGCCTAGATTTTGGAAATTGTTCTGTCTCAATTATAAAATGCAGCCATTAACAAAACCATTAACAAAATTATATTTTTAGGCATTTAATCCTAAAAATTTTTTCTTTTTTAGGCCGATAGCCCTAGGCCTTTTCAGTTATGGTTTTACCCCATATACCAGCATATAGCCATCACCTCTAAGTTTATATTGAATATTTTCGTATCCGGCATCTTCCATCGCTTTTACCAGCTGTTCAGGTGTATAAACCGTTAAATCGAAATTCACCTTTTCCCAATCCATCCTCTCAGGTCCGTCCACCTCGCAGATAACCGCGCATTGCCCGCCCGATTTTAGAACCCGCAGTATTTCCTTTAACCCGCCTTTGAGATCCGGCCAGAAATAAACCGTTTCGATGCAGGTTACAAGATCAAAGATATCTCCAGGGAAGGGAAGGGAAGTGACATCACCTTTTTGAATAAACACCCGCTTTCCCAGTTCTGCTGCATTGAATTGCCGGGAAAATTCAACGCAATCCGCAGAATAATCAATACCTTCAACAATGCTTTGTTCCGACAGCTTCAACATATCGGCAATGGCTGCCCCGCCGCCGCAACCAACGTCCAGGATATGCATGCCCTCGTGCCAGTACAAATACTGAAACGCCCACATCCTAAGAGGGCGATGGGAATTATTCATGCGGCTAACCATTTCGGCCCCGCCCGGTCCTTCCGGTTTTCCGGGATTGGCAACTTGCCAATCGTCTTTCTGAATA
>Ga0134103_1002298_pt1 | contig 15228 bp, 11 predicted proteins | sample 14_taG_2_FD_94445 | JGI IMG/M metagenome (GOLD analysis project Ga0134103, IMG submission 94445) | Switchgrass degrading microbial communities from high solid loading bioreactors in New Hampshire, USA - 14_58_20_212_A1 metaG | ecosystem: Engineered > Bioreactor > Semi-continuous > Anaerobic >...
CCTACGACTGCAGCGTCATAAAGGTTTTGGGCATTACTGATGGCAGAAATCAACGCTGTCTTGTCTACAGTTGGTGTGTTGTCGCCTATCGATATAATCTTTGTATCCAGTGCTGCCTCGAGGACATCCCCCGAAGGAGCTACCCCAAGTTTTGCCTGAATAATCGCAATAGTTCCGGTGGTATTCATTACACCGGCCTTTACCTTGAAGGTCAAGTCCAGTATATCAGTACTATCGCCCGATACTCCTCCGATATTTGCGGCTATAATCCTTACTATTCCGGCAGTATCACTGTCCTCTCCGACTATCAGGATATTGCTGCCTGCTCCTTCCGCTCCCACATATTCAAATATGTTGGAGTCATAGGTCAGTGTAATGTCCTCGGCGTAGACCGACTGCTCAACATTGTTAAGTGCAATTCCCACATTGAAAATTTCTCCCGGCTGTACACTGCTGTCTGCTGTAAGCGCAGCTTTCAACGGAGTTTCGGAACCGGTCCTGGCAATATTTGAAATGCACCTGTCTTCTTCGCCTGTTACGAAAACAATGATTTGATCGTTTGGATCTGTTGAAACTGAGCTGATATCCAATTCCATTGTTTCTGTATAATACGGACTTAGATCTATAGGCTGCCCGTATACTATTAATTCTCCGCCTGCAGTTTGATTTTGGATAATAAGAATTCCGCCAAATGGTTCCGGAAGATTATTTGTTATGTCAAACACAAGCTTGCTGCCTGAACGACCTAATGATCCTATATAAAATGCATCCTGCCTGTATGGATTAGGCAGCAATACTACATCGGATATCAGACCCAGAGTATCGATCGGGTCGCATTCAGCAACTATTCTGAGCATTATATCATCACTTTCAGGAGTAAAGCCGGACTGGGTCATATCAATTGTAAACAATGCCTGCACGGTAGACTGAGCATTAACAATACCTATATTCCGTTGAACAAAAGGAACATCGTTATCGCCTTCGTAGATTTTAAGTATGACATCACTTAATGATCTATCATAACCGGCATTCCGGATATTAACCAGCAGATTACGAGTTGCGCCAAAACCAGAGATCCGGGGAGACATAATTGTTATATTGGCATATCCAATTGTACTAACTGCTATGTTATCACTCGGGTCACAATCTGCCACTTCTCCTTCTTCCGAGTATGGAATAACTTTTACATATACATCATGTTTTGTCAGAATGTCCGGCAAATCGTAAGCTGCAAAAATTTCAGTTTCTTCACCACAAAGCAAATAAGAATTATACATTTGACTATCAATTAAACTGTGTTCTGAATCCAATATTTCAATTTTTATCTTATTAACTGTTCGCTCACCGTTGTTTCGTATTTTGAACCATAGCGGAAGTGTTTCACCGGGTTTGACAAGCGTACCGTCATAGTCAATGCGACTTTTGATTGTCAAATTGTATTCAGGCTCAAAGGTTCTGTATACCAGTTGGGCATTTCCATAAGGATACGCATTATCAGACTCAATAAAAGGCGCCCAACAGTATGCAGTATTTAATGTTCCGTTGGGTTCCAACGCTCCTGACAGTCCGCGGATACGGTCTAATGAAGATATTAATTTCTTGGGATAGCCCCAGGTTTTTCGAGAATTATCCCAAAACATGGCGTAAATGTTGTTATTGAAGCCTTCCATCACTTCCCATAATAGTACTTTGTTGTTGTTATTCTCTAATACTTCAAACCCGTTTTGCATGCTCACAGCTGTTGCCATTACAAATATTGAATCTCCAAAGTCTTCAGTACACACAATGTAATTTTCCGTATACCAATATATATACGTATCTTCGCCGTTACATACTATATTGGGGAAAGCATCATCCATTGTGTTATCTGAAATCAAGGCCGGCTGAGAACTGCCTTTTATCACGAAAATATCTGCATCATTTTGATCCTGATTATGTGAGTATACAATTATATGCTCATTGCCTGAATATGCAGAATCCAGCGATGTAATGGGGCCCGTCTGGTTTGTTACAACCTCTGGAGCACTTAAAACATTACCATTAAAATGTCTTCTTACAATTTTGTTATTTCCTGATTCACCCCATATATCGCTTTGATCATTGTTTATCCATGAAACAGTAACAACATTACCCGGAAAAGCACAAACGGTGGGTGATGCATCAAGGCCGTCATTTTCTGATGTCAGGCTATATGCCTCAAAACCTTCTCCGTTCCATTTTGCAAATTTTATGCCCATATTTTGGGCCATATCTTCAATACTGACAGTTTCGCCAAAAACTCTGTCAGCATTTTCCCATGCTAAATAAATGTCTTCACCTGCGGTACAAATGTCAAAAGCAAAATCACAAGTACCGTCATCATCTACGATCTTTGGTTCACTCCATCCTGTGTCACTATCATAAACTGAATAGAATAATGCTGTACGGTTGGTAGCAGACCTGTTTATTGCATCATCTATCCAGACCAGCATCTTTCTGTCGTTTGAAATATTTATCAGACGAGTGCTGGTACTTGGAAATACATTTGATTTTATTGTGTAGAAATCATCAGATGATAAGGTATTTACAGCAAGTGGAGAATCTTTCCCGGGATTGAGATAATCCCTTGGCATAAGCTGCAGGTCTTCCGAGTTAATATTCATTAGTAGTGATTGTGTTCCCTGACTTGGATACAATTGCCAATCGACAAACTTCCAGGACCTTTTGTCTTCCCAAAGAAATGCTTTATACTCAAGGAAAACACTCAATCCTGCCGACATTTCAAAGTCATCAGGTGCGTTAAAGCTGCGGCTTAAAGGTAAATCCAGCTTTGCTTCCAACTCTCCTTCAACACCGCCGTATACTTAGGCAACAAACGCATCAGCACCTACAGCTGCCGAAAGGCCTAATGAACCTTCAAAGTTTCCGTAAGGCATCAGTCCTGCATTAATATCCCGGTTTCTTTTAATACCAGCTTAATTCCTGCCTGGGTATCTCCTGTGATTTTATACTTAAAAAATATAGCCGGAATAGCAGTAGGATGACTCATATAGGTTTTTACACTGGATAATACTCCAAGCTCTCCCTCTGCTAACTGGAGCTTTCCATTATTCTCTACAAACGCTACATATCCGAATACAGAAATATCACCTGAAACTATAAATGGACCTTCTCTTTTTGTTAATCTTAGCCATGCATTGTAGAACTCTCTGTTAGTCTTTTGACCCATCATATTCAAAAGGTAACGTATCGATCTGTAGCACTCCTGACGGAACCGGAGATCATCCTGAGAATTAACCCCTTCAAAGTCGCCGAATAAGCCGATATACTTCTGCTCATCGGGATCATACTTAAGTTCTATATAATCTGCTATTTTAATTTCTGTTCCTACAGGAATATTAAATAATTCAAAATCCTTGCCCAGAAAATGTAGTGTCGGTCCGGAAACGACAGTTCTGAAATTTATATCGTAATCATTCCGAAGAACAGTATCCCGCTCTAAAACCGTTACAGTACATCGCGCCAGTTTTCCACCGTCTTCGGCAATAGCTGTTATTATAGCAGCTCCCGGTTTTTTACCGGTTACTCTTCCGTTTTCTACAACTGCTATAGAAGAATTACTGGAAGTCCACGACCTAATACGTTTGTTGGCAGCATTAGGAGGATTAAAAAGGACACTGAGCTGCTTTGTTTCATTAACAAAAAGTGACAGACTGGTTTGAGAAAGAGAAATCGATTCTAATGATGACGGTGTATCCCCCGCAACATTAACAATACAATCTGCTGTTTTACCACCGGCATTAGCCGTAATAACAGCAACTCCCGGAGATATCGCAGTTACACGTCCTGAAGAGTCCACTTTTGCTACATTTGGATTACTGCTCAACCATGTTACCCTGCCACTTATACCTGTAAGTGTAGCAATAAGCCAATCTGTATCGTTTACTTCCATATAAAGTAATGTCTTGTTTAATGTTATACCACTTGTATCATTACCCTGAGTTTGCGGTAAAAGTATGGAATATTTTTTTTGGGATTGAGTTTCATGCGTTACGGTAATGTAATAATCAACAACCTTCTCATAAGCCTGAGGTTCGGCTAATACTCTCCATGTTATGGTTCTGTCCTCTCCGGGGTTTATATTGACAAGAGAAATATCTTTGTCGGTTAACAGTCTCAGACCGCAGTTCTCTGGCAAATCAAGAGAAACAATAGCCTCATCGATAGATTCTGAACCTTGGTTATACAGGTATGCCGTTATAGTGAAAGGATTCGGGGAATAGTTAGTACCTGCCGAGTCCAGTTCAAGTTTTTGCGGCGCTGCAACACTCAGACTGAGAACATCATCTCCGCTATCTGAGCTCAGTCTTCCAATTCCGTAATATGTACTAACATTAATACTGCTTCCAGGGTTTACACGCTCCGGGTTATAGTATATCGCAACTGCGCTGTCACTTGTTACAGGCTTATCCGGATCAATTGTATAATCCCATAAGGTATAATAAATGTCGGCCCAGTATGCAAATTGTATTTTGTCGGGTTTTTCTTGTATGCTTTTATACACAGTGCCATTTGAAATAACTGACGGATTATCCAGGTCATCAAATGCCTGCCAGAACTGTGGAACATTAGCGCCGACAAATTCTTTTTCCGTAGTTACCGCACCAAGGCCAGGAAGACGGAATGGTGCCCCGTCATTTCTTCCAAGCATTGTATCCAGCATTATCCGGACACCGACATTTGCCTCAGAATCACCTTTGTTAATAATGTTATAAGAGATTTTAATCAAGTCTTCCCTGTTTGTCGTCTCGTTGTTGACCAGTGCAATTACCTGCTGAATCAATATATCACCAATGGTCATCTCCGCTATGATTTCATTTTCTGTTTGTGTGAATGATGTAGCTCTGAATATGTAGTATTCACCATCAATATTTATTGTGGTAATAGAACTCCAGGGGGTCGGATGGCCATATAGTAATACAACATAATTATCGGTTTCTATATCAGGATCACCGCCGGTTGTACCGATTGTAAACTTACCTTCTTCATTTGTATTGTCTACTGTTGCTTCAAGAAATTCATTGCTGATGGTGTATTTTGATGATTGAACAGATGCCAACATCCTGCTGTTATCAGGTTTTAACTGTCTTTTCCATGATGCATAGTTATCTTGTGATTCTTGAAAGAAGGGGATATCATTGATGGTCTCGTACTGTATGCCTGAATCAGCATAAATCGTTAGAAATTGAGACGACAGAATAAGTATCGATAATAATATCAATACCACTGATTTACACTTTCCCCTCATATAAAAATACCTCCTATTGTTTTTTATCTCTCTACACAAAAATAAAAATAATAGAATAGAAAACAACACCTGTCGCAACAGCTGCAATTACATATGAAAGGTACTTTTTTGCCTCTTTTACAATCTTATTGATTGCTTCTTTTACGGTCACGTTTTTAGTAAACTTATAAATGTCTCTTTTTTATTCTGTATGTCAACCAAGTTGAGCAAATCTTCGTTCTACTTTTGTTCTATCATAGTCCTCCGGGGATGCAAAAATAAAGCCGCTGTAGTCAGAATCTTCAGTTCTGAGCCATAGTATATAGGCCGCAGTTCCACCTCCTCCATTCCTGATTATTTCTTTCTTTGAATACAACACATCAATTTTTTCACTTTTCATTCAAACTTCTCCCGGAAAATTAATAAAAAAATAATGATCAATACTTGATTTATGAAAATCATTATACGTTATTTATCATTATTTCCCATTTATAGTTATCTATGGTCGCATGTGAAATGGATTCAAATGTTCAACGATAGCCTTTCAATATTTTTAGACCAGAAAAGAATGCGGCAGATAATCTGAATGACCATCTGCCGAAAAAATACCAGTAATTGCGTTTGTCTTAGATATGTCCCACAATAGATGCAGGATTATAATTGGGAAATATCTCTATTTGCATACGAATACATCCCGAATGTATGGACAATACATCCGGGATGCACCTTTGCAATGTTTGCGTAAGTTTTAACTGAATGGGGATTAACCTAATTTTTTAGAGTTTTATTTGCCAGCCTTACGAGGGATCTTTAAGAACGCAACAAGGATGAGTGTTATGATACATCCTGCTGCTGCGATCAAAAATGAATATGTATATACCCCTGTAGCACTTAAAAGATTAGATACGATCGGGAATAATAGCGCTGATACGCCGAAACCTACCATGACACAACCATAGTTGAGCCCCATATGCTTTGTACCAAACAAATCGGCAGCCGTAGCCGCATACACGCTGGCAGAACCTCCGAAACTAAATGCTATGGCTGCAATGCATACCAGGAACAGTACGCCCTCGGCGAATATCATAGCCAGAGCGGCTACGAGTGTTATCACAGAAATCAGCGAAATAGCGCTTTTTCTTCCTGCATAATCAGAAAACCACGACGTAAGCAGCCGTCCGCTGGCGCTTGCCACACCTGTAAGCATTACTCCGAAAGTCGCCATACTATCTGTTAGTCCACGTTCCATCCCTAAGGATTTAAACAGTGGGTTCAGTATAAAATATGCAGGCAAAAGGAAAAACATGGAGAACGTAAGGAGATAGAACTCTTTAGTTCGAAGCATCTCTTTAGTTGTATATTGTTTTTGAGTACTTACGATCGCACCGCTCTGTTGTTTTGTTTCAGGATTGCTTAATAATAACGAACAGACAGAGCATATGACCAGAAATAAAATTCCAAAAAACATAAATGTTTTTGGCACTCCCCAGTTTACAAGCAGCATATTAGTTAACGGAGCAAATAAAACCAAGGAAAATCCGAATGCTCCCACCATCATTCCCGTTGCAAATCCGCGCTTGTCCGGGAACCATTTTTGCACTACCGATACAGTGGTGGTGTAGACACAGCCAACTCCGAAACCGCCTATTATTCCGTAAAAAACATAGATAAGCCAGGGTGAAGATTGGGGAGTAAACGAGCTTAAGATCATTCCCAACCCAAGGAATATACTTCCCGCCAGTGCTACCGGCGCAGGTGAATATTTATCCTGCATACGCCCGCCTATAATGATTCCGATAACAAATGTGGAAAGCATGATGGACGAAGTAATAGAAGCACTGGCTGAATCCCAGGAAAGATGTGTTGAAACGGGGCCTTTAAATACACTCCACATGTAAATTATGCCCGCGCAAAGCTGAATAATCATCCCCATCACAAGAATGAGGTATCTGTTTTTGACTGCTACCTTCATAACCGTACTACTCCTTATAATTTAATAATTTTACTGATATGATATGGTCCCTGCCATACTACGAAACTTGCGTTTTGAACTATTCATATCAGGGTAGTGCCTGATTGTATGACTGTCCATACAAATCAAGCACCTACCGTATTTTAACATATTATTTTTTCTCGTACAATTATATTCTGATGAAAAACATATCGACTGATAAAATATACTGAACCATGCACGGCCAAAGCAAAAATTTAATTTAAATCGATAAGCTTCGCTTTTATTCCTTCCAGCTCGTTCAATTCCTTGACCAGACCTTCAACTTCTTCTTTAGTACCGCAAGGCTGAAGTATAATAAGCCCGTCATTGGAGCATGCATTTTTGCTTACTTCATGCAAACCTAAACGCGTTCTTATCATACAGCCGTTTTTAGTTAATGTTTCCTGGAATTTAACTGCATTATGGACCCTGTTATCCATACGGATCCCAATAATATAATATTCAGACATAAAATACCCTCCTTAAAAAGTTCTTTCATATAGTCTTCTGCAAAGTATAAATCATTAAACCTGTAATATCCCTGATTCTGAGCTATTAAAAGAAATTGACAACATTTCCTTTTCACATTCGCTATATTCTATCTTGTAAATTGCTCGTATCCCGGTGAATTATTGACAACGATTTTGTCAACCACACCGTTTTCTGTCCTAATCTCATATTTGTCCAATGAATACTCTTCGAATTTTATCTCGTAGTAATGAACCGGTGAAGATGACGTATCTTTTTCATAATCAACACCAGATAGTGCTTGTTCCAGTTTGGACTCTTTCATGCCAATGGTTATACCCCGGGCAATCTTGATTTTAGTATTATTCCCATAGGTACCGGATTCCACTGTAGTTACAAAACAGTTTTCAATTGTAGCGGCCGTTTCAGTGTAATTTTGAGCTATCACACTCAGCTTTTGATTATCCTTCATAAGAGTAACCCATCCATTATCACGGCCTGCTATCACCATTTCCGTTTCATTTTCTATAATTTTCCATCCGTTGGCAATAAAACAGCTAACTGGTGCCGGCAGTTGATAATAATCCCCTCCGTACTGCACAATAAACAAACTAAAATCATCCTCCAGCTTTTCCGGTGTTTTATATCTTTTTACGATATCAGGAACTTCGGTTGATACTTCTCCTTCTACAAAATCTTCGGGTTTTTCAAAATTCCGGATTTGTATTTTTTTAAGAATCCCTGTTTCTGTTGAAAATTCAAAAATAACCTCCTGATAATTATTCGAATATTTATATTCAAGTTCCGTAAGATACTCGCCTTCATATGAATATGACGGAGTACCATATGCCTTTTTCACATCTTCAACGGTGGACTTGCCGAGTTCAATCGATTTAGGCATGCGCATGGAAAAATCCTTATCATAGCTTGCCAGTTCAAAATCTACCGATATGCCGCCAATATAGCATTCTTTGATTGGGTGCGCATTTATATCAAAGTTTACAATTTGCACATAACATTCAAGTTCACCTAAAATGAAATAATGACCTCGATAATAATTAGCATCTATCTTATCATTTTCAACTCCATCCAATTTCCAGCCATAACTTATAAATTCACTATACCTCATTGGAAACTGGTAAACTTCACCGTTTATTTCAGCCTGAAAACTATACAGATCATCGGATAATTCACCAAAATCCGGTTTCTCGGTTTTTTTTGGCTGAGGTATGTTGATTTTGGGTTCTTCTGATACTATAAGTTCTGCGTCCGGTGAATCTTCATCATCAGTATGAAGAACCCCATCTTCGCTTTCTTTCTCAGAAAACGTATCACGTCCATTTTCTACTCTGGAACACCCACACAACGAAACAATCATAACAAAAGCCAGAAAAACTGCAATATACCTGCTCATAAAACACCTCCGGGTTTGTGAATTGACGGTAACCCATCTTCCATAATCAAGCAATTACTTACAAAGTATTACATGAAAAATAGTGGTAGTCAAGTTTTCAGCCAGACATTGCCTGGCATCTTATTCTGGGTTACCGCCTTCAAAATCCTTTAGGTATATGCAGGGCTAATGGATTTTAACTGGACATACTTTGACAGTCTTTCTTTTTCAAATATTCTGCGTTCTTCTTTTTTGCTCCACGCATCTATTCCGCCTTCCATACAGCGGGTTTCCAGTTTGCCTGCAGCATAGGGATTGCCTTTTAAGTGCGGAGCATCCAGTATCCCTACTCTGATGGCTTCGGCCAATACCGCGGGATCGGTAAATGGATCGTTATCTGATTTACCCATCATCCTGCCTAACTCTGTTATGGCATCCAAAATTACTGAAGCTTCTTCCAGAAGCTCGTCTCTTCTTTTTATCACTTCCGGATCGATTGTAGAATCAGGATTCCCGGTAATACAATTTCGAATGACACCCTGCACAATCTCGCAGCTTTCTATCACATCTCTGGCTTCTGCCGCATGATCGCCTTCACAGTATCCTACAACGTGAATGATATCCGGTTTAATCTGGAGGGCATGTACTGTTGAAGCAGCCAGTTGTCCCTTCGCAACATTCTCTCTTGGAGAAAGATGCAGCAGACCTGCCCTCGCCTGCCTGTAGGAAGTAAAGTTTTTATCATGGAGCGATTCAATAAGATGAATTTTTGCCAGCATCTTGGCAAGATCCATAGCCGGTGTTATCATCGGCGGCGAATTAAACATATATTGCGCCACATAGTGTTTTACTCCCATTGCTTTCGCGTTATATGCCGCCAAATATGCCATAACTACAGCAATCGCGTCATGTGCGTCCCGAAGGCTCCAATGATGAGCTTCGTTAACTTCCAATGGAATATTATTTCTCCCATACCAACGCATTGCTTCCTGGTTTTCCCTTATGGCGGCTTCGGGAAGACGTTTTGACCGACCGTCAAGCACACTGTACCAGCATAGAGGGACAGCGCCCCATGCGTTATTGATAGTCTCCTTAGAAAGCTCTGCCCAGGACAACAGATCCCTTGTTCCGCTGTAAATACGGAGCAACGGATAGTTTCCTGTCCGGCTGGCTTCCTTAATACGGATCAGATCTACCCTGCTGCGTACGGGAACACCCCCGCCGCCGGTTTGCATGGGATCCATTTCTTCAGGTCTGAAAAAGGATTCCTGGGCATTCTGATCCGGCGCAATGGAAATGACATCCAATACTTCAGACTCAGCAATTTCGCGAATTCCTTGTATTGTCCTTTCCAGATCAGGAAGTCCAAAATGATGGCGAAGTATTGGGGTAGGCTTTGCGGATTCCATCCTGTCAAGCAGGTTATCGCTTCTCTGCTTCATCATACATTCGCCTTCATCGCATCCCAAAAACTCCATTACCTTTGATGTGTTTTCCAGGCCCGTAAAACAGCGTTCAAATATTCCGGTTTCTTCAGCTACTCTACAGACCGGAGGAGTGCCTGCAAATGCAAATCTATACCTGGCTAATGCCTCTTTGCCAATTTTATTTTTGAAATCCTGAAGAAGTCTTTCGGCAACCTCAGGTGTCAATCGGTAACTTAAACCGACAATGTCCGGTTCATAAGCCTGGATCTCTTTAATGAACTCGTCTACAGGAACGGCAGCTCCTAAAAACCGCACCTCATAGCCCAATTCTTCAGCTAACTTCAGAAATCTCACCACTCCTGCGACGTGTACACAGTTCCCTATTGCACCTGCAATAATCTTTCCTTTCATGGCTGATCTCTCCTTTATTTTCTTATTCCCTCCGTAATGAAGCTTCTTATCTCCTTAAGCGTCATGCCTGTGAGCCCCATCCTGTCAGCTGTTCGTCCAATTTCCCAATAATCCGTATTGTGCAATACTGAACTTAAAAGAATAATAGAATCTATAACAGGTGTGGATACACCGCAAAGTCTTCCGAGGGAAGCAATTGGGACCAGGCTCATCGGGACATCCTCAGTAACGTACCTGGTCATGACCGTCTTTGGAGCCATGATTCCATCGTAACCACGATTGTTTCTCATTGCTTCATAGAGGGTCCGGCCTGCCGCATCATACGCGAAATACAGCCATTCCCGGGCTGTCATGGCCTGGAAGCCCAGGGCCTCGGAAACGCTGACCCTTTCCTTGTCCATTTTCTCCAATATCAACGCGATAGACGGCGTTATTCCTTCTGTATAATATTCGAAATCACCATATGTGCTCTCTATTCTGCCTGCGTTCAGCACCGTTACCGCAGGGTGGAAAATAGAACCAATGTTATTCAGACTGGTTTTCATAACATTGTCTCCGGGAATAAACTGCGGCAATGCCGTACGAAGTATATTGACCACCTCTGGAGTCCGATGAGCAGGAATCGCTGCTACCGGAACACTGTTTTTTATACGGAAGATCTGGGTTTGGCCAGGGTTTATGGACCGGCTTGCATAGAGAAGCGTCTGGGCTTCACACACTACAACATCCGCAGTACACCCTTTTTCTCTCAGGATGGCCAGTACCTCAAGAGCTCCCCCTGTTCTGCCTGGATTCAGGACAATGATTTGATTATCCACAAGATGCGGTACCAATTGTTCTGCTATATATCTGTGACCGGTTGCTGGTAGTACCACCATAATGACATCTCTTCCATGAATAGCTTCCGCTATATTTGAAGTTACGATATTCAATTCGGCAAATCCATGGACAATGTGATCACTATTGGACAGTATCTCTATACCTTTTCTTTCTTTTATCGCTCTTATTCTTTCCTCTCCGCGATTGTAGAGACTTACGTCAAATCCCAACAACGAAAGATGCCCCGCCATGGCAGTACCGCCATGTCCAGCTCCCAATACTGCAAATTTATACTTTTTATTTGCGCTTCCATTTTGCATATAATGACCTCCTGTCTTGTTTATATATTCCCTATCCCTCATTTTTTATTTAATTTTTGTCATCATTAATATAATGGGTGAACTGCAACAAAGAAGTAACTGACCCGGTTTTAAAATATTGCGATTATTAATGCAGTCTTTGAGGAATAAGATGACCTTCAATCAGCACAGTTACATTTATATATACATTATATATAAAAAAAAACAGCAATAAATGCAATCGCATTAAGCAGATTGCAATAATTTTAATTTAAGATTATTATATCAGAGTGATTGGATATAGAACAGATAATTTAAAAAATTATATATATGTATATACATCGGATGATACTTTTATTATGACACTATACCACATATTCAGCTTTCGACTTTCTGTTCAGAGCAATGCAAATGACTGCGGTTATGATCCCTGACATCAGGATAACCAGTATATCTACAGGAGCGAGAACAATGCCGGCTATTCCGTCAAATAAAAAGCCGGAACCGAAACGATACAGATGACCGCTCAGCAGAACCAACTCACCGATATACATAATTAATGTAAAAATTGAGGAAGCAATTGACGGAAGCAGGATCGAGAGCTTTTTCTGCTTTTCAAGCAGAAATGAGCTGACATATACTCCGGCTGTTACGCCAAACACAGTGAAGAATAGACTCATAAGTATTGCCGAAATAGCCGAAACGATAATTTCCCCATCCCTGAAGAATGCGGTAAAACAGGCTAAAATGCAAAGGCCAAGAAACATAGCTGCAGATATGGATTGTATCACCAAAGCTTTTTTCCTGCTTTTGTTTTTTGTAACGATCATATTGGCAAATCCGTAAAAACAGTTTAATACAGCAAGGATCAAAATAACTGAGATAACGTAAAAATGAATTTTAAATGCGGGACTATACTCGCCTATCAGTACATCAACGGCCCGCCATGTCCTTGTTCTGGTATTTTCCGGCGGCACATAACACATAAACATTTGCCAGCTCTCAAGTTTTGTGGTTACAGTGGATGTTACGATGACTTTGTTTTCCAGCAGTAATTCTGATGTAAAAAATACAGCCAGAGATATTAATGATGCCACCGGTAAAGCTGATTTCGGAATATATTTCACCAAAACCGGTAAAATCAAAACAGCCAATATAATTGCCAGACTTATGGGCGTATAAGGAATTATGTATTTAGGATAGTTTTCTGCTAAGACCGTTCCGTTTTGCACCATATCTTTTACAATTCTCACACCCATGTACAAAGGGTAAAATGATGCCATAAGTACACCAATAACAGAGCACAGATAGAACTTTTTAAATGTGGTCATATATATCACTTCCCTATAGTTTATAAATGATGGTATTACCATCGGACAAAACGGAATATCTTAACGAGAAATCTTTTCCCCGCCCATTATTGTCATCCTGAACGAAGCGTAGCGCAGTGAAGGGTCTTCACTGACATCCGGAATGACAAATATGAATCGTAAGTCTTTACCACAACAACAATTCTTCTGACTCTCCTGTTTTGGTTCTGTTTTCAACCAGAATAACCGTCCTTGTAGTTTAAATCAGTATATATTGAATAATGGGGTATATAATCACCAAATCGGGAGCTTAGCAATCCACGCATAATATCATTCCAGGTAACCTTGTTATCATCCACCAGTACATACCTTACATACGAAGAATAGATGGCATCTTTGGTTTCTGCTTCTCCCTCGTATCTCATCAGGTATTTGAATTCCTTCTGATACAGTTTGTCATCCTCATAGTATCTTAAGCGGTATATATCTCCGGTATATTCAAGTTCAAGGATATACAGTACCGGATAATCGTCTTTTATACTCTCATAGTATTCCGGTTCATAACGCGCCGGATCACCTAATGTATAGTAGTGAACGACCCGAACTTTAGACGGTTTCTTTTTTGATGACAACTTCACAAAGTCTTTCCATATATTTTCTCCAAAGGTGACGTCTCCGTCCTCCATCACGACATAACCTTCATTCTTTGCGTCCTCTAAAGAAAAACTGTCGCTGACTTCAAGTCCTTCCATTCAGAAGGTAGTGCTTCCCCGCAGCCGGACAAGAAAAGCACGAATAGTACAGCCGCAAAGAAAGCTCGAAGAAATCTTTTCATATGACTCTACCCTCCTTTAATAAGCATTTGTCAGAAGCACATAGCCGGCGGTAATCGCAAAAATTGTGAAACTAATGATTGAAAAGACTGACAGTTTCTTATATGACAAAATATGGTCAATACGAACCCGTATCCTGGCACCGCCGAATGCCGAGACAAAAATATTCCTGCTTTCGGCGCAGTCTATAAGTACTTTTGCATAAGTCTTTTTTGCATCTTCACCATAGGTTGCCAGAACCTTCTCATCACATGCAAGCTCGGTTTCCTCCAGAAATTTTTTTAAAAACAGCCAGACCAAGGGGTTGAACCAGTGAACACAGGCAGAAATAACGGCTAGAATACGCCATAAATTATCCTTGCGTTTTATATGCGCCGATTCGTGTGCCAGGATATATTTTAGATCACCTGAGTCCAATCCTTCGGGAATAATAATTCTGGGACAGAAGACACCGTATGTTGCAGGTGTGGTTATTTTGTCAGATACATATACATTGTCCCTTAATGGTACAGCATCATTTAATTCAGATTTTGTAATAAAATAAAGGACTGCAGTCATGATCACAAGGGCAAGAGCGATAACAATCCAGATTATAGAGGCAATTTTAAAAACATCTTCAAGTATGTTCACCTTATAGGTAATTGGTGAGTAACTTTTGGCCGCCATAATATGATTTGTATAGGTAAGATCCAATACGCCGTCATATACAAGCACTGTCTTTGTAGTGAATTTTGAAAGCAGAGTCATAAGACTGTATTTACTGGTCATTCCTGCCGGGATCCACATCCTGAGAAAAGGAATTGCCCATAATATATGAATAAGGCGGCGCGGTAACTTTCTTATTTTTCCTGTCATCAAAATAATGATGCCAACGATGGATGCCGATATGCTCATATTGAAAAGCCAATAGAATACTTCAGACAGCATACCGTCACCTCTCTTCAATCATCTTTCTCAATTCATCCAGCTCATCGGGAGAAAGTTTTTCATCCTCAAGCAAGGCGGAGAA
>Ga0134103_1002301_pt1 | contig 15214 bp, 14 predicted proteins | sample 14_taG_2_FD_94445 | JGI IMG/M metagenome (GOLD analysis project Ga0134103, IMG submission 94445) | Switchgrass degrading microbial communities from high solid loading bioreactors in New Hampshire, USA - 14_58_20_212_A1 metaG | ecosystem: Engineered > Bioreactor > Semi-continuous > Anaerobic >...
TGGGTATGACCATTATTCATCTTGCCACAGGAATTCATCCTGTGAAACTGGGGTCTGAAAAAATAAAAGATGCACTTAAGAAAGCGGGTATTACACAAAAATATATTAATTTTATTCTTAAACTTACACAGAATGATCCCTGCAAAAGGTTTCAGACCTGTGAAGAAGCAATTGAAGAACTTGGAAGAATAATAGTTCCCGAAAGATTGTTTTTTCGCAAAAATAAAAAAGCAGAAAAAAGCTTTAGGGGAGTAATAGCAATTGCCTCTGTGTTACCGGCCAGTGGAGTAACGTCTTTGTGCCTTGCAATAGGAAATTATTTATCAAATAACAAAATCAGTTCTGCACTGGTTGAACTCAATTCCAGCGGGGATTTTGACAGAATGAGGGAGTATCTGGATGAGCTGGGGGAGATAAAGATTCAAAGCGAAAACAGGTTTGAAGCAAATAACCTGATTTTCTATCCCAATGCGCCGGATTTCGGAGTTGTATCCAGAAAAGGTATCGATGTGATAATCCTCGATTTCGGACAACTTAATACCCAAAGAAAAATCAGCCAGTTTAATCATGCCGATATCAGGATTATAGTGTGTCCATACGTGCCCTGGAAATATAGTCTTTTTACGGAATGTCACCAAAGAATTGAATCACCTGCAAAAGATGAGTGGATTTTTGCGGCAAATACATCACAAAGTTATGAACAAAAAAAATTAAAAAAACTTTTGGGAACCAATAAGCTGGTACCATATACAACCGTAAAAAATCCTTTTTATCTAAGTACAGAAGATCAAAAGCGTATCGGAGCTGCGCTTAATGAAATCTGCAGATTAGCAGGACAATTATGAGTTAAGGAGGAAAAAAGGTGATTCTAAGGCCACAGCGTTACAGGATTCTACTTGGGTTTCTTGCAGGTCTTTCTTTTTCATTGATAATTCTGGCAGCATGTTATTTTTATTATCGTAATAATACATATCAGATTACCGAACAGGAAAAGTTACAAATCAGACAAATGGCAGTGGAAGAATACAGGCAGAATAATCCTACAAGTCTGGTATATAAAATCACTACAGATAAAAAATCAGGAGAAATTATACAGGATAAAGATATTGCTCCGGCTGAGATAAGCGTAAGCCTTAAACCGGCAGATGCTGTAACCGATCCTTCCATTGCCGTCGGAAAGGTTTTAAGATGCGATATTCTGTCCAATACGGTAATAACTGAGTCTCTTCTATATGGAAAACAGGATTATCCTCATGACATGAGACTTGTGGAGTACTCGGTTTTAAACCTGCCGAAAAAACTTCAGAAAAATGAATTCATCGATATCAGAATCATGTTTCCAAACGGTCTGGATTATATTGTTCTTTCTAAAAAACAGATAACCGATTTAGAAAGATCTGAAAATGCTCAAAAAAACATAATATGGTTTCATGCCAATGAAGAGGAGATATTGAGAATGGCCAGCGCCATTGTTGACGCGAGTATTGTGGAAGGAACGATACTTTATGTGGTGCCGTATATTGCGCCGGATATCCAGAATGAAGCTGCTATTACATATCCGGTGAATTCAGAGGTTCAAAGACTGATTCTGGAAGATCCCAATATAATCAAAAAAGCGGTTACAGAACTGGAAGCCCGTAATCGCCGACTGTTTGAGGAAAGTATCAATCAGGATTACCTGTATTCCGGGAGAAATAAAGTGTTCAATGATAACTATGCTCGAGTTTTCCATAATGTTCCCGAGAGCAAAGCCTTTGAATCGGGAGCGGAAACAAGTGTGGAAGATAATCTTTAGGAGGGCTTTAAATGAATGTGGTATTTCTGGGAGAGAGTACAGAGGAAAAGCGTTTTTTAATATTATGCCTTGCTAAAATCGCGTCATGCCACTCAAAAATAACCGTGTTGTCCAAGAAGGCTTATTCATTCGATGAAGTCGCCGATAGTTATGAATACTGCGGGATTGATTTTGTCTTGCTGAAAGACGGGGAAAATCCTCTGTCAAAGGTTTCGGAGAATACCGGAAATTTTGTTGATGCGGAAGAGTATTTAGATATTCCGGATGTTTATAAGGTAATAGCAATAAGCGAAACTACCAGGGGCAAGCTTGAAAGCTGTATAAAACTAGCCGAAGAATACACATGGTCGCATCCGTCATTAAGTATTTATATTATTTTTCTTAATATAATGGAATATTGCAAAATAGGAAGTCATTTTTTGAACAGCTACTGGGAACATAGCTTACCAAGCTTCACCAGGGTTGCCGGTACCGATGAAATATATTTTGAGGAAAAAAACCGTATTGTGATGATAGAAAGTCAGTATTCGAACAAATTATCTTTAAGGAAACTGTCATTACCTGTCAGAAATTCGCTTAGAAGGATAATCCAATATATTTTTTCCCTGGATGCGAAAACAGCAAAAAAAGTTTTAAGAAGAGCTGAAAGGATGAAATAGGATGCAGGTTTCCTTCTGGTCAAACATGCACGGACAGGGCGCAACAAGCACTACCGCAGCAGCAGTGGCTTCCTTCATAGCACAAAATACAGCCTTAAAAACATTGATTGCTCATAATCAAACAGAAAGAAGCGCTATAGAAGGTTATCTGTTCAAAAAACCAAAACATAATAACATTTTTGAAAACCTGAATAATCATGGAATTGATGCGCTATTAAGACTTGTGAAAAACGGAAGACTTAAATCGGAGATGATCGCGGATTATACATATTCGGTCCTGAAGAATCACAGAATGGATTTGCTTTTGGGATCTGCGAAAAAACAAAAAATGCCGCGGGAGGACCAAGAGCTTTTTCTAAACATACTCGGTTTTGCAAAAGAGTTTTATGACCTCATAATATTGGATGTTCACAGCGGTATTAAAGAAAACAACAGTTTAAGTCTTCTTAAAAGTTCGGACATAATAGTGTTTTGTGTAAATCAGAACAGTTTATTACTGGATGATCTGACTGCCCTTTTTAATGAGTATGAGTTTTTAAGGCAGAAGCAGGCTGCGTTTGTTTTGGCGAGATACGAAAAGCACAGCAACATAACGGGAGTCAATATTGCAAGAAGATTCGGGATAAAAAGAGATTACATTTTTAAAATTCCCAGCAGTTCGCATTTGATGGATGCTTTGAATACCGGAAGAGTGTATGAATATGTTGCATTTAATCGGAATACAAAACGCAGTGAAGAAAAAGAGATGTTCAGCTCCTTGAGCCGACTTTGTGAGTATATTGTTGAGGGGTGCGATAAAAATTGCCGTTTGCCATAAACATGATAATTATCATTTTAATACTGCTTGGGTTAGGTATATCACTGTATTTTTTCTTTGTTTCAAAAAAATATCATATGGAGACCGGTAAAAATGAAGATCCCCAGAAGTACACAATTCCGGGTCTTATCGAATATGTCAAGGATTGCATTAACGAGATAACGAGAACTAATTTGTTTGAGCTTGGACTCAACGAGGTGGAGTTTAAAAAGCAAGCCAATAAAAGAGCGGAACTTAAGAAAGCGCTCAAGGTATGTATGCATGGTTCTATTGTAGATAAACAGTTTGTCAAATCTTTTATCTATGATATTCTTTATGCCTATATCCCGGATAGCAAAATCAATTCAATCATTCCTTTCAATAATCCGTATCTTCTGTCAACAAAGTATAAGTTTGCAATTATGCTTCACATGTTGAAGAAGGAACATGGAGCCGATGCGCTTTCTTATCTTATAGATACATTTGAGCTGGATAAACTGAAAAAGAATGAAGATGAAGAATATTGCTATTTTATATCCAGACAGGAAATAGATGATATTTATGAAAAAATGGGTTTTTACCTCTCTAAGGAAGATAAACTTGAGATTATAACCCAGGCGGTGTATGAGCAATACAAAGGGCTTGGTGTAATAGACGAAATCAGGGATATGAATATTGACGGAGTATCTGCTGGGGTTTCAGGAGTAACCGCAGATCATTTTGATTTTTCAAATTTCCGGCAGCAAAAAGATATTGCCGTAAATTACCCAAAAAACTATGAAAGCGTATGGATTTTTTATAAAGGCAAATCCATAAAACTTGATTTTTTAAGCTTTGAAAGTGAAAGCGAATTAAAAAGGGTATGCCAGATAATATACCGTTATAATCGCGGAGGCCAGCTATCAGAGGCTACAGGCTACAGAGTCAACGAGATGAAGGACGGAAGTCGTATTTTGGTTGTACGACCGCCGTTTTCCGAATCCTGGGCCTTTTTTGTCCGCAAATTTTACATTAAAAATGTAACACTGGAAACGCTTATTCAGGATGAGAATGCTCAATTACCTATCAACTTGATCAAATATATAGTTAAGGGCGGGATGATTACAGCGGTCACTGGTCAGCAAGGAAGCGGGAAAACAACGATGCTTATGGCCATGATCGAACATATTTATGCAACATTGACCCTTCGTATCCAGGAGATGGCTTTTGAGCTTAATCTAAGGAGATTATACCCAAGAAGAAATATCTTGTCTTTCAGAGAAACTGAAACAATATCAGGTCAGATGGGACTTGATATTCAGAAAAAGACAGACGGCTGCGTAAACATACTGGGAGAAGTGGCAACCGATCCGGTAGCGGCATGGATGATACAGATGTCCCAGGTAGCCTCGTTGTTCACTCTTTTTACTCATCATGCCAAAACCACCCGGGACCTGGTTTATTCTCTCAGGAACTCATTATTGAAATGCGAAATGTTTACGAATGAGAAAATAGCCGAACAACAGGTGGTTTCGGTTCTGGACTTTGATATACATCTTGCAAGAAACTATGAAGGTAAAAGATATATCGAACGAATCACAGAAATAGTGGAGCTCCCGGACATGCCTCTGCCTGATAATTTTATTCATGAAAAGAATCTCAATGATAAAACGGCTTCTTTTATGGAAACAACCGCTGAATATTATAAAAAGATGACAGATAACAGGATATTTGAGTGTCGCAATATTATTGAATTCAGAAATGGAAGGTATGTTGCGGTCAATCCTGTTTCAAAAGAAAGAGCGGAGCGGATGAAACGCGCCATGACAGCCGAAGATGCGTGGCAATTTGAAGATTTTATGAATTTGAATTTCAACCTGAAAGTTGGGTGAGAGTGTGAATACATATGGCATTATCGGAGTTTTCTGTCTCTTCCTCGCGTTCTTGTTGATAATGATAAACCTGGTTTATACAAAGAAGCAGAATAAATTGGGGAAAAACTTAAGACAAACAGGAGGAAAATACTCGACATTCTATATTTCACTGTACTACAGATTCAGCAGGATTCCCGTATTGAAGAAGTTTTTGCTGAATATAAGGAAAAGACTCGAAATATATACTGTCTCTGATGAAAGAAATATCAGAAAAACTGCTGTTACCCTTCTTTTGCTTTCAGCGGCGGCATATGTTTCTGTAGTTATTGTTTTCTGGGTCCTTACCCGCGACCTGCTGATAATGATATTATTTGCGATACTTTTGTCTTTTATTTCAGATACAATTATAGAATTGTACGTAAGCAATCTTCAGGATAGGCTTCTTAAGCAGCAAATTAAGTATCTGGAGCTTCTGAGACATAAATACTATGAGCAGAAATCCGTCGAGGACGCAAATCAGGAAGCCTGTAATCTTCTTAACAGGAAAGGGACTTTTGAAGCTTACACTCAGGCCGAACGGATAAATGACATTCTTTTTTCCAAGGATGTGGAGGCAGAACTTGAAAAGTATTATGAAACAGCTCCCAACAAATATTTTAAAATGCTGGCAGGCATAATTTTCATTACCAAGGAATACGGGGACACCTTCATCAATGGAAGTTCTGTTTTTGTTCGATGCATAGCTTATCTTGGCAGCGAAATAAAAGCCGAATTATACAAACGGGAAAAGCTGAAATACGCTTTGAAAAGCCTTACCACCATTTCCCTGCTTCCATTGTTTTTCTTAAAACCTCTGAGAAACTGGGCGGCAGGCAGCTTCGCTCCTCTGGAATCATTCTATTCCAGCAGGTTGGGCATTGTTCTTGGCATTGGAGTCGTTTTTTTTTCAGTTGTCTGTTATATGATTTTAAGAAAGTTGCAGCGTTTTGATGATCAAATAAATATCAGATATGTAAAAAGATCGTTTGAAGAACGTATATATGAAAAAATATTGCATCCGGTTGTGGACCGACTGGTGCCCCGGCAGTACACAAAAAAGCGGCAGTATTTGACGGAGCTTATAAAAAACGCTATGGCACCTGTCAACATATACACATTGTATGTCCGCAGGATTCTTGTCGGGATTGTTGCGTTTATTTCCGGCGTTTGCATGTTTCTGGGGTTAAACGTATACACAAGGTATTCTGTTCTGTATTTGCCGCAAATGCCTGACGGTTTTCTTGGAGGAAAACTATCGGATCAGGAATATGAACGGCTTAAAAATATCACAGATTATGACAGAAAGATTATTTTGAGCCTGGGTAAAAATCCGAACGAGGAACAGGTGTTTGAAAAACTGGTTAAGGACGGGCAATTAAGCCAACAGGAAATAACTATTGCCAATGAAAGAATTATTAAAAAGATCCGCATACTCTCAAATAATATATTCTGGTGGTGGCAGCTTATTGTATGTGTATTACTGTTCATAGCGGGATATTGGGCACCTGTCATCAGCCTCAGTATTATGGCAAAAGCAAAAAAAATTGATATGGAAGATGAAGTTACACAGTTTCAAACAATTATCCTTATGCTGATGCATATGAACAGGATTCACGTTCAGGATATTCTGGAGTGGATGGAGGCTTTTTCTGTTCATTTTAAGGAACCCTTGCAAAAATGTATACTGAATTTCAGTTCGGGGCCTTTTGAAGCATTGGAAGAGCTTAAAGCCGAGGTTGGTTTCCCACCTTTGCTCGCTATAATAGACAACCTCCAGTTAGCCAGCTCGGATCTGGAGGTGGCAAAAGCCTTTGAAGAGTTGGAAAACGAGATAAACTTCAATCGTGAAACCCGGAAAGATACCAACGAAAGAATAGTTGAAAGGAAGAAAAACCTGGGTAGAATGATAGGTTTTTTGCCGGTATATATGATGATTATTCTGTATCTGATAATACCGATGATAGTGTCCGGAATGAACAGCATTTCGGCATTTTATAAACAAATAATGCAAATATAAATAGGATTTACAGGAGGCAAAGTTATGGAAGGCAATTTATCTAAAGCGCTCTGGATGGGAGTATCAATTCTTCTTTTTATTGCAGTCGTTACCATAGGGCTAAGCATTTTCGGTGGAATGAAGGAAGTAAGCAATTTAGCCAATGCCCGTATAGGGTCGATATCCCAAAGCATGGCGGAAGAAGAATTCAGAATGTATGATGGAAAGGAAGTAAAGGGAGATGATGTATTGTCGGCACTGGGAACTTTTTCAGGAAGAAGCGGTGAAGTTATAATCCTTGTGGCGACTCTGGGATCAAATGGCGGGAATCCCGTAAATCTGAACCTTTCTGCCGATACAAGCCTGAACCTCTCAAACTTTAATCAATACATATCAAAAACAAATGGCACACTGCGGGTTGATAACCGGTGCGTAATACTGTCGGTAAACAGTGGAGAACTTCTTTCCAGCATCAGCAAGACTGTTATGGATGCAGAAAGGAGAGACTGTGAAAATCCCAATCTTACATCCAAATATATCAATCCTTCAGGAAAATTCATATCCCATTTGGTATACGACACAAATCTCAAAATTCGCGGAGTGATTTTTGCACAGAAGGAATAGCTATGAGCGGTAATCTAGAAAGAATATTATATCTGGGGCTGGCTGTAGTTTTACTTGGATTGGCTTTTACGTTTTTCTTCTCAGGCTATAACAATTTCCGGGATTATATCACCCAAAGCAGTGAAATCATTAACGACGACCGGATGGTCACCGTTACTGAGGGAAAAGAAAAATATCCAATAAAAGGGACAGAAGTTATACATCAACTTCTGGAAACCAAAAGGCTTGAGAAAAACAGTGAAGTACTCAGTTTGTATTCGGATTCAATTGAATCTTCGAATCAGGGGCACGTTGAAATTTGGGTCTCCGGAAAAGACGCCTCCGATGTTGAAACATCGGAAGTAAACCATTTTTCATATTACGATATTGAATTTGAAAAGGACAATTCAGGGCGAATAGTAAAAGTCAAATATACTTTGCGATAGAAAAGGAGAAGGCATGGACGGAGCTTTGTGGAAAGTGCTGGCGTTTTTGCTATGCGCTGTGTTAATGTTTCTTTTTCCGTTGATGGCTGTTTTGGACAGACAGGATGATATCACCTACAACATCGTTCTGGCCGAATGCAACAGATTCGTTGATACCTGCAGGGACACAGGATATATAACACCAGATATGTACCAGGAGTTCACAGAACGAGTCAACTCAACGGGGAACACTTATACAATCAGGCTTTCACATATAAAAAGGTCGGTAACTCCTGTCTATAAACAGATTAACGGCAGTTTAAGCTTTACAGGCGAGTATGAAATAATCCATGTAAACTATGGTGAACAAGACATTTTAAGCGTGCTGTACCCGCATAATGCCACTGTGTCGGTACATGACAAATCACGGCGCTATAATATGAGCATAGGAGATCTTCTTTTTGTTGAAGTTCAAAACAAAGGAAAAACAATGGCAACAGCGATTCGGGACATGATACTGTTCAGGGATACCGATTACCCTGCCATATTTGTTCGTACGGGGGGAATGGTCAGAAATGAAGCTTACTAGCTTTGCTGTCATATTCATAATTATCATTTCTCCCTTTATTTTTATAAGCGCACAGGAAGCCGAAGCGGCCATTCAGGATCAAAAAATAAGGTATTATTATGACAATATAATAGACAACGCGGCTACCGATGCCGCATTTATTCTGTCAAACAAAGGCACGGAGCTCTCATATGCAGGTAACGCAAAAATAACAGATGCCAGGCAGCTTGCCGCTGAAGCCTTTTTTGATTCTGTCTACCATTCATTTAATGCTAAGGGTAATCCGTCATTAACAGCACGGGTGGATGCCTGTATACCAGTTCTTGTTTTTCTTGAAAGTGAAGGGTTTACATTATATGCTCTCGATGAGTATAAAAACATAAACGGGCAAAATGAGATCAAACATATATGGTTTCCCATGCAGCACTATATCGGGGAAGTTTTATCCGACAGATTCATCATTCGTTATACTCTTGAGAATAAAGTCTATGTTTTCGACATTTCGGAACAGAGCCTAAGGGAAGGTGATTATAGCGAATTTAAAGACGATATTCCTTACTTTAAGGAGAAACAGACTTTTGAAGACTTACGATTGGCGGCAGTAAAAAACTCTGTTGAAGAAAAAATCATGGCATATATGGATTATTATAATCAGTGGATGCTGGGAAGAAGTTTTTCAGTTAAGCTGGAATTTCCGTCAATAGATGAGGCAGACTGGAAAATGGCTCTTGCCGACGAAGGTTTAATTGTTTTTGCCCAGGGTTTTCCTGTCCTTTCCGGAAAGAGTTATAAGCATTATGCCCTTGGGGGAGCGAGGGTCATAAGAAGGGCCCCTTTAACCGGCTATGAATACCATGGAGTATTATATTATTGCAGAACTGACTGCGAATATTTGCAAAACACCGTTATTCCTGATCCGGAATTCTATGAAGACAGTATGACATATTTCTCCAACGCATATGAAGCGGCCGCTGAAGGATATTTTCCATGTCCCCACTGCCGTCCGTAAAAAATCAAAAATCGCCATGATGACATTTTTAGGGCGGGCGCAAGGTTTCTAATTGAGATAAGCCGATCTGCTTCGGAGGAAAGACCACCGAGCGGTAACATTATTGAAATGTGTGAGCGACCCGTGGGAAAATTAGAAATAATGTTTATTTCTTTTATTATATAATGGGTAATAATTAGATAAGGACAGAAAGGGAGGTTAAAGTATGATATACGATGTAATAGTTATCGGAAAAGGGCCTGCAGGAATATCCTGCGCTATTTATACCACCAGGGCCAATTTGAAGACATTGGTTATCGGAAAATCTGACAGCATGCTGTTAAAGGCTGATAAAATAGAGAACTACTATGGATTTGCAGAACCTGTCAGCGGGAAAGAGCTGATGGAAACAGGAGTGGCTCAGGCTCTAAGGCTTGGAGCCAACATTATTGAGGATGAAGTGGTTAGCATTGAGAAGACCGATACTTTTAAAGTAACCGGAATAAACGGCGAATATGAGGCAACAACTGTATTGATCGCAACAGGAGCACCGGTTGTTACGGTGCCGATAAAAAACCTTAAGCGGTTTGAAGGAAACGGCATAAGCTACTGCACCACATGCGACGGTTTTTTCTTCCGCAATAAAAAGGTCGGAATTTTAGGATATACCGATTACGCTATACATGAAGCAATGGAACTGGCGGTATTCACTCAGGACATAACCTTATATACCAATAACATGCCTTTAAATATTTCAGGAAGTTTTAAACCGAAACTTGATAAATTCAGGATTAACACATTAAAGATCAGGGAACTTCAGGGGCAGGAAAGAATCGAAGAGATAGTTTTTGAAGACGGCAGCAGAGAAAGAATAGACGGCCTTTTCATAGCCTACGGAAGTGCTTCTTCTACCAGCTTTGCGCTTAAAATGGGAATCGCGACTGATGGGAAAAACATTGCGGTAAATGATAATATGGAGACCAATATTCCCGGTTTGTTTGCCGCAGGAGACTGCACAGGTGTGTTTAAACAGGTTGCAGTCGCCGTAGGACAGGGAGCTATAGCTTCCAGACAAATAATCGATTATGTCAGAAAAACGAAACAAGACGGATAAAAATCCGTCTTTTTCGTAATAAAGGAGGAATCTATATAAAATTAAAAAATGAACCGCTCCAAAAGGAGCGAATAAAAGGGGATAATAAAGGGGTATATCTAACTACGTTAATTGCTGCGTCTTATTTTTCGTTACTGCCTTCATCAGTTGCTATTTTCTTATCCTTTGCTCTTCACGTGTAAATTATAAACAAATCAAATATTTTATATAAGCATAAAAACAACAAAAAATTAATAAATTATTTTTTTCTGTTTAGTGCAACATGTCAGGTTCAAATTGCAATAAAAATGGCTATAAATCAATGAAATTTTTGTAATCCAGATTATTTTTTTCACAATAATTCATGAGACTGAAAATAATTTTTTTCCCACCGCCTATTCCTGTATTTAAGAATCTGTAAAGGTGCGCAGGATCAACTCCCAGTTCCCTGCTGAATTTGTTATAGTTACCCATATAACGGCTATTCATGAGTTCCCTGATTTTCTCCCTGTTTAACCTGTTATTCATGGTATTTTCTCCGCTCCCTAAATGGTTGAAAAAGGTTGTAATATGCTAAATTATGTATAATATTACATCAATAGCTTTGTTTTGTAAAGAGAAACGTTAGAAACAATATTAGAAGATTGAGAGAATAAAAGGGTATTTCTGTTCATAAACATAAAAATGGATTCAGACATGAGGTGTGCATTATGAAAAAATTCAGAGTTATAGCTGTTTTAATGATTTTAACACTTGTGCTGTGTTCCTGTGGCGCAACTGAAACCAGCAAAGAGAATTTTGAAGAGGATCTGACACCCGCAAGCAGCTTGTCTATTGACGAAGAAGAAGCGGCAGTACTTAACGAAAAGGTGCCGGTAATCCTATATTTTGGTGATGAGCAGCAAACCAAACTGATAAAGGAGATACGTTATGTTGACATCAAGGAAGCTAAAAAAGGCGCCGAAACGCTTGCTTCAGTTTTGGTTAAAGAGCTGATAAAGGGGCCGAAGGCGGAAGGGCTTACTCCTCTTATCCCTGAAGGCACTTCTTTACGAAGCCCGGTTACAATCACTGATAGGGTTGCCACAGTTGACTTTACCAAAGAATTTATAGAGAACCACCCAGGTGGAAAAACTCTTGCTGAACTTACAATTTATTCAATTGTCAATACCCTTACTGAAATGAAAGAAATTGAAAGGGTTAAAATCACGATAAACGGTAAGACAACAAAGAATTTTAAAGATAATGTAACATTAAGCAGCGATTTTCCAAGAAACGATGCTGTTGTAAATAAAGAGGTAGGTTTAGTACTGCCTGAAGACAATGGCCTTACACCGGTGGAGAATATCGATGAAAGCATAATTCTTGAAAGCCCGGAAGAGGAAGAAGAACCGCTTGAATAATGTAAGCGGGTAAAGTATAATTTATTGGAAGAAGTAAGGTGTTAATCATAACCAAATTTAGGGGAGCGTTAATGCTCCCCTTGTAATCATGCGTGGAGGTTGTAGGGTGAGTAAAATAAGAGTAACCGTTCTGTTTGGGGGTCAGTCCTCGGAACACGAAGTTTCAAGAATATCTGCCCAATGTGTACTTGAGAATATTGACAGAAGCCGTTTTGAAATTCAGACAATAGGAATAACAAAAAACGGCGAATGGCTTAAATATGATGGAGATATAAGCTTAATAGGCTCAGGTGAGTGGGAGGAAACAGCCCGGAGACAGCTCCGGGAAAGAAAAGGCGCTAATTTATTAAGCCGTTATATCGAGAATACTCCAACTTTAAGGGCGCTGATTAACTATGATGATAAGGATAGTGCCGACGAAACCGTCGATGTTGTGTTCCCGATTCTCCACGGTCCAAACGGCGAGGACGGTTCAGTGCAGGGTCTTCTTCAGCTTGCCGATGTCCCGTATGTAGGCTGCAATATATTAGCCTCTGCCGCCGGTATGGATAAAGCATTTTCAAAATTGGTTTTCGCAAATGCCGGTATTCCTCAGGCTGATTATATAGTAGTAATGAGATCCGAAATCAATGAAAAAATTGATGATATTATAATCAAAGTTACTGAAAAGCTGGGTTGGCCATGTTTTGTGAAGCCGGCCAATGCCGGTTCATCAGTGGGTGTAAGCAAGGTAAAAAGACCTGAGGACCTTATGTCCGCACTCCATTACGCTGCCGAATATGACAACAAAATCCTGATTGAAGAATTTATTAAGGGCAGAGAAGTGGAATGTGCAGTTTTAGGAAATGACAACCCTATAGCATCAACGGTTGGAGAAATTCTTCCCTGTAATGAGTTTTATGACTATAATGCCAAATATATTGCCGGTAAATCAGTTACAATAATTCCTGCCGATATTGATACAAATATAATGGAACAAATAAGAGAGTATGCTGTAAAAGCCTTTAAGGCATTAGGTTGTTCGGGTCTTTCACGAGTAGACTTTTTTGTGGAAGGATCGGGCAGAGTGGTATTAAATGAAATCAATACCATGCCGGGCTTTACTGATATCAGCATGTATTCAAAATTATGGGAGGCCAGCGGCATCCCTTATACGGAGCTTATAACGCGACTTATTGAATTGGCAATTGAAAACTACCGTCAAAGAACTCGCTCATATGAAAGGAAGTAAACGTGGAAAAACAGGTTATAATTACAGTTGACAGCATTATGGATGATTCTTCCGGAGAATCCGACAGAATGAGTTTTGTCACCGAAGGAATTTTCTATAAGGAAAACGATGAATATGTTATAAGTTATAAAGAAAGTGAAATTACCGGTCTTGACGGTACCACCACAACGCTTAGGGTCAGCAAGAACTCGGTGACACTTACAAGACACGGTAATGTTGATACTACGATGTTTTTTGAAAAAGGCAAAACACATCTTTCAGACTATAATACTAAATACGGAAGTGTCATGCTGGGAATTACCGCAAAAAATGTAGATGTCAATTTAAGCGAATCCGGCGGTGACATTAAAGTTGATTATATACTTGAATTCAATCGTTCATATGGCGGGAGAAACAGACTTTATGTAAGCGTCAGTGAACGGAAAAATTAATTACACAGGAAAATGGAATGGGGTTTAGGAAGATGAATAATATCTTTGACAAAATACGAGAGCAGATTTTTAAGGTTGTGAAAGCCGCTTTCGTTGCATGCGAGAAGAAAGGAAACCTGCCCAATATTCAGATTGAAGATATATTTATTGAAGTTCCGCGTGAACGGGGCTTTGGAGATTTCTCCACAAATATTGCAATGCAGGTTTCCAAACAGGCCAAGATGCCTCCAAGAAAGATAGCCGAGCTTTTAGCCTCTGAGTTTGATTTCTCCGGAACATATATTGAAAGAACAGAAGTGGCAGGGCCGGGATTCTTAAATTTTTACCTGAAAAAAGACTGGCTCTACGACTCATTGCGTATTATCCAGGAAAAAAAGGATAAGTACGGAGAGGTTGATTTAGGAAAAGGAATTAAGGTAAACGTTGAATATGTAAGCGCTAATCCCACCGGGCCTCTTCATATGGGTAATGCCAGAGGCGGAGCTCTTGGAGATTGTCTGGCAAGCGTGCTGAAAAAAGCGGGTTATGATGTTACAAAGGAGTTCTATATAAACGATGCCGGAAACCAGATCGAAAAATTCGGTATATCGCTGGAGGCTCGTTATCTTCAGATAGTACTGGGAGAAGATAAGGTAGAGTTTCCTGAAGACGGATATCACGGTGAAGATATAATAGAGCATGCCAAATCTTATTATGAAGAGTACGGTGATACCCTTCTGAATAAGGCGCCGGAAGAAAGACGGAAGATACTGGTGGATTATGCCCTTCCCAAAAACATCAAAAAAATCCGCGAAACCCTTGAAAACTACGGAATAACCTATGATGTATGGTTTTCCGAGAAGTCATTACATGATAGCGGCGCTGTTAAGAAAGCTATAGATTTTCTTACCGAGAAAGGCTACACATTGGAAAAAGACGGGGCGATCTGGCTGAACGGAGAAAAGCTCGGACTTGAGAAAGACGAGGTTTTGGTAAGGAACAATGGGGTCGCCACATATATGGCAGCCGATATAGCTTATCATTACAATAAATTCATTACCCGTGGCTTTGACTGGGCCATAGATTTATGGGGCGCAGACCATCATGGGCATGTCGCAAGAATGAAGGCGGCAATGGAACCTTTCGGAATCAGCAAGGACAGGCTGGAAGTTGTCCTGTTCCAGTTGGTAAGGCTTTACCGTAACGGTGAATTGGCACGTATGTCAAAAAGAACAGGGAAAGCTATCTCATTGGAAGACCTGCTTGAAGAAGTCGGCAGTAATGCCGCACATTTCTTCTTTAATCTTAAAACTGCCGGTAGCCATTTGGATTTTGATATGGATTTGGCTGTCAAA
>Ga0134103_1002303_pt1 | contig 15202 bp, 19 predicted proteins | sample 14_taG_2_FD_94445 | JGI IMG/M metagenome (GOLD analysis project Ga0134103, IMG submission 94445) | Switchgrass degrading microbial communities from high solid loading bioreactors in New Hampshire, USA - 14_58_20_212_A1 metaG | ecosystem: Engineered > Bioreactor > Semi-continuous > Anaerobic >...
GGTGGTATATATGACCTTCCGAACATCGGCCGAAAACTTGAATATAGGGATTATTACATCCCAGTTGGCTGACCAGTTCTTCATGGCATTTGGATAATGCTCCTGCCACTTCTCTGTGACTTCAACGAACTAATCTTGAATTTCCCTCAAGTATCGGTTTCCTGATTACCATTAAAGCAGCCTAATCATTCATTGCAAGGGAGGTGTTTTCAAGATGTCGTTCGTTGATTGGGTCGAAGAAAAAGTCAATACCGAATTCGGCCCAGCAATTAAGCGATTTAATCCAGTAACAGGCGAGACTGCCTTTTTCGCTCCACACGGAGAGCAGATTGGCAAGTCGTTTATTGACCCGCTTGCGAAACGCACAATCAAGAAAAATACCACCAATGAGGTAGAAATCGCTCGAAAACTAGCATGGGAACAACTGAACCAATTCCCGCAGGAAGATGCCTTCGTTCAATACGTTAAAAGCAGTTTAGAAGAAGCTCAAACAGTGGAACGCATTGACAATTTGATGCGCCTTCTCTCTCAACATTTTATCACTAAAACCGCAAGCACGGTTACTGTTTCAAAATCTCAAAAGGAGGGGTCAAATATGCGAAATGAGATAAGAAAGCGTTACGAAACCGATGAGATATTCCGCAAGAAAGTTGACAAGGTTGCAAAACAATGGCAGGCATTGAGAGGCAGCAAAAACTCTCTGGAAAGCTACGTGGAAGTAGTTCTCCGTAACTACGAAGTAGCGAAATCTGTTGTTAAAGGGACATCCTTTGCCCTTTCAGACGATGAAATCCTTCAGGGACTCTTAGATTCTGTTAAGAAGGATGTTGTCCAGAAAAATTTCAGGCGAGCTACCGCTTTGCAGCGAGAGGTTGAAGAAGGAAGCTACGATTTGGAGAGCATCGGCCGTTTCCTCGAAGATACCTACGGGATAAAACGTCCACCGTTTACTCCTGATGATTTTACGAGGCTGTCTAAGGACAATAAGGAACATTACGAACCCTACCCGTCAAGTATGTATCGCACAGTAACGCTCCAGGCAAAGGATTTACAGGGGCGGTTAAGCCAATGGTTGAAAGAATTGCCAAACGCTCTTAGCTATCGTGACAGGCTAACTTCCACCGCAAAGGAAGGGGTTGCAAAACAGCTAACCGATATTTTCTCCATGCTGATGACCGTGGGTACTTTGGATGATGCCACAGTCGATAAGGTTTCTACGCCCACCCGAAAACGTGACAGTGCCACGTACACGCAGATGGAGATGGAAGAGTTCTTCAAGAGAGGCCAAGAACTTGCCAACAAATGGCACACCTTCGTTAAGAGAGTGCAAGCTTCTGTGGAAAAGGAGAAGTCCGAAAGGAGTTACCTCTCCGGAGACTTAAAAACTTTGTCCAACGTGGCACGCTGGCAGTATCCTAACAACATTCAACCGGATATTGAAAAGCGTGACGACAGCGGTTTCTGGAGCGGTGTTTTTAGAGCATTACCACCTTCTCACGAGCTTAGCAGGCTGATTAACCAAAGAATCTTTAACGAGTAACCGAAAGGAGATGAATATGATGCTACCCATTTTTTACTGGATTAAGTGGAATGACCTGATGAAAGACGAACTGGCTGAGAAGTTGTCTCAAACCTGTTTCGGAAATTTCGGGTATGACTTTCTCTGCGCCTTTGGAGATAACGAATGGCAAGCTCTCCGTCACTGTCCACTGGGAATGCAATGCTGCGAAGCAACTTACCATTACGAGTTAGTACCTCAACATATAAAAAAGCAACTGGAATATGCTGGATAAGACTTTCTCCTCCGAAGAAAAAAAGTTGCTCTCTATAAAGTTCCGTTGGTATAACCTAAAATTTTATCCATTAAAAGAAGCTAAGGAGGTGAGATAATGCCTCTACCTAAAAGAGGAACACCTGAATATGAAGCATGGCGTAATTCTCCAGCCTATGAAGAGTGGCGAAAAAAGACAAGTCAAGTAGTAAGGAGCCTCTGGCAAGACCCTAACTCAAAATTACGTCAAAAATTGCAGTCCGATGAATATAGAGAGAAAAAACGCCATTTTTTGAAAGCGCAATGGCAAGACCCTAACTCAAAAATTCGTCGCGCTTGTCAGTCGGAAGAATTCCGGAAAAAAGTAAGTCGCGGGGTAAAAGCAGCGTTGAACGACCCGGATATAAAATCACGACAAATCGAGGGCGTAAAGCGAGCTTGGGAAAATCCGGAGATTAGAGAAAAGTATCTGAACTACCTCCGTGACCCAGAAGCTAACCAAGAACGCAGGAAACGCATTTCTGAAGGAATGCGAAAAAGCTCAAAACGTATTGGCAGACCACCTAGGGATGGTGATAAAGAATGTTCTGGCTGATATGGTCACTGGTAACTCTATCTGTAATCGGAATCGGCTATCTTTATTTGAAAAGAAACAAAATCGTATTTTAGCACGTGAAAATATCGTTGGATTAACGTTTATAAGCCTCTATGCACCTAGGAACTTTTTTCATCAACTATTTTTATACGTGAAAAGAAAAACCAACTTAATTTAAGGAGGTTCGATAACTATGCAACGAGAGCCCTTCTATACAAAGGACTTGCACTTCGCTGCTTACTTAATGTTAAACGGTTATGAACCAGAAATCAAAATTCCATACTTTAAGGCAAGAAGGGCGATATTCCTTTACCCAGATGCTGACTTCTCCACCCTTCGGGACTTGCGGACGAAGTTTGAGGGTGATAAAAACCTGACCGTCAACCTATTTGAATACGTGAGAGCGATGCGAGAGTTAGGAGACCGCATTAACTACATTAAACGAGAGACATTGAAGAAGGAGGCTGGTCAAAATGAACACAGCGAGGGCGTTGGAATGTTACGTTCAGGATAACTTGCTGCAGCTACTTTCACCATTATCAATGGAAGACCTGAAACGAAGCGGACTAAATGAAGAAACCATTAAGAAGATGAACGTTAGGGATGCCACAGACGTTGAAAGGAACTTGACTCCATTCCCGCAAAGCACAGGTTACGTTATTCCTTACCTCAACAAAGATGGAAGTGTCATTTATGACCGGCTTGTTACTGGTGAGAAAGAAGAAATACCCTTCTTCCGTATTCGCTACCATCAACCGCCGGTCAATTCAGAAGGAAAACAGATTAAATACGCTCAACCAAAGGATACTGGAGTTCACGTTTATGTACTACCGGAAATATGGAAGATAGCCAAAGATACATCTAAACCGCTTGTTATAGTGGAGGGCGAAAAAAAGGCTGCTAAAGCAGTACAGGAAGGCATTCCCGCTATTGCTCTTGGCGGTGTTAATAATGTCAAGCACGGTAAGTACAGAATTAAGCCTAACGAAATTGAAGAAAGCAAAAGAGGCTTTATCACTTTTACGATAAAGGATGCTGATGCTATCCAGTTGCTGGAAGAAAATGTGGCTCCAGAACTTCTTGAGTTTGACTGGAGACAGCGGACAGTATACATCGTCTTTGACAGCGATTCAGCAAGTGGCTTTCCAGTCAAAGAGCAAGTTCAGCAAGCAGCCTTTGATTTCGCCTTCTGGTTGTTCAAACGTGGTGCTGATGTAAAACAGGTAATTCTACCTCATCCGGAAAAGGAAGGAGAAAAGATTGGACTGGATGACTTCTTGCTTACACACACCGCTGACGATTTTTGGGAATTGGCTAAACAGGCTCGTTTTCCGATACAACCGCAACTGCGAAGTTGGTTGCAAAGGCACCTAAGAAAACGAGGTCTAAACCGGGACGATTACGAAATGGCAGCTACGGCAATAGTAGCCGACCTTGATTATGAAGGACGACGTTATCGTGATGAAGCGGATAACGGAAAATTCTACTATTTTGACGGGAAAGATAAACTTCTTTACGAAGTAGACTGGACTGAAAATGCGAATGCTTTCCGGGTTGGAGAGTTTGCGGAGTTAATCACAGCTAAATACGGTATTGGAACCGCTGATAGAGAAGTCATAAATCGTCTGTCAACAGCTTTCATACAGGGCTGCCCTCGTGTGAGGACTCGCAAGGTCTCATATGTAAGCGAACCACCAAAAGTATCAACGGATGCCTTATACGTTCAGCTTAGCGATTCGGCAGTTGCAAAGGTAACTAAAGATGCTATCACTTTGGAGGATAATGGCGTTGACGGAGTGCTGTTTAAGAAAGGAATTGTTAAGCCGGTTAAGATAGACTTCCAAAACCTGCCATCACGACCAAAACGGTTATGGCGTCAGGTAGTGAACACTCTCAATCTTGACAATCATTCTATTTTTACGGACGAAGAACAAAGAGCACTACTTGAAGTCCTCTGTTACCTCTCCCCTCTCTTCCGGGATTGGAGAGGATTGGAGTTGCCAGTTGAAATGGCTATCGGTGAAGCTGGTTCAGGTAAATCTCGTTTTTACTATGTTCGGACAGGAGTTCTTGTTGGAGAGATAGGCGTTGGAGTTACTCCAAGGGATATTCAAGAGTTGCGAACTTTCCTTGCCAGTGCCCGTGGGATTTACGTTTTTGATAACGTCAGACCAGGTAGCCTGAGAAATTACCGGGAACAGTTTGAAGAGGAAATCGCAAGGGCGGTTACGCTTAAGAAAATCCAATATCGTCCGCTCTACTCTAACACGGATGTGACAATTAAGACAGACTGCACTTTCGCTATTACTGCTACCCGTTTACCTATCCACGCGTCAGATTTGATGGAGAGGTCGTTGGTTTTTCGGTTCAAAAAGATACCGGAAGGGCAAAAAGTAGATGACTGGGAGTGGAAGGTTCTTTATGATACGCCGGGAAGAGAAGCCTTGCTTTCCGATATGCTCGTTGCCGCTCAACGTTTCTTCCAGCTTGTCGATACGAAGTTTGAAGCGTACCGGCGTAAGAGTATACGTCTTGAGGGCTTTGAGAGAGCATTGCTACTGATGGCAGAAGCCCTTGATGAAAGCAAGCAGCTACTTTCCACAATGGAAACAGTGGTTGACAAACTGCCACAGGTTATACGGGAAACACAGCACCAAGCCGATAACGCATTGATGGTGCTGAGAGAATTTGCAGTACGGAGAAGGCAGGAAGTAGAAGCAGGACAAAAGAAACCCGTCTTCCAGCTTAGAGAAATTACTGATTGGGTACTCGCTAACTCCAATGGCCCAAGCACCATACCTTATCCCTTCCATAATCCGCAGGAACTCGCTGGTTACATTCGGGAGCAGGAGGAGCTAGTAGCAGAAGTTACTGGAATTCGAGTTCACCGAAGAGACCAGAACACTACCTATTATACCTGCTAAAATACACACTCTCTCATTTTAGCTCAGCTAAGCGATAATGCTTGGCTGGGCTTTTCTGTTGGTTCCCACACCTAGCTTTGCTAGCATCGAAGCTAGCTAAGCTAGCACGAAGCTAGCAATCGAAAATCCAATAAAATCAATAGTTTGCAGCGTTTTTGCTAGCTTTTTTAGCTTTTTTAGCATATCTCTTTATATGGAATTTTTTAAGAGAGGTGTTTATAAAAACTATATATAGAGATATACCCAAAAACCTAATATAGCTAGGCGCGAATCGTAAAATACTTGCAAATAGTATATTTGCTGTTGTTAGCTTCGAGCTAGCGGGTGCTAGCCCTAAGCTAGCAAAGCTAACAATAAGCTCTTCTGAAATGCTGCTACTTCCACCTCTTCCGAAGTAAAAAAGTTCCTCCCTATAAAGTTCCTGTCAAGCCATTTATTGTTTAATCATTAACAGTAAATGGTAGGGAGTGAGATTATATGCATAATTCCGTTTATGAGAAATTCTTGAAGGAAATCGAATACCAAAACCAGCGATGGAGCAACCAGCAGTACGCTATCCTGATTGAGGTCATACCGTGGGTTACGAATTACGACCAAGAGCTTTGGGATACAATCTGTGCTTCATATTATCACGATATTGATGAGTTACCGGAAGCACCAATGGTTGTTGTCGATGGTAAAACGTATAAGTGGCACGAAGACGTGATGGATGCTCTTGGAGACGGTTTCACTATGAAGATGTTACCAATTATGCTAGAACTAGGAGCAACAGTCCGCCCAACCTACTACATCAACTCACCAAACGAAAGAGTTCGCTACTTCTTCGATGTTATCATCCTTCGGCACGAGAAACAACAGTTTCTTGACAAGTTTTTCGATGCCGTCCGAAGTAGAAATTAGAGGAAAATATTGGAGGTGATTACTATGCCCTACCCTGTTCTTAAAATAAGCGACTGCGACTCTACCTCTTATCAAAGGTTTGAGACATACAAGCAAGTATGTTACGAAAACAGTCTTCCAATGATTATTGTAGATTTCCAGACGGAGCATAATTTTTGCGAAGTTACTCTTGACCTTTCTCCCACTGGTCTTAAGTTCCTTCCCTCCGAGATGAAAGCATTGGAGAGAATTAGTAAGCGTCATGGTTGGCTTGACCGCTTTGACATCACTCCTACAAAAGCGAGATTTTTCTATGGTAACTGGAGTGACCCATCAGAACAAGAAGACTACAGCTTCCTTCTTGAAGACATTTTGAAGTGGGTGGATAAAAACATACCTCGCTCTTCCATTTTTGCTATTCTTACCACTCCGGTTTACGCTACTGCTCAAGTATCTGTTGGCTGAAAGAGGTGATGACAGTTTGAGGCTCAAGCAGGTATTGGAATTAGCAAGTAAACACGTACATGGTTGCATTTTGTGCGATTCTGAACAAATTTCTTACATTGGGTGTTTCCTCCCAGCTTCAGAGCAATTAAATCCGACCAACAAGTATCAGGTTGCGTTCTACGGTATATGTCATAAGTGTTTGAAAGACCGTAACGCTCAGCAGCGTATCGAAGCAAAATTGATGGAACTCCGTCCTCGCAATTAACCTCTTTCTCTTATCCTGCATAGTTTTTTGATGGTGAGCCTTAAAAGTAGGCTCTTTTTTTCTTGTAAATTTTCGACAATATCCGACAAAAAAACTGGTTCCCCTCTTTTATTCATGATTGACCTATACTATAATATAATCATAAGATGTAAAAATTTTCCAACACAAGAAAGGAGATGATTACTATGACCAAACGAGAGACACTCAAAAGAGTGCGAGACATCATCCGATGTCTAGAACACAATCAAACGCTATATACAGATACCTGTTCTGTGGTAGCTGCGAAGAAGCTGGAGATGCTCGTGAAAGAGGCTCCAGCTTCTCTCGTTTATGAGCTTTCCTGTATTCACAGTCAGCTTATCCGCTCTGGAAATGAAGTAGATATTGTCTTAAATCGACTAAAGCAACTTCTACATAACTAAGGGAGGTGATTTACTGTGGCACCAAGGGCAAAGAGTGAACCGGTTGAATCCAAGCAGTCTTTAGTAATTCCAGCAGGTAATACTCCACCGGAGTTGCAAGCATTACGGTCAAAAAGAGATTCTTTCCGCGCTAATCTTCAATACGCCATCAAACAGGAAGAAACCTATCGCGAGAAGTTTGAAGCTGGTGACGAAATGGCGGAGCTAAAGATGCTGGAACAAAGGCTTCGGGTTGACTGGTACTCAAAAAAGATTGCCGAAGTAGAGCAAGAAATCCAGCGATACTACCTTAGACGCAAAGCTGAGAAGAAAGAAACGGAACCTGAACAGGAAAAAGCCAAAAAGGAAGGCGTTGCGTAAAGAAAGACGTGGCGCCTTCTGGTTTTTCTCTCTTGCTTACCAATTATACGACTCTATGCCCTACGGAACTTCTTTCCTCAATACTTTTATACTCCGACAGGTATAATCAACTTTTTTGGAGGTGAGATTATGACGAAAGTGCGTACCTGCAAGACCTGCCCTCTCTACGACAGAGAGCTTTCTTGCTGCCGGATGGGTTTCGTTAACCCTCGTACTAAACGGGCTACAGAAAAAGTGATAGCTACTTACGGCAGCGATTACGTCTGTCACTATAACCATTGGAAAAATTCTGGTACATTAAAGTATCAGCTTTACCTATAAGTAGCCCAACCCACCTCGATTTACTTTCCGTAGTTGACTTTCGTGATAGATTTTGATATAATTTCTATCAGAATACATCAAGTTGATTGAGGTGGGTTGTATGGCTCCTCGGAAAACGGAACCACGTACTAAATTAGTAAGCGTTACCTTTACCGAAGACGAATACGAAGCTGTTAAGAAAGCAGCGTTGATGACAGACCGTAGCCTAGCTGCCCTTGTCCGGTGGGCTGCAATAAAGTACCTTAGAGAGATAGACCTGCTTCCAAGCAGCGAGATTGCAAAGGAGGAAATCGACGATGAAGGGTCGGTATAAGATTGTTATACCGGTGGTAATAGCTGCTGCCGCTGTCAGCGGGTATGTAATTTTTTCAAAGCCTCAAGTGGTAACACAACCAGCAAAGAATAATCAGGTTCAGGAAGTAGATAAGACAGCTTCTGAAAATACTTCCGCTGCTCAAGAAGCTGCGTCTGCGGATACGCCGGATATTGTTATCAGCAAAGAAAACCTCCATAAGTCAGATATTCCCTTACCCGATAAAGATGTGGTGAAAAAAGTTCAAGCTGAACTGTTTAAGGGTATTAAGAAGGAAGATTTAGAGAAAGCGAAAAAGACTATTCACGAGCTACATATGTCTTTCGAGTCTGGTTTTGTTTATGAAGCGGAAAACTGGATTAAAAAGTACAGCGACCCTAACAGTCCAGGATGGGTTTTCTGGGAAAAGACCGGCATAATCGAAATTGCAGGCTACACCGAGAAAGTATACAACGAAAGAAACGGTAAATGGTATATCCAACAACTTGAAGAAGTCAAAGCGACTTTTGCTGGTAAGACCGCTTTCGTTGACGATATTACTAAAGCTCAGGAGTTGATAGACGAAGCTGTAAAGAACCACGACATCAAAAGTTTGTGGTATGCTCATCAGGTGTTACATGACCTTGACTATTGGGTATTAAACTACCCTATTCGATATCCAAAAGGTGTAGCTGCTCCTCCCGATTGGAAGGGTGTGGAGACTTATTTCGGCACAATAAGTGTTTTAGATTAGTTTCATCCTCTAAATTTACTGGAGGGCTATAATTACCATAGAGAGCACTGCAAAGAGCTTTTATTATAATTTTCCGTTACGAAATCATTAGCAGTACTAAACACATTGGAGGGAACTTCATTGACCTATGAGCTAATTCATGCTAATGCAATTGAATGGTTGACAAATAACCGGTCCAAATATGAGAATTATTTCCACGCTGTTATTACTGACCCACCTTATGGGCTAAAAGAATATAAACCCGAGGAACTGGAGAAACGTGCTAATGGTTCAGGCGGAATTTGGAGAATTCCCCCAAAAATTGGAGGTAGCGAACGCTCACCTTTACCAAGATTTACAGTCTTGGAAGATAAAGATATTGAGGAGCTCTACAATTTTCTGTTTCAAACGGCTAAGGCATTGTTTCCGGTTCTTAGACCAGGCGGACATATTTTTATAGCGACCAACAGCATACTAGAACATATAGTATCAAATGCTTTTATTCAAAACGGTTTTGAGAAGCGAGCAATTATCGTTAGGTTAGTCCAAACATTGAGAGGCGGTGACCGTCCCAAGAATGCTGAATCTGAGTTTCCTGAGGTTTGTGTCATGCCACGTTCTGCATGGGAACCTTGGGTACTGTTCCGCAAACCATTAGAAGGAAGGGTATCAGATAACTTACGAAAGTGGGAGACAGGTGGTTTAAGAAGAATTTCCATGGATGTACCTTTTATGGATGTAATTCCCAGTGAACGAACATCAAAGCAAGAGCGGGAAATTGCTCCACATCCAAGCTTAAAACCCCAAAGTTTTCTAAGGCAGTTAATATGGGCAGCTCTTCCTTTGGGGAAGGGAGTAATACTTGATCCTTTTGCAGGTTCAGGATCTACACTAGCTGCTGCTACCGCACTTAACGTTAGAAGTCTAGGAATCGAAGTTAACTCGGAATACTACGAGATGGCAAAAAAAGCAATTCCACAATTGGCTCTAGTTAAAATCACACTACCAGTGGGTTCGGTAACCACTTCGCGAAATGGCAGAAAAAAAGATGGCATCGCGAAATGTAATACGACAACTTCTAGTCAATCAAGCATATTTGATACTCCAATCGAATTGAAATCTAAGCAGGCTCACGATAAATAACGTTACTCCTTAATTTCTCAACTCCGGTTTTAAGTATCGAAGCTGTTGGGGTACGCCTGGAGTTCCCTTTTCGACCACTGAAACTCCAGTCTTCAGGCATTAATTCTGCTGCTAAGATTTCAACAAATCGAGTAGGCATCCTGTTTTCGGGTGGTTCTGTTTCAATGTCTATGGCATATCGGAATACCATTATCCAACCACGCTCAGGATTATGTCCTTGCCAACCACTAGGCTGCTTAACTTGCCTTAATCTCAATACCTTCTTCACCCTTAAGGATTGTATCACCGGGATACTTGCCTCTCGGCAACAAATCGGGATGGCCTCCAATTTTTCTGTTTCTTACTACATGAATACTACTTTCAGAGATGCCACGAACTATTAATTCACTTAACATACCGGCAAATGAGTTGCCGAGCAAAATATCTTCTAATCTAGCCGAATACTTTTTTACCATACTCATGTTTAAGTCATGTAAGAAGTCATATACATAATTAACTGCTGAAACTATTTCTTCAACAGTTAATCCATAAGGCAACTGTGCATGCGGGTTAATTCCATCTATGAATAAAGTAGGTTTGGTTATCCAAAGAGCATTATTCACTTCTATTCTCCTCTCACTTTGTAAGCACATATTCAATTATTTCTTCAAAAAAGGCTTTAACAATATGAATTTCAGGAATTACATTTGTTGGATGACCACATCCATTTCTTAAATCAAGCCACTGGTTAAGCCGTTTTTTGACGGCCTTATCATATACGTGTAGCTTCTCACATACCTCCAGTAACTCCATATCCTTATAATCCTCTAAGTCATCGAAGTGATTGGCGGACTTCTTTTTTGATTGAGGATATATCTTTTGGAATGCAGTATTGAAATTACTAAAGCCAATACACTCCACTTTCTTTCTAAGATGGTGAATAGCTGCCGTCCAACCCATCAAAACTGCAGCTCTAAAAGCAAGAACAGGCGGATGGAGACAACGAATAGCTTCTTCAATGTATCGCTGTTCATCTTGGTCGGCTATGTCGAAAACTTTTTTCTGGAGGCTCTCGGATATCTCCTGAACGGTAACAGTTACCTCGTCTCCGAACTTAACTCCTGCTTCTTCTGCCTTTTTCACAATGAGGTCTTTACCAGCGATAGTTAACGAGTAATTCCCGCTCTTAGTTGTTTTATTGATTAACTTGCGCTTTTGCAAATCAGATAGAACCTGACTTATATTCGATGGTAATGGTTGACATGCTTGTTCAAAAGCGTCCCTTATTTCCTTCGGTGATAGCTCATTGGCCAGTTGTAATGAATTATTGTAGTACATGATAGCGAGAGTGATTTCAGCTTGAGTATTCACGCCCAAGCTCCTTAAGAACTGTTCTAAGCTTAAATTCATAAATTATTCACCATCACTTATTGCCCGATTTGGTTCTCCACATCACTGTGTCGAGCGTTTAAAAGCTCTTTCACTTTCTCTATACCTGGTTTCATAATGCGGTATTTAGATTCTTCTTTAATTACTAACTTGGCCGGAATTGATTTCTTATCGAGCGTCGTTTGAATCGTAGACCGATTGACTGATTGTCTAAAACGTTCTTTAAGAACATTGGCCGCTTGAACAGCCGATAGACCCTTAATGGCGGAATGCTGGTCAGCAATATATAAAACAATAAGAGCCCTCGTTTCAACATCAGTGTAGGTATCTACTAGCTGTTGATAAGCTTGATCCTCTTCAAAGCGGCCAGCTATAAGTTTTTGAATTTCTTCCTGCTCTGCTTTTTTAATTCTAGCACCTTTTCGTTTTTGTTTGGTAGAACTCTTTGGTAACGCATTCGTCTCTTGTTCCACACCAACAGTTTCTTCTCTCCTACCCTCTTGTGAAGCTTCAGGTAAGCTCGCAACAGCCCTTTCCGTACCAACAGAAAGAAGCTTACCCTGTGCTTGGTCCTGTTCAGGCTTAGTTGAAAAGATATTACTAACACCTGGGAACAACTGAGACCAAACGTTTGAGATAAATTCAGGGTCATGATGTACTTCGATTTCCTGCTCTCCGTTCCGTAAACGGATTGAGTATTGCCGATTTTTTTCTGCCATGGTATAGGGCCTCCTATTTAAAAATTAATTACTCATTTTTTGTTCTTCTTTTCTGACGTACTCTTAATTCTGGGACTTTCGTCTTCTGTATAACATCCAAAGGAAAATTAGAGTCAAGAGCCTTACGGCCACTACTAGTAATATAAAAATGCCCAGGATTATCAAGACATTCATCAAGCCATCCATTTGAAATAGCCCAGCGGAAATCTCTAGAAAAATTCTTAGGTGTAGGCTCTCCGCACTTTTGAAAATATGGTTTTATTTCTTCTGGTTCAAAGCTTTCACGTCCTAGGATATCAATAATATAACTGGCAAAACAAAGGATTTTGTCGGGGTTTCTCCTGGGATTATACTGGTTAAAATGCTCAACTACCGAAAGATTATCTTTACCAGCTTCTGTCCTTACCTGTTTGTCCAAAATATGTGATGGCAATGAAGAACCCCCTAAACAGATTTGGACTATATGCGAGGCTTTTTCAGGTGTAATATCAGTTTCGAAATTCAGACCAGGGCCGGTTAATTTAATTTGGAACCTAGTTTCTGACACATTAAAACCCTCCTCGTAATCTTCGAACCACACTGTAAGCGTTGTACTACATGTCTTCTCGTAATAATTGTAGGCTACGTAGATAACAATGTCAACGCATTAATTCAACCATCGCGGGTGATTTAGAGAGATTAGGTAGACTAGAATGAAGAATATCTCTTACATGCTTTGAATATTATGGTAATAGATATGGCATTTCTTTGCTAAAATTGGCCGTGTCAAATCTTGTAGAAAAATTTGGAAGTCATCTTTTAAGTTCCTAGCATACATTCTATAATAATAACATAGGAGGTGAAATCTGGTGAACGAGCTACTTACTACCAATGAAACTGCTGAAATTCTCGGAATATCGCCCATTGCGGTAGCTAATCTCCTTCGAGATAAGAAACTGCCGGGTGTCAAGAAACGCGGTGATGACGGGATTGACCGCTGGTTCATCAGACGGGAAGACGTTGCCCTATACTGCGCCGGGTTAGCCATCTTCAATATGCTCCAGCAAAGAGCCAGAATTAGAAGGCAAGCTGCAGAGGAAGGTGTCCCACTGTGAGTAGGGCCGTCGGATATGTAAGGGTAAGCACAGAAGAACAGACCCAGCACGGTTACTCCCTGGAAGCCCAAACCGAAGCAATAAAGAAATACTGCGAAATTCAAGGTTGGGAACTATTACGGATTTACCGCGATGATGGATACAGTGGCGCTTCAATGGAGAGACCAGCGTTGGAACAACTCCTTTCAGACCTCCACCTGCGCCATTTCGGTACGGTTGTCGTTTGGAAGCTGGACAGATTGAGTCGCAACTTAAAAGATACTCTCTATCTTCTCGACGATGTCTTTGAGAAGAACGGGATAGGTTTCACCAGCATACAAGAAAAATTTGATACAACCACAGCTTTTGGAAAAGCTGCAATGCAGATAGTTGCTGTTTTTGCTCAATTAGAGAGAGAAATGATTACCGAGAGGATGAAGATGGGAAAATACCAAAAAGCACGGCTGGGTCAGTTTCCGGGCGGTCACGTGCTGTACGGTTACAAGAAGAATCCTGCAACTGGCGAGTTCGAGATTAACGAAGAAGAGGCCCGGATTATCAAGTTAATCTACCACTGGTACGTGTATGGGGATGAAAGCGGCCAACCGCTGGGGATGGAAGCTATAGCGGATAAACTAACGCAAATGGGTGTCCTCCCGCCCTCTGCTGTCCGTGGGGTTCGAGTAGGAGTCAGAGGCAAAAGAGGCCAAAAAGGAGAAGTTATCAAGCACTGGTCTAACGCCACAGTAAGGCAGATACTCACCCATCAAGCCTACATCGGAAAAAATTTCTTCGGTCGCGACGGGAAAAACGCAGAACCTGAATATACTAAAGATGATTGGATTCCCATTCCTTTCCCGCAGATTATTGATGACCATTTATTTCAGATGGCGCAAGAGCGGAGGAAGCGCGCCAAGTTCTGGCAGCGCACTCACGAGATGCCGCTGCTGGTTAGCATTATTCACTGCGGGATATGCGGGTTACAGTTTAGAGGAGCCTATGACCACGGGACTAAACCTGTCTACTCCTGCTACGGAAGGCTCAAGCGCTACCACCGGGATGGAAGCCCTATATGCGATTCCCCAAGGGTGCCTGCTGACTGGCTGGATGAACAGGTTACTCAAAAGGTACTGGAAGCCTTGCGGGAACCTGCGAAAATGAAAGAGGCTATCGAAGCTCACCTAGAAAGCTGGGAGAGAAGAAGGCGAGAGATCGAGTTGCTGGTAGGGCCTTCTACCAGGCAGGTTAAACAACTGCAGGACGAGCTGGGGAATTTAAATTACCTTTTCCGCAAGGGCAGAATTCCAGTAGGCGAATACGAGAAGGAAGCCTCCGCACTAGAAAAGCAGATAGCTGACCTGCGAAACCAGCACAAGCATCAATCGGAGGAACTCCGGCGCTTACAAAAACTGGAGCAAGACTTAGATTTCATCAGGCAGGCGCTAGAGAAAGGTTACTGGCAGGTAGGGTACCAAGCCGTGCAGCAAGAGGTACAGATGACTTGGGATGCCGCTGCAACAATAGATGCCACTACAGGTCAAGTAGTGACTACCAAACCTCGGAAGGAGACACATATTCAGGTTGACTTCAGCCAAGCCGTTGAAGGAGGTGAAACGGGAGACGAACTATTTAACCTGGCAATGCACGGTAGCGGAAAAGTTATGATGAGGCAGCTATTTGACCGGCTCCGTATTACCGTTCACGTTTACCACGACCGGGTTGAGGTAAGAGGGCTGATACCAGTCGGGAATATCAACATTAGTTCGTTTCCTTCATTTGTGCATATCCTGCTTCTTCAGAAGGCGCTTGATAGATTCTTTTTAAATCAGCCGCAAACGCTTTCTTGTCTTTATCCGCCACGTACTTTAGAGTGTTCCTCACCTGGTGCAC
>Ga0134103_1002307_pt1 | contig 15182 bp, 13 predicted proteins | sample 14_taG_2_FD_94445 | JGI IMG/M metagenome (GOLD analysis project Ga0134103, IMG submission 94445) | Switchgrass degrading microbial communities from high solid loading bioreactors in New Hampshire, USA - 14_58_20_212_A1 metaG | ecosystem: Engineered > Bioreactor > Semi-continuous > Anaerobic >...
AGCTTCTGCCAACCTCCAAAGCCCGCTGCAACAAGGCACTTCCATGATCACTACCGTAAGCTGGGGTGTTTTATTGTTCTTTAATATTTGAGACAATTTTTCTTCATATAAATTGGCATCATCTAACTTGGGACAGCCCACCAGCAACATGCTTTTGCCACCTTCAAGAAAGGCCTGCTGAAAGCCCGGAAGAGCAAAACCCGTGCAGTCCGCTGCCAAAACGAGCGGAGCCCTTCTCAAGTAAGGCGCATCTACCGGTACCAGCTTAAGTTGGATCGGCCAATTGACCAACTCTGATATCATCCCCGCACCTGTGTCAGCCTTCTTTGCGCCTATAGCCAAGCTAGCCTTGGTACTATCGGTTCGCATGTCGACAACCGAACTTCCCGGGCAGCCGCAGGGAAGGGTTTTTTTCGTCTCCGCGCTGTCGCTTTTGTCGGGATCTAGATATGCTTCCGCCTCCCTCATTTCGAAGGATATGGCCCCCTTGGGGCATTCGCCAACACAATCGCCCAATCCGTCGCAGGTAGATTCGCTTTTAAGCTTAGCCTTGCCGTTCTCTATAACTATTGCCCCTTCGTGGCAGGCCTTAGCACAAAAGCCGCAACCGTCACATTTGTCTTCATCGATCCTTATTACCCGCCGTAATATCTTTTGCTTCATTAAAAACATCACTCCCCACTAAGTCGGCTAATGTTTTACCAGACATATAGCTCACAAATTCGTCGTTTATCTTCTTGAGCATTGTGCCAAAGATACACGCCCCGAAGGGGCAGCTTTGTCGATTTATTAAACAATAATCGGGCGAAGGCTTACCTTCTATAGCCTCATAGATATCGTAAAGGCTTATCTTTGAAGCAGGGATCGAAAGTTCTACACCCCCGTTTGGCCCGCGCGTGGAATTTACCAGGCCCGCCTTGACCAACCTCTGAAATACCTTTGCGGCATGGGGTTCGGAAACGGATATCATCTCCGAAAGCTCTCCAATGCTCATCCTCTTTCCATACAGGGCCAACAATCCCATGCCGTGTAAGGCAATTGATGCCGCTTGAGATATCTGCACTACTCCACCCTTCATCGTCCTCCCTTCCTTTCTAAGTAAGAATTATGGTACTTAAATTCCTAATTGTCAAGAGAATAATAAGGCCTTAAGATAAAAGGCCCTTATTGTCACGAAACGATCATGCCAAAGACCTAACGAAAGAAAAGGTTGGACAAAAACCTCTTTGAAAATCCTCTTTCCTCGATGTCCACATATCTCACCTTGGAAAGCATGGGATAAATATCTTCCAATGCTTTGTGCCCCTTTAACAGCAAGCGCAAGCCGCCCCTTAAGGCACCGTTGCCAAGAGTTATGACATCCCCCTTAAAGCCTTTAGGCAGTAAATAAATATCCATCACGTCTGTAGGGTTCAAATAGCTCCCGAAGGAGCCAGCCAGGTAAATTGCGTTCAGGGCATCTGGATTTAAGTCGGCTTCTTCCATCAAAATTTCGACCGCGCTAAATATGGCACTCTTAGCCAATTGAAGTTGCCTGATGTCCGATTGCGTCAAGGCAACATTTTCTGTGATGATTATCTTCCTTTCGTTTTTCTCGTCCTTGACTTTTACCTTGGATAACAAAGCTTTATCAATAGATTCGGGATCCTTGATCCTTCCTGATTCCTCTATCAACCCCAGACGAATGAATAAGGCCACGGCGCTGACAATTCCGCTACCGCACATACCCTTAGGCTTTGCGTTGCCCAACACCAGAGGTTTGAGTCCATCTTCTTCATCCCAAAGGATCTCGTAAATTGCGCCATCAGTTGCAGGCATCCCACAAGTAACCGCTCCGCCTTCAAAGGCAGGGCCAGCCGCGGCGGAAGTCACAAAAAGGGCATTATCAGAGACTAATCCTATCTCGCCGTTAGTGCCTAGGTCTATCACAAGTGACGGCATCTTGGGATTCAGCGACATCAATTCAAAAAGCAGAGCAGTCATATCCCCACCCACGAATTTGGCTATAGCAGGCACGGTTCGCACCCTGCCCAAGGGGTGCATAAGGAGTTCTGGAAAGTTAGAAGCTTCAGACGCTAAGCTATCCGTAAAGACAGGCAGATAAGGAGACCTTGCAAGCGACTTGGGAGATATTCCCCAAAAGATATGCTCCATTACAGTATTGCCCAATACTAAAAGCTCGAAGACATCCTCTTTGTTTACCCTGGCTTCCTTCAAGCAATGTTCCATCATCTTGCTGATCGATTCAAGTAAAATAGACCTGAGCTCATACAACCCCTCGCTCGAAAGGGCAGCAGATATTCGAGATATCACATCTGCACCGTAGCTTTTTTGAGGATTCGTCTTAGTGTAGCCGGAAATCACTTTACCGCTACTCAGATCCACCAACGCTATGGATAAAGTTGTGGTGCCCAAATCGCAGACAAAACCGTAAGCAAAATTGCCGAAGTTTTCGGGAAATACAGCTATGCATTCGTCATCGATGGTTACAAGGTGCGCAGAAATCGTCCCTATGTCGGTCAAAAGCGCCGACATATCAGCCAGAGCCTCAGGTCTAAAGCTTAAATGCGGTTTGCCCGAGATACAGCAAATCAAATCCTTTAAACTTGTCGCCTCTTTGTCATTCAAGACGATCTCTATCTTCTCTTTGACGACGCTTGGAGAAATCTGGCCTAAAACATCCCCGCTAACATCTACAAATCTCGCCTTGCCGCCTACATCCAATGCATCAATGTATACATCAACATCTCCTTCGACGGTTGCCTGGCAAGCAAGCCTCCAACCTTCATCCAGCTCTTCGCCAAGGTGTTTCATCTCCACACGAGAAGGCCTGCTTAAGATACCCTCGGCCAAAACCTTGCACCTTCCGCATTTACCCAATCCGCCACAGGCCGCATCCAAAACAATGCCCATGGATCTCAAAGCACGAAGAAGCGACGTGCCCCTTTCGACATGGACTTCTTTCGTCGCAGAACCTTGCCTGCAAGTAACGACACAGATGTTATCCTTATCCGTATACATAGACTTACAAACACCTCTTTAAAGCAGATAATATCTTCTCAAATTCGACGCCTTCCATTCCTACGTGAGAAAGGGCAAAATCATACCTCAGCGGATCATCTGGCCTTATGGACTTGAAAGCTTCAGTCAGTTCAACTGCAGCCTTTAGGTCCGGAGTCTGCCTTTTTATCCACCCCAAGCTCTTGCCTATCCTCCACATATGCACATCCAAGGGGACAAGCAAGTTTGACGGGTTTTCGACTGTCCAGCCCCCGGGATCTACGTTATCCTTTCTTACCATCCACTTCAGGAAAAGTCTAAGCCTTTTACAGGGGCTGCTTTTGCTTGCATCCGGAATTAAGGCACTTATATCGCAAAAAGATTCACTTCTGATGGATAAAGCAAAGTCAACCAGAGGATCTTTGCCCGCACGCTTGCAAGCCTCATAGAGAGCTTGAAAGGAACCGTATTTTGCTAACAACTTTTTGCAGGCATATAATAATCCACCAACTTCCTTTCCGCTCACCCACCTGTGTTTAAAACCGTAAAGTTTTGCGACCAGCGACTCAAGGGACGCTCTCATCACGTAATCAACGGGATCATCGCCCAGCATGGAAACGACGTTGCCCACAGAAGCTATTATTTGAGAAACGCGCCCAAAGGCCAAAGACGCCGCTATTATGCCCACGAATTCTCTGGCGTTAAGGTCTTCGAAGTCGTGCAAAAAACGCACAGGATCTTCTCTTGCCTTCTGTATGTCATTGTAAGCTTCATACAAGTTTTCCAGTAAATCACGTAGCGACAAATGAATTTCAAAGCCTCCTCACTAAAGGCAACATAAATAGGGAAACGCCGACGAGGCATCTCCCTATTTATGAGATCGATTTATTTATGCCTTATTAAATACAAAGGTCGGAGCGTTTTTAGGCGATTTCCCGCCTTTGATTAACCTATAGTTGGCATAGGTTAAGGCAGTACCGCTTTTTAGCGTCTCGGCAGATACGACTTCGGCTACGAACAGCTTATGAGTATATACGGGAATTACGTCGATCACCTTTGCCTCTATCACAGCAAGGGAATGATCCAACACCAATGGCACACCGGTTTTGCCGATCTTGTACTGACACTGACACATCTTATCAATATCGCGCCCACACTTGAACCCGAAGGTGCCTATAAATGTCATCGGCGTTTCTTCTTCAAGCACCGAAATGCCAAAGGCTTTTCCCTTCTCCACAAGCTCGGTCGTCAAGTTATCCTTGTGCAAAGCAACCACCATGCAGATTGGTTCTGCAGTCACCTGCATCAATGCATTCGCGATCTGCCCGTTCATCTTGCCATTATAGGTTCCCGTTACGATATAAAGCCCGTAACTTAACGTGAAAAGTGCCTGTAAATCTACATCATTATTGCTCACGGCTTTCGCCTCCAATATACAGCTAATCTCTAGCACCTAAAGCCTGATCCAACATCAATAATACACTTGGAGAATCTCCAGCCAGACGAAGCTTTTGAACTATTTCGTCCGCATTGGCTTCCTCCTCCACCTGCTCTTTTACAAACCATTGCAGAAATTCTAAGGTAGCGTAATCGTTCACTTCTTTGGCGGTCCTTACCAAATTATTGATCAGCTCCGTCACTTTCTGCTCATGTGCAAGCGTATCCTCAAACACTTCCAAAGCCGAGCCCCAATTATTTTTTGGTGCCTCTATAGGTAACATCTCAACTTTTCCGCGACGGTCATTTATATAATCATAAAATTTCTTGGCATGATCTATTTCTTCCCTCATTTGTACTTTCATCCAGTGTGCGAATCCCTTCAAATTATTAGCATCAAACCATGAAGCCATAGACCAATAAAGGTAACCCGAAAATATTTCTCGATTTACCTGCTCGTTTAACAGCTTTAACATTCTTGGATCCAACATAAATGTCACCTCCATGCAGACGTCTAGGATTTAACGAATTTAATTATACCCCAAATTGATCATTTATTTGAAACCGTTTTATTGAACTCTTCAATTATGCTCCTCGCAGAGACCAATCCGCTCGCCGAGGCCTGAATCACACCGCGGGTCACGCCAGCTCCGTCTCCGGCAGCATATAAACCTTTCACAGAGGTCTCAAGTTTACTATCCAGTGCAAGTTTAAGGCTATAAAATTTCACCTCAATGCCGTAAAGTAAAGTATATTTATCGTTTACATGAGGAATTATAGATTCAAGCGCTTCGAGCATCTCCAATATGTCCTTCAAGTGTCTGTAGGGAAGGGCAAAAGAAAGGTCGCCAGGTTCGGCCTCAATTAAGGTTGGCTTTACCAAACCTCTGTCTATCCTGGAGCGGGTTGAGCGCCTCCCGAGTTTTAGGTCCCCAAGACGCTGGACCAACACCGAGCCACCCAACATATTGGCAAGCCGGGCAATGTGAACCCCGTATCCGTTGGGATCATGAAAGGGCTGGGTAAAGTCCGTGCTTACGAGGATGGCAAAGTTAGTGTTATCGGTCTTTTTATCCCTGTAGCTGTGTCCGTTAACGGTGACCACTCCCCCGTCAGACTGAAATTCCGTTACCACTTCCCCGTGAGGGCACATGCAAAATGTCCTCACCTGATCGTCGAAAGTAGGAGAGTTATATATGGCCTTAACTTCGTAGAACTGCTCAGTCAATTCCTCGGCCAACTCGGCAGGAATTTCAACTCTGACGCCGACGTCTACAGGCAGGGAATCCACGGACAACCCGAGCTCTTTGCTGGTACGCTCCATCCAAGGAGCTCCTTCCCTACCTGGGGCGAGCAATACATATCTGGCATCTATCCTTTCTCCGCTGGCAAGCTCTACGCCTTTCACTCTGCCATTATCGGTCAAGATGCTTTTTACCTCGGTATTCATCAATATGTCAATCTTGTCGCGCAGCTTATGATAGATATTACGCAGCACTTCCTTGGTCCTATCCGTGCCAATGTGGCGTATTTTGGCCGGGATTACCTGCAGTCCCGCAACGCGTCCCTTTTTGATCACGCTTGATGCGAACTCCGGTTCTGGCTCAAAGAGAGGGGCCGAATTTGCTCCATTTTCCATCCAGATGGAGTCAGCTTCATCAAGCAGTTCTAGCAATTTTTCCTTCCCTACATATTTTTCAAGGTTACCTCCGAAATGAGGAGTCAACGTCAATTTGCCGTCGCTAAAAGCCCCAGCTCCTCCCCATCCACACATAAGGCTGCAGGAATTGCAGTGAGCGCATGCGGAAACCAAACCCATCTTCAATAGACACTTGCGTTCCTCAAGGGTCTTTCCCTTGTCTACCAGAAGGACGCTTAAATTTGCCTTCGATAACTCGAGGGCCGCAAAAAGACCGGCGGGCCCGGCTCCTACCACTATTACATCATAATTATTTGCCACATCTATCCCTCCATCACGATACGCTGTTCCTATAAAGTGGAGGATGAAAATATCCTCCAATAATGATAAAGTATATTAGGAAAATATGCGAGGACCGGAAGCACCTAGGAGGTGACAAACATGTCCGATCTTGCTGACAGATGCGCTGACATGATCAAAGAGGCCAAGAAAATTTGCTTGCTTTCCGGGGCCGGTATCTCGACCAATGCAGGTATACCTGATTTTAGGGGGCCAAAGGGATTATACCGTACGGCTGGAATAGAAAATCCAGAAAGGATCTTCGATATTTCCTATTTTTACCGTGATCCTTCTCTTTTTTACAGGTTCCACAGGGAATTTTTAAAGGCACTGCAACAGGTTCAACCGACGTTTGCCCATAAATTCTTCGCCAAGCTCGAGGAAAGGGGAAAGCTAATCGGAATCATAACGCAAAACATAGATTCCCTTCACCAAAGGGCCGGTTCTAAGGAGGTCTACGAGATACACGGCGGAGTGTGGGAAAGTTATTGCATTAAATGCGGCAAGGCCTACACTTACGAGGAAAGCCTTAAAAAGACTTTCGAGGAGGATATCCCTCGTTGCGATGCCTGCGGCGGCGTCATAAAGCCCGATATAGTGTTTTTCGGCGAACCCGTTAAGTATTTGGATAAATGCATACAGCTTGCACGAGAAAGCGACCTGTTCTTCGTCGTGGGATCTTCACTAGTTGTAACCCCGGCAGCCCTAATACCGGCAGAATGCAATGGAACCATAGTGGTAGTCAACAAGGGGGAGTTCTCTACTGTGTATTTACCCATGAGCAGGGTAAGCCTGGTGGTAGATGAGGATATAGACAGCTTCTTCAAGGCAGTTAATGAACGCATAAGCATTGTCTAGGGTTTAAGACATGACTGGTCGATCATTTTTACGAATGGTAATCTCCGTCTTATTTGTTCTGCTTCTTGCCGTCGAAGTCAAGGCAAATAGCTTGCCCATTGTCATTTACTTGGACGATGTAAAAAACGAAACCGATCTAAAAATATACAAGGACAGGTTCAGCCGAACATGTGACGTATTGCCGCAAAAAATTCGAGCCGAGCTCATCAAGGCATTAGAGGAATCGCCATTGGTCTGCGTTACAGCAACCAAAAATGAGGCCATGTTGCAAGCCGAAGCTGTGCTTCGCGGTTTTAAGGTCAAAGAAAGCAGTCTTATAGGCTCCACTGACAAGGCTGTCGCTTTTTTAACGGTAAACTATCAAAAAAGAGACGATGAAGGTAACGTCATATCATGGCGTCGAGAGTATAAAATAAGCGATGTGCGCTGGAGCCCAATTTATCAGGAAGACATCTTTAAACGCCCCTGGTGGGATAACTTCGAAAAGTCCTTGTACTGGCAAGCCATAAAAAAGGCATTATATACGGCAAAAAATGACCTCTACCAAGATTTGGCTCAATCTGGCATAAAAGGAAAGGTAGTAAGTGCCATTGACTATAATGCATCAAATGAGCAAAATGTGCAAAAGAGATTCGTAACTGATTTAGGACTTAAAGACTCCCTTAAAAAGGGAGCTATTTTGTATGTCATAAGACAGCACGATCTACAGGGATATAGCTACAATGAAATTAAAGGAAATCTCAGGGTAATATTCGTATTTGACAATTCATCAATTGTTGAAGTCATAAGCGAGGACGAAAAAGATCCCGTCAAGCCGGGCGACGACGTGCTATTTTCAGTTTTGTCTTAACCTTGATCAATGTAATTTTGGCACTTTCCACAAACTCCGTACACAAGAAGTTGCTTGCCCTCAACGAGGTACCCTTCAGGGACCTCAATGAATGGCAAGCTATATTCCTTGAGGCATTCCATGCGACCACACTTGAGACAATAGAAGTGAGGATGGTCTCCGGGGCATCCCGGTTTGTCCGTCTCATGTAAGCAAAAATACCAACAACCGTCAACGCCAAGAACCTTATGCACTAAGCCAGCATCCACAAGGGCATTGAGGGCTCTGTATAACGTAACTCTATTGATCTTTTTTAATAAGTCGTTCGTCTGCAGATCGCCATGAGACACAGGACGACCTGCCTCTATCAACACTTGACATATGAGGGCACGCGCCTTTGTCGGTCTTATATTAAAAAGTTTTAGAGTGCCTTTTATATCCCTCAATTTTACATTTTCACCCCAAAAGAACAGTTAGGGAAGGTGCAAGTCTCACAGCGCCTGCAAAGCCCCCCGACGCCAAATTTGCGGACTTCGTCAAAGGAAGGAACGACACCGGCAAATATCCTCGGCAAAATCAGGTCCAGGCTTGTCCATTCATCATGAACGACGCACGCAGGCGCTCCAACGATGACCTTTTGCCCCTTTATTCCCACCATGAGCATTGAACCTGGCAAAACAGGTATGCCCTTAAATACTACCTCATCGCAGGTTTCTGCTATGGCTCGCGGGGTATTGTCATCGGCATCCACGCTCATGCCTCCAGTACATATGACAAGATCTGCCCCTTTATCTAAAAAGTTGCGAATTGCTCCTGCGATATCGCCCAGGTCATCTCCTGCCAGGATTTGTCCTAGCAAAACCCCTCCGAAATAAGCTACTTTTCTTTCAAGCTTGGGCCTGAAGGCATCTTCTACTATCCCGCTTTTTATTTCCCCTCCGGTAGTTACCAAACCAACCTTTAGCGGACTATAAGCCCTTACCTCAAATTTAGCACCAACACGTAGAGCTCTTTCAAGCTGTGTCTTCTTAATAGCAAGCGGTAAAATCCTAAAACCCGCCACTATATCTCCAGGCTCCACCATCGTGTAGGGGTACAACGTGACTACTACCCAGTCGGGATCACTATTTATCAGACAAACTTCATCGGCATCAAAACAAAGAAGCCCCTTGGAATCGGCTACCAAATTACATCTGCCCTCGTTGGGCCCGCTTAATTTCAACCCCCTCCCGCACATGGCAGACCCTAATGCTAAAGCAGCATCATCTTCGTGTACCTCGTCTTCTTCTAATTCCAATATCGTCAGGTGCTCCCTTCCCATGGATCTTAACGTTTCTATGTCTCCTTGGCCAACTACATGGCCCTTTTTGAAGATGGCACCCTTAAAACCGGTCTTGACATCTATTTTCGTCAAGTCATGAGATAAGATATGACCTATTGCCTGATCAAGATTTACTGTCTTTTTCTGCATAACTTCAATCCTCCCTAAGGGCTCATTTGGCCCTTTAAATATCATATAAATTGAGTTCATATAACCTCGATTGACCTGTATATTTTATAATAAATCTGCAACAAAATGACCAAAACACAGGGAGGTAAAAATCAATGGACCTGGCAATCGTCCAAGCCTTGAAGGATTCGATCGAAAAGGGCAAAAGAAGCGTTTTGTGCACACTTATAGACGAGGAAGGATCGGCCCCAAGAAACATAGGTGCCAAGATGCTTGTCTGGGAAGACGGCTCGATCATAGGAACCATCGGCGGTGGCATACTTGAATACCATGTAATCCAGGAGGCCTTAAAACTGATCCGTGAAGCAAGGCCTTCATCTTTATATTCAGAGGAATTTACGGCGACCGATCCAACAGATCCAAAGGCCGCCTGCGGCGGCAAGGCTACAGTGTTCCTTGAGCTTATAGGCAGAAAAAAAGAAGTCTTGATCTTTGGGGCAGGGCATGTAGGCAAGGCCGTCGCCCAAGTCGCGAGCTTTCTAAATTATGCGGTAACCGTATGGGACGAACGCGAGGAATTTGCCAATCCACAAAACATCCCATGGGCCCGCACAGTAGCTTGTCCTTTAGACGAGGCCTTTGAAAAGCATTTGACGTTTCATGATTTGACACATGTCATCGTGGTAACCAGAGGACATTCCCTGGATACGGAAGTCGTACAGAAGCTGGAGGGCAAAAAAACAGCTTACATAGGAGTAATAGGCTCCAAGCGCAAGATAGCCGTGATGAAAGAAAACCTATCCAAGATGGGTGTGTCTCAAGAATTCCTTGACAGCATATTCGCACCAATTGGGCTGCCCATCAAGGCAGAGACGCCAGAGGAAATTGCCGTTTCCATAATGTCTGAGATCATAGCCGTAGACAATGGGGCCAATGTAAAAGCCTTACGTCAACCCCTTTAACCTGGTCATCAAAAGGGTTTCGGCCCTTTTTAAGTCATCGGGTGTGTCTACATCAAGGGCAACTCCCTCGTCGTCGACGGGTATCAAAATCCTTTCCTCCGGAGGTGGCATGAGATCTTTTAAGGTAAAATTTATCGGAGCTTTTCGAATGGCTTCGATAAGGCTGCGGGGGATTAACAAAGGATGATATCTTTTGCCGCTGTAAGTTGGCTGAACCACCTTCAGGGGGTTGCCCTTTTCTAGTATAGTTTTTATCGTTTCAGGTTTCACCAAGGGTTGATCGCCAAGGACAATTAGAACATGACTGCAGCTTTCAGGCACAAATGAAATGCCGGTTTTTATCGAGGAGAACATCTCATTTTTGTAGTCAGGGTTTTTTACTACATTTAAACAGGCATCGTAACTTTTTAATACGCCTTCAATTCTGTCGCTGTTGTATCCAATGACCACTATGACGTCTTTTGGCTGAAATCCGGCGGCCATTAAGGAATCTAACGTCCAAAAAATCATTGGCCTGCCACAAATAGACCTAAGCATCTTATGGTAGTTCAAACGACGCCCTTCGCCCGCCGCAAGAAGTAATGCCTTCATATCTTACCTTTCACCTCGTAATTTAAATAAGGCAGGAAGAACTTCCTGCCTTATTTAAATTATAAGCTTACTCTAGTTTAACGCCAATGCCACGCTCTTCGTCAGTCCCCGGAATTAAACTGTCACAGACGGCAGCACATATGCCGGCAACTGCCATAGGCGTCTTAAGTATGGCCCATATCACATCTCCAAGGACACCTAACGTTGAAAAAACGGCATGATTTTGCTCGATCCATCCGGGAAGGCCCAGAGCCATTAAAAAGGCAAAGCCAACTATCAGAACGTTTCTTTGACTTCCCATGTCGGCTCTCATTAAAACCTGGATTCCAAGAGCACCTATTACACCGAAAAGTGATATATAGGCTCCACCAATTATCGGACTAGGAATGGTAGCAACCAGAGCGCCGAGCTTTCCTATTGTGCTCATAAGAATAAGCAAGATGGCACCTGTTCGTACTACCCAACGGGAGGCCACGCCAGTTAAACCAATCAAGCCGATATTTTCCGTATACGATGTCGTAGCAACACCACCAAGCATTCCGGAAATGGCACAATTTAACCCTTCGGCACCGATCCCTCTACTAATGGTCTCAGAAGACGGATCGTCCAGCCCTGCAGCATAGGAACAGGAGTGATAATCTCCAATTGACTCGATCATGACCGCGAAGAAACCGGCCAATGCTGTACCAAAGGTTACAACGCTAAATTTTGGTGCACCCCAGGGCATGATTCCGGTAAATCTAAACCACGGAGCTCTGATAACTTCAGTGAGATCTATATATGCAGGATGTCCTGTAGCGAACAAACCGGTCACTGATAGGAGTAAGCAAATAAGATAAGCAATTACTATCGAGGTCAACACAGAAAATATATTGAGGTATTGATTTTTGGTCACGAGACTGAAAAAAAAGATCAAAAACACGACCAACAGCGACACGGGCCAATAGTTGGCAGCATTGAACTGTACTGCAGTCGGAGCAAGCGAAAAGCCAATAGCCATAATTGTGGGCCCTATAACTACAGGGGTTATAACCTTCCTTATGTATCCGACTATTTTGCTGTATCCCAAAAAAGACAAGAGCAAACCACCGCTGATCAGTGCACCACCGACATATTGCATTATCACATTGGGGCCCATAGCCTTATAAATTCCTATAATGGTCATGATGGGGGGTATGAAGCTAAAGCTCGATCCCTGGACAATGGGAAGTCCCGAACCCAGCCTTGGATGGGTTTGAATCAAGGTGGCTATGCCCATTGCAAGATAAACACATGAAATAAAGAACCCTATTTCTGCCCTTGTCATACCCATTTCGGGACCGAATATGAGCGGCACAAGCGTAGTAGCGCCAAAGAGCGTCAAGACATGCTGAGCGCCTGCTAGTACTAATATTGCTGGCGGAGGGACATCGTTTAAGCCGTAAACAACCTTTTTTCTAGCCATAAAAATACCTCCTTCCAAGTTTTGTTCTGAACATAGAAAATTTTTCAAATTGTATACAACACTCTTAAAAGACGCTGCATACCTCCTTTTTATCTTTTTTGACTTTAACTACTGGTAACCCCGTAAGGCTGCTTCAAAGCCGCCCTACGGGGTAAAAAGGCTAATCCCAGGATTTAATTGCCTGCTTGTAATCCTGTTCCCTGGCAAAGGGATATTCCCAAAAGTCGACGTTGCCCTTTTCCTCAAATTGCTTAATTGCTTTGTATACCCTTTCTCGTGTAAAAGGATAGCTATGTATACGAACCTTCAATGCATTAAATAACGCATTACCTATTGCGGGTGCCGGCGAAATCATGGAATGCTCCCCAACTCCCCTGTTGCCGTAAGGAGATATCTCCTCAGGGGTCTCTTCCCAGAAATATTGAATTTCATCGGGTATGTCCTTTATCGTAGCTATCTTGTAATCGGTGAACGAAGGAGTGAGCAGTAAGCCCTTATCGTCGTAATACATCCCCTCCATTATGCCGGCCGATATGCCTTGGACAGTTCCGCCTTCTATTTGTCCTCTTACGTTCAACGGCGAAATGGCCTTGCCAAGATCGTAGCCGCATACTACTTTATTGACAACTACTTCTCCGGTATGGGGATCTACTTCAAGGTCAACACCCACAGCACCTACTGTAAAATGAACAACGCTTTTGGGGGACTGTCCTGTCTCGATATCAGGATATATTACATCAGGGGGTACGAAATGTCCTCTTCCTATTATGGGTCCACCTTTATATTTACCGTCGGGCATCTTGAAGCCGTTTTGAATCTTCGTATCAATCGGCTCAGCCTTGCCAAGCTTTCTGCACTTGACCACTCCATGTTCAATAGTTATCTCCGACGGGTCACACTGCCAATATTCGCTATAAAGCTGAATTAATTGATTCCTTGCATCCTCGCACGCAAGTTTCAGGGCCATACCCATGGACCAACAGGAACGACTTGCCACAGTCTGCCAATCGTAAGGATGGCTTTGCGTGTCTGGATAATAACATTTTATCTTTTCAATAGGAATGCCCAATTCCTCTGAAGCAATTTGCGCAAATGATGTATAAACGCCTTGCCCCATATCCATCGAGGCAGCCAAGACCTTAACGCTCCCGTCTCCCAAAATTTCTACTGTAGCAGAAGACGCAGCATCGGCCGGCATGGCTGGAGCTTTTATGGCTAGGGCAATACCCTTCCCTCTTTTCCAACCCTCGCGCCTTGCCGGTTCCTCCTTATTAATGCCTATGCCTTCGGCCACCTTTTTAACTATGGTCTCTAAGGCATGGTTATGCATGGGCATTCCGGTACACGTCGGCAAACCTGGCTTTAACAAGTTTTTGAGCCTAAATTCAACGGGGTCCATACCCATTTTATGCGCCACTATATCCATGGCCATTTCAAGAGCGCTCATGAACTCTGGCATCCCAAATCCCCTATAAGCTCCACCAAAGGGTTTATTGGTATAAACTGCATAGCTGTCGGTCCAAACATTAGGTATGTAGTAGCACCCCGTCGACGTGTATCCAGCACTTCTTACCGGGTTGGCGCCATATTCCGCGGAAATCCCCGTATCGAAGTAAAAGGTATTTTTAATTCCCAGTATTTTTCCTTCTTTGTTGACTGCCATTCTTATGCGGGCTACGTAGCCTTGCCTAACCCACGAAGAGAGCATTACCTCTTCCCTAGATATGAAAAGCTTAATGGGCCGCCCCTTTAAGTTTGGGTGCGTCGCTGCGGCAAGACACAAGGCCTCTATGGTCATCCCTGCCTTACCGCCAAAACCTCCCCCAATGGGCGGGGCTATTACCCTTATCTTGCTTAGCGGCAATCCCAATGCATCGGCTATGATATCTCTGGTCGTGAAGACGGATTGCCCGGCCGTCCATATGGTTACCTCCTGAGATACGGGATCTTGAACGCACACACAACAATGAGGCTCAAGAAAGCCGTGCGCTATCTGGGGATACGTTACTGCTTCCTCGAAGATGTAATCTGCCTCTTTGAAGGCCTTCTCAATGTCGCCTCGCCTAACTCTGAACCAGTTAGCTATATTAGTGCCCGGTTGAGGAGTAATGAAATCCACGTGCTCATAACTTCCCAATTCAGGATGAACCAAAACCGAGTTATCGGTGGCAGCTTTGACCGGATCAAAGACAGCCTCAAGCTCCTTGTACTTAACAGACACCTTTAAAGCCCCTTCTTCGGCAGCATCCTCGCTTTCTGCAACGACCAACGCCACTGGCTCACCAATATATCTGACCTTTTTTATGGCCATTGGGCTTCTGTCCTTCAGATAGAGGCCAAACCTATATGGGAAGTCCTCGCCAACGATGACCTCTTTAACTCCGGGCACCTTCAAGGCCTCAGTTTTATCGATGGAAATAATTTCACCATGAGGAACAGTGGAACGCACAGCCTTGGCATAAAGCAGAGAAGGCCCAAACTCAATGTCATCCACAAATTTCAAGGTGCCGGCAGCTTTTTCGGCGTCGTACATTCTCGTTACCCATTTACCTACGCCACTATTAGTCACAGTCTGCTTCATATGTACTCCTCCTCACTATTCCCTCATCATGGCTGCTGCCTTTTTAACAGCC
>Ga0134103_1002310_pt1 | contig 15173 bp, 13 predicted proteins | sample 14_taG_2_FD_94445 | JGI IMG/M metagenome (GOLD analysis project Ga0134103, IMG submission 94445) | Switchgrass degrading microbial communities from high solid loading bioreactors in New Hampshire, USA - 14_58_20_212_A1 metaG | ecosystem: Engineered > Bioreactor > Semi-continuous > Anaerobic >...
AACCGTGGATACATCTATGGGCTTTACTCCCCTGGACGGCTTAGCCATGGGTACCCGATGCGGAACTATTGATCCCGCAGTTGTTACATTTATCATGCAGAAGGAAGGCCTTACCCCCGAACAGATGGATTCAGTTATGAATAAAAAATCAGGAGTTTTGGGTATTTCCGGAGTAAGCAGCGATTTCAGAGATTTGGATGAGGCCGTTAAGCAGGGAAATGAAAGGGCAGCTCTTGCGCTTGAAGTATTTGCATACCAGGTTAAGAAATTTATTGGTTCTTATGCCTGCGCAATGGGTGGACTGGACGCAGTGGTATTCACAGCAGGAATTGGTGAGAATAACGATGTAATGCGTTCGATGATTTGCGAAGGTCTTGAATTCTTAGGAATCTCAATAGATAAGGATAAGAATAAGACAAAAGGTATTGAAATTGATATAAGTAAAGAAGATGCAAAAGTAAGAACTCTTGTAATTCCCACCAATGAAGAGCTGGCAATCGCTAAGGAAACTATGAAATTAATCAATTGACAAGGTATAGTGTACAATATAAAATTGAAAGGTAAAGGGCGAGCCCTTTACCTTTTTTTTATATTTTTTTGAAAAGGTAATAAATTAACACTGGTCCTCTGGAGGAAAGTATGAAAGTATGTAAATTTGGCGGAACGTCTATGGCAAGCGGTGAACAAATCAAAAAGGTTTGTTCTATCGTTACAAGTGATAAAGACAGGCGCGTGGTCGTAGTGTCGGCGCCGGGAAAACGATATGATGATGACATTAAAGTTACCGATATGCTTATAGACTGCGCAAACAAATATCTTTCAAACGGCGATTATGAACCTGTCCTAAATGCTATAATCGCACGGTACGCCGAGATAGCCGAAGACTTAAACCTTGGCAGACAGATTGTTTCAGATATAGAGAACAATATAAAGACAAGAATATCAATGAGTTATACTTCAGCCGAAAAATTTATGGACTGCATGAAGGCAGCCGGAGAAGATAATGCTGCCCGACTCATTGCGTATTATATGAACAGCCAGGGGATACCTGCAAAATATATGAATCCAAAAGAAGCCGGATTGTTTTTGAGTGACGAATACGGTAACGCAAGAGTTTTGCCTCAATCTTTCAAAAATCTTGCTAAAATGAAAGATATAGAAGGTATTATCATTTTCCCCGGTTTCTTCGGTTATTCTTTGGCGGGAGAAGTCGTAACCTTCCCCAGGGGAGGTTCTGATATAACTGGAGCTATTCTGGCGGCAGCATTAGAGGTTGATGTATATGAAAACTTTACTGATGTTGACTCTGTTTTTGTTGCAAGCCCGAAACTTATCAAAAATCCAAAAGCCATTTCTGAATTGACATACAGAGAAATGCGGGAGCTGTCATATGCAGGTTTCTCGGTACTTCACGAAGAGACGCTGGAGCCGGTATATCAAAGAGGTATCCCTGTAAATATAAGGAATACCAATAATCCTTCTTCTCCTGGTACAATGATAACCCCGAGCCGTAAATTGAATAATTGTCCGGTTGCGGGAATTGCAGGTGATAAAGGCTTTTGTTCAATTAATATTCATAAATACATGATGAACAGAGAAATTGGATTCGGGCGAAAAGTTCTGCAGATTCTTGAAGAAGACTGCATTCCTTTTGAGCATATGCCTTCGGGAATAGACGATATTTCAATCATTGTACGGGAAAAGTACATGAATGACGAGAAAAAGAGCCGTATTATGGAAAGGATCGCCAAAGAACTGCGGGTAGACAGTGTGGTTATAGAATACGGTCTGGCGCTCATTATGGTAGTAGGTGAAGGTATGATAAGTACGGTGGGTATAATGAGCCGTATCACAAAAGCTTTGGCAAAAAGCAACATCAATATAAGGATGATCAATCAGGGTTCGTCTGAAGTAAGCATTATGCTGGGCGTCAACGAAGCTGATGCTGATAATGCGGTTATCAGCATATATAATGAGTTCTTTAATCAGTAATATATATTAACAAGTTATATATATTACTGTTGAAGATATTAATTGTAGTACGGTAGGAGTGGTTTAATATGATTTTAGTTTTGAAACCCGGCGCTCCCAAGGAACAAGTGGATGAGCTGTTAAGCCGGATCAAATCCATGGGATTGGATATCCATGTATCGGTTGGTGTTGACACAACCATTGTAGGACTTGTAGGAGATACCACAAAGCTTGATAGGCTGCATTTTTCTTCGTATGATATTGTGCAGAATGTCTTAAAAGTAACAGAACCGTTTAAAAAAGCCAACAGAATGTTTCATCCCGATGATACTGTAATTGATGTAAATGGGAGAAAAATCGGCGAAGGGCATTTTGTTGTTATTGCAGGGCCGTGTTCTGTTGAAAGCGAAGAGCAAATAGTATCAATAGCCAAAGAACTAAAGAGAATAGGAGCTTCATTTTTAAGAGGCGGGGCATATAAACCCAGGACATCGCCATACAGCTTCCAGGGGTTAGGACTTGAAGGTCTGGAATTTTTAAAGATAGCCAGAGCAGAAACCGGCTTGCCAATTGTATCGGAGATTATGTCTACCGATCTTTTGGAAAGGTTTGTTGAGGATGTGGATATCATACAGGTTGGGGCCCGAAACATGCAAAACTTTGTTCTGCTGAGGGAACTGGGAAGAACAAATAAGCCTGTATTATTAAAACGCGGATTATCAGCGACTCTGGAAGAATGGTTAATGTCTGCTGAGTATATCTTAAACGAAGGGAATGATAAAGTCATACTCTGCGAGCGGGGTATAAGAACTTTTGAAACCTATACCCGTAATACGCTGGATCTAAGCGCAGTGCCTGCTGTTAAAAAACTCAGCCATTTGCCTGTAATAGTTGATCCCAGCCATGGCACAGGAAAATCATGGATGGTGGGAACAATGTCCAAAGCGGCGTTAGTTTCCGGAGCAGATGGTGTTATAATTGAGGTACATAACAATCCCAAACGTGCATTAAGTGACGGCGAACAATCCATTACACCTTCCGAATACGCATCCATTATTCCTAAGCTAAAGAAGCTGGCAGAGATAGAAGAAAAAGAATGGGAGGTTTAGACCGTGAAAGAATTGATTGTAAATGTTAGCGGAAAAACCTACCCAATTCATATAGAATCCGGTATCTTAAAAAAATTACCGGATGTTTTTAAAGAAAAATACTCAGGAAAAAAACTCGCTGTCGTATCTGACGATATTGTTTTCAATATTTATGGAAACACATTTGTAAATAACCTTCAGCAAAAAGGTTTTTTTGTAACTCCCATAATTTTTGAAGCAGGGGAAAAAAGCAAGAATCTGAATACCCTTAATGAAATTTTCAATGCTTTGGCCGACAATGCGTTTACCAGAAGTGATATTGTGGTTGCATTAGGCGGCGGAGTTACAGGAGATATGGCCGGTCTTGCTGCTGCTATATTTTTAAGGGGAATGAGATTTATTCAAATCCCGACTACGCTTTTAGCAATGGTGGACTCCAGTATAGGAGGAAAGGTAGGGGTTGATCTGCCCCAGGGCAAGAATTTGATAGGAGCGTTTTATCAGCCCGATGCGGTATATACCGACCCCAGCCTTTTGGAAACCTTAAGTGACAGATGGTTCCAGGATGGTATGGCTGAACTTATAAAGCATGGAATAATAAGGGATGAGAGCCTTTATAGGCGGCTTGCTTTTGACGAGTATGACAGAAAAACTTTGTCCGAAAATCTTGATGATTATATTTTTGCCAGCTGCAATATAAAAAGAATTATTGTAGAAGAGGATGAAAAGGATAACGGCATTCGCCAAATCTTAAATTTCGGACACACAATCGGCCATGCTATAGAAAGGGTCCAGAATTATTCCGGATTGTCACATGGAGAAGCAATTTCCATAGGAATGGTATATATTACCAGACTCACAGAAAATATGGGGATTACCGAAAGAGGAGAAACCGAAAAAATTATTGAGGTCTTAAAAAAGTACAGGCTTCCTACCCAATGGCCTGATCTTGATATTTCAGATGTATTAAAGGCTATTTCCATTGATAAGAAGAATCGTTCCGGGAAAATAACCATAGCATGTATAGAAAGAATCGGGCATGGCAGGCTTATTGAAATGGATCTTAATGAGCTGGAGGAAAAAATCCATGGGGTACTTAAGAATTAAATCCAGGCCATTAAACGGAAAAATTATGGCTCAACCCTCAAAAAGTATTGCCCATAGAGCTATTATTTGTGCGTCTTTAGCAGCCGGTAAAACCCAAATAGACAATGTGGTTTTGTCCGATGACATCAATGCCACAATAGGAGCCGTAACCCAGTTAGGGGCTGAGATAAAAATAGAGGACAGTTTAAATTTTAGCGGTAGAAAACTTTTAACCGTTTATTCCAGCGGTAAAATTTCATCGGAGGAAAAAGTTATAGACTGTAAAGAATCCGGTTCAACAGCCCGTTTTATGATGCCGATAACCAGGCTTGACAACTCTTGTTCCACGTTTACCGGCTGCGGACGGCTTATAGAAAGACCATTTGATATTTATAAAAACCTGTTTGTCGAAAAAGGGATAACTTATAAGGACAATGAAGGTAAAATGCCGATTGCTCTTTCAGGCAGGCTTACTTCCGGAACGTATGATCTTTCGGGTTCTGTAAGCTCCCAGTTTGTGTCGGGATTATTGTTTGCATTGCCCCTTCTTGAGGACTATTCTTATATTAATATAACCGGTGATTTGCAATCTTTGCCGTACATTCAAATGACAATAGAAGTGCTAAAAGAGTTCGGTATTAATATAAAGCATGAAGCCGATTACAAAAGAATAATCATACCCGGTAACCAGCAATATAAAGCTCTTCCTTTGTATGTGATTGAGGGGGACTGGTCTCAGGCTGCATTTTACTGCGTTATGGGGGCAATATCGGGTAAGATAACTTTAACAGGTCTGAATCTTGATTCCTGCCAGGGAGATAAAGTTATAGTCGATATTTTAAGAGAAATGGGCGCTTTTCCGGAAATAAGAGAGGAAGGAATCGAATTCAGCAGAGCTCAATTAAGAGGTATTACGGTTGATGTATCACAATGTCCGGATTTGGTTCCGGCTATTTCAGTAGCGGCCTCAGTTGCTGAAGGAACAACCTCTGTTGTGAACGCCGCCCGTCTTCGTTTAAAGGAATCCGACAGGCTTATGACTACCTGCAGGGAGCTTAATAATCTGGGCGCAAGCATCATTGAGAAAGCTGACGGCCTTATAATAGAAGGAAAACCGGGGCTAACCGGTGGAAAAGCATTCGGGTCAGGAGATCATCGGATCGTCATGGCTGTTGCCGCTGCGTCAGCCGTTTGCAGCCAGAATGTTGAGATTGAAGGATACGATGCCGTTAAAAAATCATATCCGGAATTCTGGGATGACTTTGTTTCACTTGGAGGAGAGGTAGAGTTTTATGGGTAGCGTTTTCGGAAAGAATATAAAAATATCAGTATTCGGAGAATCTCATGGGCCTGCCGTCGGTGTGGTTATTGATGGTCTTCCTTCGGGTTTTGATATAGACTTTGAGATTATTTCCAAGGAAATGGGCAGGAGAAAACCCACAACAGGAGTATATTCAACCAGGCGGAATGAAGCCGATGAGGTGGAGATTTTGAGCGGCATCAATAACGGGAAAACTACCGGGACTCCTGTTGCCGCAATAATAAGAAATACTGACTGCAAAAGCCGCGATTACGATGACATGGAAAGCCTATTACGGCCTGGTCATGCAGATTTTTCGGGTTTTATAAGATATAACGGTTATAACGACAGACGTGGCAGCGGCCATTTTTCGGGAAGATTGACAGCACCTGTCGTGTTTGCCGGCGCCTTAGCAGCTCAAATACTCAATGTATATGGTATTATAATCGGTTCGCATATTGATTCGATATATGATGCTCACGACATAAGGTTTGACGGCACTAATGTAACCAAAGAACAGCTTTTTATGCTAAGAAGCATGGATATTCCCGTTAATGACAGGTCAGTAAGAGAATTGTATCTCCAGATAATTGAAGAAGCAAGGAACAATTCTGATTCAGTGGGAGGAATTATTGAAACGGCTATAATAGGGATTCCCGCCGGGATTGGTTCTCCAATTTTCGATAATGTTGAGGCAAGGCTCTCATCAATTCTATTTTCAATTCCTGCAGTTAAAGGTGTAGAATTCGGTGACGGTTTTGGCATAACAAGGCTGTATGGAAGTGAAGCCAATGACAGCTTTTATATTGAGGACGGCAATATTTATACGGAAACCAACCATAACGGTGGAATAAACGGCGGTATAACCAACGGAATGCCCGTTATATTCCGTACGGCTGTTAAACCCACGTCTTCAATAGCCAAAGAGCAGGATACGGTGGACATAAAGGAAGGAAAAAACGCTAAATTGAAGGTTAAAGGACGTCATGATGCCTGTATCGTCCCCAGAGCCGTGCCGGTAATTGATGCCGCGGCGGCCATTATTGTGCTGGACTTGTTTATGGAGCATTATGGATTTGAAGGCTTAAATAAAGGAAGGAAGTATAATGGAAAACAAGAGTCTTGACGCAATACGCGAAGAGATTGATAAGGTTGACAGAGAGCTTTCTGTTTTAATACAAAAACGTATGGATTTGGTGTCCGGGATAGCTATGCTTAAAGCCCAAACCGGCAAAGACGTTTTGGATAAATCTCGTGAAGAAGAAGTTATTCAAAATGTCCTTTCCATGGTCAGAAACCAGGAGTATAAAGACAGCGTTAAAAAGATATTTGAGTATATAATGCAATGTTCCAGGGAATATCAGAAAAACCGCATAAGAGAACAAAATAAAGAACGATATGGACTGATTGGAGAAAAACTGGCCCACAGTATATCTCCGCAAATTCATAAGGAATTGTTTGAAATGACTGAAAAAGATGCATCTTACCAAACGATAGAGGTACCTAAAACCGAGATTCCTGATATATTGAACCGGTTAAAAAATGAAGGTTATAAGGGTATCAATGTAACAATTCCTTATAAAACTGAGATAATGGCTTATTTAGATACAGTGTCTGATATCGCCGCCAGAATTGGAGCTGTGAATACTGTAAAAATAGATTCATTATTCGAAGGATATAACACTGATTATTACGGCTTTGGAAAAGCTCTTGATTTCTATGGATTTGATTGCAAAAACAGGACTTGTGCCGTTTTAGGAAGCGGCGGTTCAGCAAAAGCCGTTGCCGCATATCTTGAGGATAAAGGTGCGGCCAAAATAACTATAGTAAGCAGGGACCCTCAGGCTGCATCTCTTAAGTTTCAGGAACTCGAATGTTCAGAGATAAATAATTTCTCTGCTTCAGGCTATGATTTGATTGTTAATGCCACACCGGTAGGCATGTATCCGAAAACCGGTTTTTCTCCATTAAGTAAAGAACAGCTTAAGGGCGCGTCATTTGTTATGGATCTAATCTATAATCCGGTGGAAACACTTTTGCTTAAATATGCAAAAGAATTATCCATACCCTGTGCCAATGGGCTTTACATGCTTGTGGCTCAGGCGGTATGTTCGGAGGAAATATGGCAGGGAGTAGATTATGGCCAAGGAATTATAAATGAAATATACGAAATATTTAGGAAACAATCGTTATCCTGAATTTAACGCAGCGCAGTAGAGCCGGAGGATCTTATACGTCAACGCAAAAGATACTTTATTTTGCAACGCTCGGATTATTAATGATAAAATTTTTGGAAGGATCGGCTATGAAAACCAATATCGTATTAATCGGGCTTATGGGAGCAGGCAAGACTTCGATAGGCAAAAGACTTGCAGCGATTTTGGATATGCCCTTTACAGACAGCGATGAAAACATAGAAAAAAGATACGGCAGTATTACCGAGCTTTTCAAAAAAGGAGAGGAATATTTTCGCGATATTGAAAGCGAAATAATCCAAAGTATGGCTGTTTTGGACAGGGTCATTATGTCAACCGGAGGAGGAGTGGTCCTAAGACCGGAGAATATGAAAGCACTGAAAGAAAAGGGTGTAATATTCTATATAAAACGTCCGGTTGAAGAAATATTAAAGTCTGTTGAAACAGATATCCGGCCTTTGTTAAAAAATAATCCTGAAGTTTTATATAAAATTTCAGAAGAAAGGGAGCATCTGTATCTTAAGTACTGTGATTATGTTATTGACAGTACTGATATTGAAAAGGCCGTTAAAACAATCTGCTCAATTTGGTCTAAAATATCATAGTCAGAAGTTTAAAACAATATATTTGACACAGGGTACTAATTTCTTGGTGAGCAGACTTTGAAAAAAAAGGATATCCTGTATCTTCTACTGGTAATGCTTATTGTCTATATTTTTTTCCTCATATTCGGAAATAAGCCATATACAAAGTCTCCTGCATTGAATGAGCCTGATACTGATAAATACACGCAGTATTCCCAGGAATGGTTCGATAAAAAAGAACTGTATGATTATGATTCTTACAATGACACTGTGGAAGTCAGCAATACCCCGGTTATCAACGCACGTTCGGCAATGGTTATGGACTTTGAAACAGGAACGATACTATATGAGAAAAATGCGTATATTAAAAGACCCATGGCCAGTATAACCAAGATTATGACTGCAATAGTCGCACTGGAAAACAGCAGCCTGGACGATGATGTCCTTATCAGCGGCAGAGCGGCAGGTATGGGAGGATCTGTAATGGGTCTTAAAAAGGACACTATTGTAAAAATGTACGATCTTCTTAACGGTATGCTTATTTGTTCCGGAAATGACGCAGCTGTGGCTATAGCCGAACATGTGGGGGGAACCGTTGAAAACTTTTGTGAGATGATGAATAAAAAAGCTATTGAAATTGGTGCTTTTTCAACAAGTTTTTCAAATCCTCACGGCCTGGATGCGGAGAATCATTATTCCACAGCGTATGATATTGCTAAAATAACACGATATGCGTTAAAAAATCCTATTTTTAATGAGATCGTCAAAAAGAAAGAATACTACTTTAATGGCAGAGTCCTGAAAAATACAAATGAAATGCTCACGGATTATGAAGGAGCAGACGGTGTAAAGACGGGATATACCAGCCTTGCAGGAAGATGTCTGGTAACCAGCGCAACCAGAAATGATATGAGATTCATCTCTGTTGTTTTATACTGCGATACAAAGAATTTACGTACTTCCAGCAGCCGAAAAATCCTTGATTATTCCTTCAATGAATATGGTAAAGTATATCTCGTGGAAAAAGGACGCATTGCAGGTTCAGTCAAAGTTGAACGTTCAAAATCATTGCAAGAGGTTATGGTTGCGGTATCGGAAGAATTGGTTGCGGTATTGAAGCATTCACAGAGGGATAATCTTTATACACGGATTTCTTTGCCAGAGAAGGTAATGGCGCCTGTAAGACAGGGAGCCATTATTGGGACGATCTCGATATTTCAGGGAGACAGGATTATTGCTGAAACGTCCTTGATAACCGTAGAAAGTGCTCAGAAAATGGAACTAATGGATTATTTCCTAAATGTCATAAAGAAATGGCTTATCATAATACATTAATTAATTTGCAATTTTCAAATTTGAAACTTGCAAATTTTTTTTATATGTCATACAATATGAAAAATGATGTTTATTATGACATTACATATACATGGAGGGTAAAAATGCAGGCGTTTGAGAATTTCAGCAGAGATGAATTAATAAAAAGAAAAAATGAACTTACAGCGGAATATGAAAACTATAAAAAACAAGGTTTAAAACTTGATATGTCAAGAGGAAAACCTTGCACCGAACAGTTGGATTTGTCCAATGATCTTTTTAAATACACTCAAAATCTGTTTTCTGAAGACGGCACCGACTGCCGTAACTATGGAATTCTTGACGGCATAACAGAAACTAAAAGGTTGTTCGCAGAATTATTCGAGGTAAAAACCGAAGAGCTCTTTATTGCAGGTAATTCAAGCCTTAGTCTCATGTATGATTTAATGGCAAAAGCATTTAATCATGGTTTGAACGGATTTGATAAACCATGGAGCAAACTTGAAAAAATAAAATTCCTTTGTCCCAGTCCCGGTTATGACCGACATTTCGCCATTACCGAACTTTTCGGCGTGGAAATGATTGTTGTTCCAATGAAGGATGATGGCCCTGATATTGATATGATTGAGAATCTTGTATCACAGGATGAAACCATTAAAGGTATGTGGGCAATTCCCATGTACAGCAATCCTACCGGAATAACATATTCGGATGAAGTTGTAAGAAGACTGGCATGTATGAAAACAAAGGCTCCGGATTTTACGATTTTCTGGGATAACGCTTATGGACTTCATCATCTCTATGATACTCATGATCGGCTGTTGAATATAATCGAGGAGTGTCGTAAGGCAGGAAATCCTAACCGGGCATATATGTTCGGTTCTACTTCGAAAGTGACGTTTCCGGGCGCCGGAGTTGCATTTATGGCTTCAAGTAAGGAGAATATCGAGCATGTTAAAAAACAGATTGCCATACAAACAATTGGATATAATAAAATCAATATGCTATTGCACACCCGTTTTTTAAAGAATGCTGCCAATGTGCATGAACATATGAAAAAGCATGCTGCAATTTTAAGACCGAAATTTGAAGCTGTACTTGAAATACTTGATAAGCGTCTTTCCGGGAAAGGAATTGCAACATGGAATAAACCAAGAGGCGGTTATTTTATAAGTTTAAATGTATTGAGTGGTTGTGCAAAGAGAACTGTAAGCCTGGCAAAAGAAGCAGGGGTTGTTTTTACCAGTGCAGGCGCTACCTTCCCGTACGGTATAGATCCACAGGACAGCAATATTCGAATTGCTCCTACATATCCACCGTTATCAGAACTAAAAACAGCGATAGAAGTTTTGGCAGTTTGCACTGAATTAGCCGCGATTGAAAAGGTACTTGCCGAGTGATTGAACTATAAAAAACTGTAATAAAAAGCAAAGAACTCACCAACTGCGTGAGTCTTTGCTTTTTATAAGACGAGATGTTTTACATACTATATATTTAAAAATAGTTATTTTTTAAGTAATAATATAATTTTACGTATGGATTTTTGTCCTGTTTAGATATATAATTATTTTTGCATTAATATACAAATAACAAATAGTGATGACATGATATAATATTGTCATTATATTATGTTGTCAATACAAAGTACTCGGAGGTTACCAAGTTGCGCGATATATACGAAAGCCCATTCAGTAAGCGTTATGCCAGCAAAGAAATGCTGGAAATTTTTTCACCTCATAGGAAATTCAAAACCTGGAGAACATTATGGATCGCACTTGCGGAAGCTGAGAAAGAACTTGGACTTAACATTACTGACGAACAAATCGAAGAGCTTAAACTTCACAGGGATGATATAAATTACGAATTAGCTGAGCAAATTGAAAAAGAAACACGACATGATGTCATGTCTCATGTTCGTGCCTATGGCGCTCAATGTGAAAAGGCAAAAGGTATTATTCATTTAGGCGCCACTTCCTGTTATGTTGGTGATAATACGGATATAATACTCTATTCAGAAGGCTTAAAGCTTATTAAGCAAAAAGTATTATCTGTTATATCCAAACTTGCGCGTTTTGCAGAAAAATATAAAGACCTGCCTGCATTAGGCTATACTCATTATCAGCCGGCACAGCTTGTAACTGTCGGCAAAAGGGCATGCCTTTGGATTATGGACCTGTTGCTGGACGTTGAAGAGCTGGATTTTGTTATTGACAATTTAAGGCTCCTGGGCTGCAAAGGTACAACCGGAACTCAGGCTAGTTTTTTAGCGCTTTTTAACGGAGATCACGAAAAAGTGAAGAAACTTGAAAGTCTCATTGCTGAAAAATTAGGGTTTACAAATGTTATTCCGGTATCCGGACAGACTTATTCCAGGAAACAGGATTCCCGTATATTGAACGTATTGAGCTCCGTTGCTCAAAGTGCATACAAATTCAGTAACGATATGCGATTACTGGCCAATCTTAAAGAAATGGAAGAGCCCTTCGAAAAAAATCAAATAGGTTCTTCAGCAATGGCATACAAAAGAAATCCCATGCGAAGCGAACGTATTTCTTCTTTGGCTCGTTACGTTATTGTTAACGCTCTTAATCCTGCGATTACAGCTTCAACTCAGTGGTTTGAAAGGACGCTTGATGATTCGGCAAATAAACGAATCTGTCTTCCAGAGGCATTCTTAGCTGTAGATTCAATATTGAATATCTATAATAACATTGCAGACGGTATTGTTGTATACCCAATGATTATTAGAAAAAGGGTAATAGAAGAACTGCCTTTCATGGCTACAGAGAATATTCTTATGGAAGCGGTAAAACGAGGCGGAGACAGACAGGTATTGCATGAACGCATACGAGTTCATTCAATGGAGGCTTCAAAAATTGTCAAAGAAGAAGGCAACCCTAATGACCTGCTCGAAAGAATTGCTAACGATCCTCTCTTTGATATCAGTTTAGAAGAATTAAACAATGTTCTTAAACCAGAAAACTACATCGGGCGCAGCAAGGAACAGGTAGAAGAGTTTCTGACACAACATGTTTATCCTGTTTTGAAGAAAAATAACGCACAGGAAATCAATGTTGAATTAAAGGCGTGAAATTAATAATTATTAGGTCCTATTGATAATTGGCTGTTATTAATGTAATATTGTCATATCGTCTTATTGTAATCAATAAATAACCGGAGGTCATACGTTATGGTTGCAATTAATAAGTATAGTAATGTACCTTTATATTGCCAGCTAAAAAACATAATAATTGAGAAAATCGAGAGTGGAGAATTTGAGGCTGACCAAAAAATACCGTCCGAACAGGACTTTTGCGATCAATACGATATTTCCAGACCTACCGTAAGACAAGCAATCAATGAATTAACAGCCGCCGGTCAGTTGTATAAACTGAAGGGAAAGGGAACTTTTGTAGCTGCGCAAAAGAACAATGTGAATATTAAAGATTATACCGGTTTTACTGATTCAATTCTGGACAGCAAGAATCCATCTGAAAAAAATATTGTATCTATTGATATCGTGGCAGGGAAAGACCATCCTAAGGTTTTAGATGCTTTCGGCATGAAACCGGAAGGAAAAGTTGAGTTTGCAGCCATTACATATACCAATTCAATGAGAAATGATGTTATTTCATTAAGTGTTTCATATATTCCGCTGGCTTTATTTCCGGAAATTGTTGAGGATATTAAAACCAATAAGGATGTACTCAGAGGAAAATATCCTTTGATACCAAATAGTGCTAAAAGTACACTTGATATTGTAAATACAGACCATACAGATGCAGTTTATTTGCAGTTGCAACCAGGACAACCTCTTATTCGGATTCATAATATACTTTATTCAAAGAGCGGGCAACCGGTAGAATACATAATAACAAAATATCGTGCCGATAAGGTCAGGCTCCAGTTTGAAAATCATAAATAATGAGATCTTGCAATCATTAAATATATATATAAACAATAATAAATACCTAAACAATGTAAGCCGGCAATAAAGCCGGCTTACATTATTGCAGCATATTTTGCTGAATGTTCTGGAATTTCTGAGCAGCCATCTGAACATCGTTCATATTGGCATTCTTAACATTATACCAACCTTTTTGCTTCATTATATCAAAGATTTCATATTGTATCTGCTGTTTATCATTAATAATCTTAGCCATTTCCTGACGAAGGTTCTCACAGGTAGATTCGGCAAGAAAAGTCCCGTACGCGCTTATAATTTGTTTCTCACTGCTCAAAGCATCATTCATCATTTCCTGTTCGGTTAGATTTACTTGTTGTTGCATTGATTTACCTCCTTATTGCTGCTGCTGTGCGGGTTTATTGTGAGAATTCAAATAGTTGAAAAGCATATTAAAATGCTGCTTATGGAGCTGAGCAGCTTTATTGAAGACGTTTTTCAACTGTGGGTCATTAGAGGTTTTGGCATACATATCAAGCTTTTTATAGTTGAGGGATTCATAGTTCAGCATATCTTCCAGTATAGTCAGGTTTTTGCTTGTAAGCATGGCCTGGCCTTGCTGCATCTGTTGATTGTTTGGCTGCATTTGTTGCATTTGTTGCATAAATAGAATCGGCACCTCCATTATAAAATTTATATATGTTTAGTCTGTTCAGAGTTTTTATGTTTTATTACTTTAATAAATGGTTTTACAAATGGAATAAAAAATATTAATTTTTTTGAATATCTTCGCAAAATGTCCAATATACTTATATTGACCGAATTGGTCATGCATATTGCATGTACCGACTGTACTGAAGGGGGATTGGCTGTGGAAACTTTATACAGCGTTTATAATGATATCGCGGAGAGGACAAAGGGAGACATATACATAGGAGTTGTAGGCCCGGTGAGAACCGGCAAATCAACCTTTATCAAAAAGTTTATGGAAACTCTTGTAGTGCCTAATATCAAGGATCCATATGATAAAGGACGGGCAATTGATGAGACGCCCCAGAGCGCGTCAGGGCGAATGATCATGACTACAGAGCCAAAATTTGTCCCTAATGAAGCGGTCACTATCACAATGGACGACAATATCAGTTTGAATGTTAGATTGGTTGATTGTGTCGGTTTTATGGTTAAGAATGCAATAGGACATATGGAGGATGAAATACCCAGAATGGTAAAGACCCCATGGTCCGATTATGAGATACCTTTTGAAGAAGCTGCTACCATAGGTACCAGAAAGGTAATCAAAGATCATTCGACCATAGGGATAGTGATTACAGCAGATGGCTCATTTACTCAGTTTACGAGAAACGATTATCAGGAAGCAGAAGAAAATGTAATCAAGGAGCTTAAATCTACCGGTAAGCCTTTCGTTATAATTCTCAATACTGCAGTGCCTGATGCGCCGGAAACCAAAGAACTGGCCAAAGAGCTCAGTGAAAAGTATTCAAAAACTGTTCTGCCGATAGACTGTTTAAATCTTAATGTTCAGTCTATTAACAAGATAATGAACGGTATTTTGATGGACTTCCCGGTAAGTGAGATTTGTTTCAATCTTCCCGAATGGATACTGTCTCTTGACAACGAACACTGGTTAAGAAAAGAAGTATTTAATGCCATTAATGAATCATTTATCGACGGAACCACTATAAAATCAGCTTATGATGCTGCAAACAGGCT
>Ga0134103_1002320_pt1 | contig 15113 bp, 16 predicted proteins | sample 14_taG_2_FD_94445 | JGI IMG/M metagenome (GOLD analysis project Ga0134103, IMG submission 94445) | Switchgrass degrading microbial communities from high solid loading bioreactors in New Hampshire, USA - 14_58_20_212_A1 metaG | ecosystem: Engineered > Bioreactor > Semi-continuous > Anaerobic >...
CATGGGGATATCAACATGGTCCAGGCTTTCGCCAGATCATGCAACTCTTACTTTATCCATTTGGGTTTGGAAATCGGCCGGGATAGAATTCTGGATATGGCAGAAAAATTTGGGCTCGGAAAAAATACCGGTTTGGAAAACGAAGGTATCGAAGAATCATCAGGAGCTCTCCCCAGCTATATAGGGAATGCTTCCCCCGCTGAAATAGGTAACATATCGATCGGACAGGGTGAAATACTAATATCTCCTGTTCAGGCAGCCAACATGGCTTCCGTAGTAGCAAACGGAGGACTCTTGAATGAAGTATCCATTATAAAAGCTATCGTTAATGATGAGGGAGAAAAAATCAGGAATATCAGCACTCCGACCTGGAGCAGAGCAATATCAAAAGAAACTGCGGCAGCCCTTCAGGGAATGATGCTCTTGACAGTTGAATCCGGGACCGGCAAATGGGCTGATATAGGCGGACATGGCGGAAGCGCCGGGAAAACCGGAAGCGCTGAGACAGGATGGATAAAAGATAACAGGAATATTTTACATGCTTGGTTTTCAGGATATTTTCCGGTAGATTGTCCACGATATGCTCTATGTGTTTTTATTGAAGACGGAAAAAGCGGATCAGTCAGTGCGGCTCCAGTTTTTGCAGAAATATCGGCACAAATATTGGATGCTGGTTACTAACCAGTCATGTAGGGATGGTACCATGACATCAAGGAAGAACAAGCGACAATCGATAAACTTCGCCATATTTCCCTTACTTAATAATTGCATAAATAGAAAAAACTGCTTATAATGCACATATTAGCAAATATAAGCAGGTAATAGTTAAACTTTTCTTGTAAAATGTGGAAGTTCGCAATATAATATATTATATAGAAATAAAGGAGGTTTTTGGTGTGAGTGAAAAAATTAGGGTTTTAGTCGCTGATGATAACGATGCATTTGGTATGATTATTACAGAGTATTTAGAGAGCCAGAATGATATTGAAGTTACAGCTAGAGTAGAGAATGGCGAAGATGCTATAGAAATGATTGATAAAACAAAACCGGATATTGTTGTTCTTGATATTATTATGCCGAGACTTGACGGACTGGGTGTACTAATGAAGTATAAAAATGTCAGTCCATCTGAAAAACCTCTGTTTATTATCTTATCTGCAGTCGGACAAGACGCGATAACTCAGCAGGCACTCTCATTAGGCGCGATTTATTACATTGTAAAACCTTTTGACTTAAGTGTACTGGTTGAGAGAATAAGAGAACTGGTGAGAACCAGAGTTCCGACTGTAATCAGAATGGAGCCGACCACTCAGCCTACCAGCCTGTCAAAATCCAATTATGTTAACACAGACAGTGTTCAGGCAAAAATAACTCAGATAATGAGAGATGTAGGAGTACCTGCTCATATCAAGGGATACCAGTACATGCGTGACGCAATTATAATGGCGATTAAAGACAGAGATATAATCAGTGCGGTAACAAAGAGGCTCTATCCTGAGCTTGCCAAGAATCATAAGACAACTCCCAGTAGAGTAGAACGTGCTATACGACATGCAATCGAAGTCGCCTGGAACAGAGGAAAAGTAGATGCCATCAATGAATTGTTTGGTTATACTATAAACACCCGCAAAGGCAAGCCCACCAATTCTGAATTCATAGCATTGGTCGCTGATACGTTAAGGCTCAGTGAAAAGGTTGCAAATTAGATAACAAACAGTAACATACCTCAGGTGTAATAAGTACTGACTTGTTCTGTAACGAAAAAGGTTCTGAATCAACACCAAAGATGCCCGATTTGTAAAAGGGCGAAGAAAGGAACTGAGCGATCATAACGAAGGTTTCGGCATAAAATTATTGGCAATCAGGAGAAGAGCGGGATGCTCTTCTTTTTTGTGCTCTTTTACAGGCCGCCTGTACATTCAGGTTAAGCGAAAATGGGAAATTAAAGATATTATGTAGATGCATGTGAGTAAAGGAAAAAACTTTTTACTTGTATTATTATCATTATGGTGGTATACTAAGTCGGTAAGTCAGTCTTATACACATGGATTTATTCTTTATTAGTTCAAACTCTCCTTAATTATTTGGAGTTAGTAGTAAAGAAGGCTGGTCCAAATAATTTAAGGAGGTAAGACAAATGGCAGACAAAATTTTATCGTGCAAAGATTGCAACTCAGAATTCGTTTTTACAGAGGGCGAGCAAGCTTTCTATCAGGAAAAAGGATTTGAGAACGAACCTCACAGATGCCCGGATTGCAGAAGGGCAAGGAAAATGGAGCGAAACAATCGTAATAGAGGTTTTGACGGAGGAAATCGTTGGTAATCACAAAGAAGAGCATATGCTCTTCTTTTTTTATACCTTTTTAAATCTGATCTTTATAAAAAAAGAGGACCCGGTTATCGGGTCCTGTGTCGGCAGATTATTCAGCAGAGAACCAGTCAGATTTTGGCGCTATAAAGATAAGCTATGTCAAGTAAGGGACTTTTCGCGGGTATAGTATGTCAACAGCAGCAACACCTGCAACAGCAGCAACATCTGCAACAACACCTGCAACAGCATCTGAAACAGCACCTTCGGTTGAAAACTCTGAAAAACATAGAATTCTCCTTTGTACAAGCTCCTACTACATAATATTCGTATTTGGACAAAAGTGTCACTTTTTATCATTACAATAAAAATCAAGTATGTTTTAGACAAAAAGGGTTTATTTTTTTTGAAAACAGGTGCATAATAATATTGCAAATGCGAATCATTCGCAAAAACAAAGGAGTTACTGATCATATGAAAAAAATCTGCGCAGTTTTGATCCTGATACTGGCTCTTATACTTGCGGCATGCGGCCAAAATACCGGAAATACAGGTTACGGGCAGGACGGGGAAACTTTGATTGTAACATCGTTCTATCCGATGTATTTATTTGCAAGTAACATAGCCAACGGTATCGAAGACGTTAAGGTTGTTAACATGACTGAGCCCCAGACAGGATGTCTTCATGATTATCAGTTGGTTCCTGCCGATTTGAAAACCCTTGAGAAAGCCGATATTTTTGTTATCAACGGAGCCGGTTTGGAATCGTTTCTGGATAAAGTGCTCAGCCAGCTTCCTGACCTTACCATAATTGAGGCAGCAAAAGGGATTGAACTGTTGAAGGACGAAAACGGAGAGGATAATCCGCATGTATGGGTCAGTATCAGCGGGGCGATCCAGGAAGTAAAAAACATTACCGAAGGCCTTATAGCGGCTGATCCGGCAAACGAAGCCTCTTACAGGAAAAACAGCGAAGAATATATAGGAAAGCTTGAAACCCTGAAACAAAGAATGCACGACACTTTGAAAGATATAAAAACCAGGGACATAGTAACTTTTCATGAGGCTTTTCCATACTTTGCGCAGGAATTCGGATTGAATATCGTTTCAGTAATTGAGAGGGAGCCGGGCTCAGAGCCCAGCGCAAGCGAGTTGGCTGAAACTATTAGAATAATAAATGATAAAAAGACTAAGGTGCTTTTTACTGAACCCCAGTATTCGCCCAAGGCGGCCGAATCCATTGCCGCTCAAACAGGAGCCAGGATCTATGTTCTGGATCCCGTGGTTACGGGTCCAAAAGATGCGGAACTGGACAGTTATGAGAAAACCATGCTGGAAAATCTAAATGTATTAGCTGAGGCATTAAAATGAAGGAACTTCGTATTTCTGAAAACGGTTGTCAAAACGGTTGTCAAAAACATAGCTGTGGATTGTGTTGCACAAAAATCAAAAACTTTGGTGTGACTTTGGGGAACACTGTTATCCTTGAAGATATAAATCTTCATATTCATTGCGGAGAACTGACGGCAATCATAGGTCCCAATGGTGCAGGAAAAAGTACACTGATAAAAGCGCTTCTCGGTGAATTGCCTCATACCGGCACACTTGAATATGTGCAGGCGCAAAAGGGCGCATTTCAGGCGCCTGTTATCGGATATGTTCCACAAAACCTTAACCTTGATTCAACTTCCCCTACAAGCGTTCTTGATTTGTTTTTAGCCTGCAATTCCCGTTTCCCTGCATGGCTCATAAAAAGGAAAAAGGAAGTTGAAAAAGTAAAAGAAAAACTTGCGGCAGTTAAGGCTCAGCATCTTATAGACAGACGTCTTGGCGCTTTGTCGGGAGGAGAATTGCAACGAGTTCTTCTGGCTCTTGCATTGGACCCTCTCCCTGATATGCTTCTGTTGGATGAACCGGTATCGGGAATTGATCAGAACGGAATGGAATTGTTTTATCAGACAGTTTCATCTTTAAGAAGAGATTATGACCTTACGATTATTTTAGTATCCCATGATCTTGATATGGTCAGGAGATATGCTGACAGAATCGTATTGCTGAATCGTACTGTCCTTAAAGTCGGGTCTCCGGATGAGGTGCTTCAAAGTCAGGCTTTTTATGACACATTCTCTTTAAGATGGCAAAAGCAAAATAATACAGAGGGAGACAAGGATTAATGGATTTCTGGTATAAGTTGTTGGAAATATTGCCGTTTGAATGGGCAAAAGCAGGCCAAATGGTTTTTATGAAGAATGCACTGCTGGCTATAATACTTTTGACTCCCATATTTGCATTATTGGGAACAATGGTGGTTAACAACAGTATGTCTTTTTTTTCAGATGCTTTGGGGCATGGTGCTTTTACAGGCGTTGCTATCGGCGGGCTTTTGGGTTTTGTTAAGCCTTTGAGTTCAGCAATAATATTTTCTGTAGTTTTTGCTTTTCTTATAGCCCTTATCAAACATAAGAGCAAAATGGCCGGCGATACTGTAATAGGAGTCTTTTCATCCACAGCAGTCGCATTGGGAATATTCCTGGCCACTCTTGGTGGAAAAAACTTCGCCAAGCTTAATGCATATTTGGTCGGAGACATTTTGAGTATTACAACAAAGGAAATAGGGCTGCTTGCCGTTGTTCTTCTTATAGTAATAGTTTTTTGGTTCCTGGTATTTAACAGGTTGCTTATAGTCAGCGTTAATCCGTCATTGGCAGGAAGCAGGGGCATACATACCTTCTGGTACGAAGTTATATTTAGTTGTGCGCTTGCCGTTATTGTAACTGTTTCGATGTCATGGATAGGTTTATTGGTATTAAATTCATTTCTGGTCCTTCCTGCGGCATCGGCGCGGAATATTGCCAGAAACCAGAGACAATATCATTTTTTGACCGTTGCTTTTTCAGTTTTTGCAGGAATTGCCGGCCTGATCATGTCCTATTATATTGAAACGGCAACCGGCTCAACAATTGTAATTATATTGGCGATTATCTTTTTCATTACGTATGGCTTGAGAAAGAAGTTTGCCTGAAGGGGGATTCAAAATATGGGGGCCGAAAGTCATTACAATGATGTATTAAAGAACCGAAATCTAAAGGCGACTAAACACAGATTCGCAATACTGGAAGCGTTGGAAAATTATAATTTTCCGGTTACTGCCGAAGAGTTGTATATTAATCTCAAGAAAGAAGGCGTTTCTATTAGTCTTTCAACCGTATACAGGTGCCTGGAGACATTGCATAAGAAAGGTATTGTTATTAAGAGCAATATACCGGATTATAATAAAGCAGTGTTCGAGTATAACCATAATGAGCACCGACATCATATGATATGTATAAAATGTCATAAAATGCAGCCGATTACCGGGTGTCCTCTTGAAGAATTCGAAAAATTGATTGAAAGTAAATTCGATTTTACAGTAAAAGGCCATAATCTTGAGGTATACGGCTACTGCAGCGGTTGTGGATCAAAAAACGGGAACTGATTTAGTTTCCGTTTTTTATGTATTATGCAAGTATCGGAAGAGAATTATGCATATTTTTAATTGACAAACTTTTCGCCTTAATATATAGTTTTTCTTAAAAATACTAAGTAGATTGACAAGTGTACGAAACATATTCTGTATTGGATAAATAATAAAACGAATAATTTTGAGATAAAAATTGCATTTTATAAGGAGTTTTGTATATGTTCTTATCAAAGGATACAGTTTTTAAACTTAAGGAGAAATATGGAACGCCTCTTTATGTATATTCCGAATCGATTTTGAGGGAAAGATGCAGAGAGATGAAAAATCTTCTTCCCAATAAGAATTTCAGAGTAAACTATTCTGCCAAAGCCAACACGAACCTGGAAATCCTGAAAATAATAAGAGAAGAGGGCCTTGATGTAGACGCCATGTCCCCGGGCGAGATATACATTGAGCAGTTAGCCGGATTTGACAGCAATCAGATTTTTTATGTCAGCAACAATGTATCTGCCGAAGAAATGCGGTTTGCAATTGAAAGGAATATTTTGGTAGGTGTGGACTCGATTTCTCAACTGGAAATGTACGGTCAGATTAACCCCGGCGGAAAAGTGGCTGTACGATTCAATCCCGGTAAAGGCGCGGGGCATCATGAAAAAGTAATAACCGCCGGTAAAAAAACCAAATTTGGAATACAAAAAGAACTAGTACCCCAGGTTAAAGAGATTATTAAAAAATATAATCTGACTTTGGCAGGTATAAATCAGCATATTGGTTCTCTTTTCCTTGACTGGCGGGATTATATCGAAGGTGTTCGTTCCTTCCTTGAAATAGCCAAAGAATTTCCCAATCTGTCTTTCCTTGATTTGGGCGGAGGTTTTGGTGTTCCTTATAAACCTGAGGAAAGCAGACTGGATCTGGAGAGGCTGGGAAAAGAGCTGGATATAGTGCTGACAGAATTCCTGGAAGAGTATCCTAATAAGGATATAATATTCAAGATAGAACCGGGACGTTATATCGTGGCCGAATGCGGAGTATTGCTGGGTAGTGTCAACTCGGTGAAAACAAATTATGATACGACTTATATAGGGACCGATATAGGGTTTAACGTTCTTGCCCGGCCTGTTATGTATGATTCATATCATGAGATGGAAATAGTAAAGAACAGTGTCGGAAATAACGGGGTGAATGAAGATACCAGGATAAAAGCGACAATTGTAGGCAATATTTGTGAGAGCGGCGATATACTTGCCCGCGACAGAGAAATTCAGGCAGCAGAAGTCGGTGATGTGTTGATCATATATACAGCGGGCGCTTATGGTTATTCAATGTCGTCAAATTACAACTGCAGACTTCGCCCCGCTGAAGTACTTATAGATCTTAACGGAGAAGACAGGCTGATCCGGAGAAGAGATACTTTGGAATCTTTAATACAGAATTTTCCTGTATGACAGGTTTTTTGCCGGCTTTTTTTATTAAACATTATTCTATTGGACTATAAATGTAGTAAAATATATTATTAATATTATAATTATAAAAAAAGTTGGCATGAGGTAATAAAATGATCGAGCGGATGTTGCAGTTGTTTATAAAAGATAATGATACTTCAGATAATGTTGTGAGAGGAAGGTACGCAACATTCGCCGGAGCATTCGGAATCGTTACTAATATTTTTCTGTTTGTTATTAAGCTAATCGCAGGATTGCTTTTTAACAGCATCGCCGTTACTGCAGACGCAGTAAACAATTTGACTGATGCAGGATCGTCAGTCATGGTTCTGGTTGGTTTAAAACTGTCGGGAAAGCCGGCGGATGAAGAGCATCCTTACGGGCATGCCAGAGCGGAATATATAACCGGCTTTTTGGTTTCGGTGGTTATTTCTCTCTTAGGTATAGAGCTTATTAAAGCTTCCTTCAGCAAGATCCTGAATCCGGATCCGATAGACTTCAGTTATCTGACTGTAATTGTTCTTATTATTTCAATCCTTGTAAAACTTTGGCAGGGCACAGTAAACAAAACAATAGGCAGACGCATAGATTCGACTGCCCTGATGGCCGCAGGCCAGGACAGTATGAATGATGTTATTACAACTTCATCGGTCCTGGCTGCTACCGTTTTCGCGAAATTGACAAACATCCAGATCGATGGTTATGTAGGTATTGCCGTAGCTCTGTTTATTTTATATTCAGGTGTCAAGCTGGTTAAAGAAACGCTTAATCTTCTTCTGGGCACAGCGCCTGACCGGGATTTTGTTTGTGCTATTGAGCAAGAGATATTAGGCTATGAAGGAGTTTTAGGACTGCATGATCTGGTGGTTCACAGCTATGGCCCTAACAGAGCTTTCGTTTCTGTACATGTGGAAGTTGACGCCAAAAGAGACCTGCTTGAGAGTCATGATCTTATTGACAATATAGAAAAAGAAGTATCCAACAAGTTTAATGTCAATACTGTTATACATATGGACCCTATTGTAACAGACGATGAAAGGATAAATGATTTACGCCGTAAAGTAAATGAAATAATACTGGGGATAGATGGAAAACTATCCATGCATGACTTTCGGGTTGTTTTGGGAAAGACTCACAGTAATCTGATATTTGACGTATTATTGCCTCCATCTTATGAATACAGTGAAACTGAATTGAGAAAAAGAATCGATGATGAAATTAAAAAAATCGACGCTACATTCAACAGTGTAATAACTCTTGACCGGAATTATACATCTACAACAAACATTTAACTGAATATAACCTTTGAATATCTGAAAAACTATTTCGGGAATAATTGAAGAACTATCTGTTTGAGGTAAAAATGGCTGTTGGCGTACGAATGATCCTTCTTATTTCCGTAATAGGAATATTGGTTTCAGGACTTCAGATTTTCATATGGCGGCTGTCAAAAGAAAAGGTATTCTTTAAGTATATACCCACGATTGTTTTTATGATTGTGACCGTAGTTTGCCTGATAAAGGCTATATGGTTTTCAACAGGTATGGAGGATCTGGCATACTTTATAATGGCTCTGCTGGCGCTTGGAGTTCTGGTAATATCTCTCATTACCGGTATCATAATTGATGTAGTAACCAGGTCAAATAAACAGAATTATTGATATAATAAGATTCGAGGCTGTTCACCAACAGCCTCATTATCTTTAACAAAGACATATCAGTAGTAAAATGTTACGAATTTAATTGAATAGAAGTCAGCCAGGAGTATGTCATCACTTTCAATTTCATTTAGCAATATGTAATTTGCCCCGACAGCCAATAATGTACCTGTTTTATCTGTAAAAGTGTTTGTTCCTACCAGGAATTCCACTCTAACTTTCCGGCCAATCTGCGTACGCATGAAACCATTCATGTATTGGAGACTTTCAACGGTGACAGGCATAGGCTGGTTCCAGGGGAAAATCGGTGTTGTGTCCGGTTGTTGGCTGGGAACCATACCCGGCTGTTGTTGAGTCATTTGCTGTTGGAACTGAGGAGTAGGCCCCAGGGCAGGACTTCCGGGAATACCCGTTGGCATTTGATTTAACATATTCATATATGGTGATACAACAGGAGCTGAGCCCGAGGGTACATTCATTTGCATTCCTCCCTGGCCTGGGATGGTTCCGGTGCTGCATCCAGGACATGGCGGGGCATTATATGGAGTAGTAACCGAGGGTTGATTTGTAAAATTATTCATATCCGTGAACCTCTTTTCTTGAAAAATGTTTTCAGGTCTGGGCGTAGTACTGGGTTGGTGTGTAAAAACAGTGCTGTCCTACACGGTTGTAGATTACTCCGGAGCCGGTTGGAGGAAAATATGTGGCACATTGGGGGCTGAAAGGGTTGTAGTACCAAAGACATTCATCCACGGCCAGTGATTTATTGCCTGAAAGGGCCCAATCTGCAATATCATAATGTATCTGCAGAGGTGTTATATTGTATATATTTTGAGGATTATACTGGCCGGCTACCGTTTCTTTGACACATGTGAACTGATCAGGCTGCATAATGACACGGCGCAAATCTCCCTGGCATACTCAGGTACTCGCCGTAAGGGATATGAACTCTGTTCATTACCACTGTCGCAACAGCCTTCATCCCATTGTCGCCCTCGCCTTCTGCCTCGCATCTGATAAGTCTGGCAAATAACTCTCTTGCTGTCAAGGGCATAATGTATCACCTTTTCTATCTGTACTGGAGCTTGTTTCAAATCTCCATTAGCATTATATTATAGAGGAGGATTTGGTGTTACTGCTCAGGGATTGTATCCAGGGTTTGTGGAACTGAAGGGTCTTTGATATCGTAAACCCTGAAATAATCATTCAGTTCGGTATTTTTTATGACCTGAGAACGGTTTTTACTAAGAAGTTTGACTATTTCATAAACGTTGATCCAAATCTCGTTGTCGCTTTCTTTCTGACTTTCGTCAAATATGAGCTGCATACCGAAATGAAGATGTGGAGTCCTTATATTGTTTACGTTCATTTTAGTGCTGTAACCGGTCATTCCAAGATAACCTATAACATCTCCTGCCTTAACCACCTGACCCTCGGCAATAGTATTGTTATATGGATGATTTTTGCGTAAATGAGCGTAATAATAATATCTCTTTCCGTCAAAACTCCTGATTCCTATGCGCCAGCCGCCATACTGGTTCCAGCCCATTGCCTCCACTATACCCGATTCTACCGCTATTATCGGAGTACCTATGCTGCCCATAAGGTCATTTCCCAGGTGTTTACGGCGGAACCCATAAGACCTGCTGTTTCCGAAATCATCATAGTGGGAATAACCATATCCTTTGGCAATAGGTGAAAATGCTTTGAGCCCGTATTTTTTTACAAATACTTTTTGTCCGGGATTGTCCTTATCGTCAACTTCAATTTCGAATTCACCCACAAAGCCGCCCAGAACAGCGGAATATGCCTCATAATAATAGGGATAATACTTCATGTCGGCGGTAAGCTCGGCCATAGTATAGCCTTCATTAAGTTTCTGTACCAGTTTATCGAGATCCGAATTTTTAAAATTCTTGAAGTTGCCGCCGTATTTTGCTGCAAGATATGCTAATAGCTCTATCCAATTCAACTTTACCTCTTTACCGTAAGATTTTATATCAAGAGCCAGAGCTTTTTCCATTACAGAACAGGGTACAGTAAAATCGACCCATTTGATAAAATTTTTTTCTTCATCAATTTTTATTGTATAGGAAGATGAAGTATAATAAATGGTAAAACCGATAATACCGGCTGCCGCTGAAACAAGAACAAAAATTATAAATACAATGATAAAGGTTTTCTTTCTGATAACGACAAACAAGTTATCACCTCTTATATAAGCACCACTAAAAGAATATTGCAGAAACACATAATTATGCGTAGATTTCTAATCGAGACAATCCTGCATAATATGTAACCGGAAGAAAAGCGGGAACGGAGCCGGACTGTTGAAAAACGCCTTACTGCAAAATCGATGTCAGACGATATGATTGAAGCGATTAAGGTTTTATACGGTCAGTCCGGATGCAGTTTATGAAGTATGTTTATGATGCTGAAAAAGGTGTGACATATGCCCGTATTTATGCTGATTATTTTAGCCTGAGTGATGATAAGAGACTGTTCTTTTATGACCAGAACGGAAATGACTGCACTAATTTTTGCAGCCAATGCGTATGGGCGGCTTATGGTGGATGGATCCCGGGCATAGATTATGATACGGTAAATGAAAACAGGGAACGTATCAAGAAACAGATTAGAATGATTCCATCAATTTGGTACGGATCGCAGTTTTTCAGCGGGTCAAACAAATGGTGCCGGGTGGTTGAATTTCATGATTACTCGGTTGCCGCAAAAGACTTAGGCCCCTCGGCGTACAAAGTCTATGAGGGAGACTGGCAAAGTTTCGATCCATCTGTTGTGATGGAAGGGGATATTATACAGCTTATAGTAAATACATATACTCCGTATAGGTATGGACATAGTCTTTATGTCACAGAAAAAGGAGCGTCCAATCAAGATATAAAAATATGTTGCCACAGCTATGACAGATCAGATGCTCCGTTAAGCGAGTTTTCCGACTTTCCGGAAATATACACAAAACTGCGGATCATCAGATACAGAACCGCCGAATTCCCTAAATAGCAGCATGTGCCCCCGACAGTTTCTCAAATTCCCGGCCTTTGGCAGCCGCTGCCAAAGTATGAGCCAGTATGCATTCGTTGAATTTTGTACCGGCATAAAGAGCGTAACGAATATCATTAACATCAGACTGCTTCTTTTCTGAATATATTTTATTGTTATCAACTATAAAAGACATCAAATCTCTCTGCTTTAAATCGGAATCCTGTTCCATTAACAATTTGCGATAAGCCTTTAAACCTTTTCTGTAGCGGGCTATCATCATAAATTCGTAATAACCGTGATGAGTCTTAGAGCCTTTATAACCTTCGGTGTGGGGAAGGCAAAAGAAGTCAGACAAATAGTGATTCATAGCGCCGAGCTTCTTGGCAAAACGATATGAATAAAAGGGGTCGTAAGAATTAAACAGGAGGTTATCTTTGGATTCTGCGACATGTGAAAGCGCATCCTTCATGTAATGAGGATATCGACCGTATTTTCTGCTTATATCCGGCAGAATGTTGCCAAAAAGAAAGCCACGAAGATTTAATGATATACCCATTTTCTTTTTTATATGTTTTCTTAAAGTAACTGCAAACATAAGATGTACGATTATGTTCATAAACCCTCCTGTGATGCTGACCCCGAAGTTCTTAAATTATTTCCTGCACTTTAAAAAGCTTATAGCCTGAAAGCCGCACTTTTAAATTATACTGCGTTACAATGGCTAAAACAATTAGTTTTATACGGTAAGTAATGGAATATAATTAGCACAAAATTTTTGAAAAGAAATATGATATTATTGTAATAGACTGATAATACTGAGTATTTTTCAAAGATGATCCTATATGAACGGTGGTGAGTATTTTGCCTGTCCATCCTTTTGAACCTGTGTATCATAAGCATTCAAGGATTTTGATCCTGGGAACATTTCCTTCGGAAAGATCCAGGGAGGAAAACTTTTATTACGGGCATCCGAAAAATCGTTTCTGGAGCGTTATATCTTGTCTGACAGGACATCCTTTTCCGGAGACCATTGAAGAAAAAAAGGAGCTATTAGCTTTAGAGGGAATCGCTCTCTGGGACGTACTTAAGAGCTGTGATATCGAAAAATCCAGCGACAGCACAATAACTAACCCTGTACCCAATGATCTTTCCATAATATTTGATAATTGCCATATTGAGGCCGTTTTTGCGAACGGTAAGAAGGCCGGGGAGTTATACAGAAAGTATTGTTATCCTTCAACGAAGATGAAATGTCACACCCTGCCTTCAACAAGTCCTGCGAACGGTCGTTACAACTTTGAAAAGCTGATGTGGGAGTGGAGCGCTATATTAAAGTATTTAAGATGAGTAAACCTATACATTTCCCAGATACACATATTTCAGATGTTTTTTCGCTGTTTCTGAAAGTTTTGAAAGAACTGACACAGGAGTAGGTTCCCTGTCGGTCATTTTATATCTGGGGAAAAACCGGGTGAGATGAAGCGGAATGTCCGGAGATATTTCTGACAGCCATATTGACATAGCTTCTATTTCGTCCGGGGAGTCATTCAGGCCGGGTATGACAAGACAGGTTACTTCAACATGACAATTGCCTGCGGCGAGTCGGATAGTATCTTTAACATGTTCGATATTCCCGTTACAAATCTTCCGGTAGAAGTCTTTTGAAAAACTCTTGAGATCGATATTCATTGCGTCAATATAAGGCAGAAGTTCCAATAAAGGATCTTTCTGAACGTAACCGTTTGTTACAAGCACATTTTTCATATTTTTCTCTTTAATGAGTCTGCAGCAGTCAAAAACATACTCAAAGCTTATAAAAGGCTCATTGTAAGTATACGCCAGGCCTATATTGCCATGTTCTTTAAGTTGGAAGGCTTTGTTTATAAGACTTTCGGGGGATATGTAAACTGTCTCGGGATTACCGAAAGATATACTGTGATTCTGGCAGAAAGAACAGGAAAAATTACATCCGAAACTTCCCACGGAAAGGATGTATGAACCGGGGTAAAAATTATAAAGCGGCTTCTTTTCTATGGGATCCAAAGCAAGGGAAGATATTTGGCCATAGCTTTCGGCAAAGAGATCTCCCCCCAGATTGATACGTACCCCGCAAATCCCCCTTTTATCATTCTTAATATGGCAGTTGTGAGGACAAAGCACGCAATGGACGAGCCCATCTTCTTTCCTGATATAATATTTAGCTTTTGTTCCTTTCATTTTCCACCTACCTGTGCCGGACGACCTCAAAGCGCTCCAACGAGTATTTTTCTCCTTTTGAGATACCGGCTTTGGATAATGCTATCTCCACCTGCTGGGCAGGGGTATCTATCGATTCAAGGTCCGGAAGCAATAAACCTCTTTTATAGCCAGAAGTTACAATAACTCCATAACGCTTTACATCAAGCTCATCAATGCTGTTGATGGGTTCAGGTTCTTCAAGAACATCCACACTGTAAACAAGATCCTTCAGTTCGTGTTCTTTCACGGGGTTGAATCTGGGATCGCGCGTACCGGCACTGATGGCATTTTGGATAATCTCTTCTGCAACGCTGTTTGTTACTGGTGAAATTGTCCCGATGCAACCTCTGAGCTGGCCGTACTTTTTTATACTGACGAATACACCTTTTTTCTGATTAATCATTTCAGCAGGAAGATAATCGGGAACCTCAAGAACTCTCCCTTTTTTTATATAGTATTCGAGCGATTTACGGGCAAGTGCCACATAAGGATCCTCGGCTTTTCGTATCACATCAATCTCTGTTTTATGTTTATTCTCAATAAAAGAATACAAATCACGGGAAAGATCACGGCTTCCGGGCATAAGCTCCGCTATCATATATCCCACGCCGAAAGGCCCTTCATAAGATAAAACATTTGACTTGACACAGAAACCGTTCAGGGCACCCGCAATAATCGCGAATGACCTCAACCCGCATTCTCCCGCTTTGTAGCAAAGCTCATTGTCAATACTGATCAGTTTATTAAAATCAGCTTCTTTTACAGTCTCAACCAAATATTTGTCAAAAACCGGTCCTTCCGGAGCGAATCCGTAAGGCCCGTCACTGGTTAATCTGTGCGACAAGTCGCCGCTGCCTATCAGAACGACCCTCTTGTCAGATGCCAACACAGCCTTTTGAATACAATAGCCGAAAGTATACAATTGTTCCAGAGGAAGACCGGCAATTGAAATACGAATTAATGAAAAATCAGTATAATACTGCGATACAAAATAGAGAG
>Ga0134103_1002327_pt1 | contig 15087 bp, 10 predicted proteins | sample 14_taG_2_FD_94445 | JGI IMG/M metagenome (GOLD analysis project Ga0134103, IMG submission 94445) | Switchgrass degrading microbial communities from high solid loading bioreactors in New Hampshire, USA - 14_58_20_212_A1 metaG | ecosystem: Engineered > Bioreactor > Semi-continuous > Anaerobic >...
ATACATCTCTTGAACTTGATATAAAGATACTTCCTCATTCTTTTTTATTGACCATAATCCATTTGCTAATTTATTTTTTGTGATGTTTTGTAATTTTTCCAACATATTTTTTATCCTCCTCGTAAGGTCTTTTTATAGGTAATATTTAGTTTCAAAAGTTGTGATTTAAAACTTATAAAAAAGCTGTCAATATTAAATATTTGTTGTCTATAGCAAATATTTAATAAATAACTTCACAAAGAATTTCTTAAAACCAAAATAATTTACTTTTTATTGAAATACTATACAAATATTCGTAATTTCATAAGGCCTAACTTCAAAAGAGACACTATTATCAGAAACTATGATTTTTTGTCTTGGATCCTTAATTTTTGTTTCATTTATATCTATAAAATAAGCATCATAAATTTGTTTAAAAAAATTGAATTTGACAATATTGTTTTTTCCTTCTACTTCATATAAGTGAATCACAAACTTATATGACTCTCCATTTTCAGGAGTTTTGATACCTGAAATAGCAACATTTGAATTCTCTAAATTTAAAAAACTAAAGTCTAGTGGAAAACTACCTCCATGAAAAGAACCAGATAAACAATTGAATGGATGATTAAATGCATATGACTTCTCAATTAATTCCTTATTAGAATTAGCATCTACAAAAGAAATGGCAAATCTAAACTTCTGTTTCCCTATTTCAGGGTAAGGATCTGGATCTGATGAGCTTCTTAAAAGAGTTATAGACATTCCTTCATCATTGCAACGAAAGCCATGTTTCGCATCAGTAATAAACATTACAGATTTATTCGTTATATCTTTGTTTACACCAACAGCAAAACTATTAGCTGGTACATCCATATCCATACCTTCTCTTTTTATAACTCCAAACGGAACATCATATTTAAATCCGTTATTTACATATGATAAAGGAAAGTAAAAAGCTAATTGGGGAGTCCTATCTCCTGCTTTTCCTTCAAAATGAGTATTTTTTGTATTTTTTTATCTTTCTTTAAGTTTTTTGACTTTTTCAAAGAGGATTTTCTTTAAAATTCTATATTTTAGTCCTTCTTTTCTTTTACTTAATCTTTTTTACTTCCGCCTAACCACTATTTTTTGCTATTTCTGAAATATCTATATTCCTCAATAATTATGAATTTCTTTAACTTCTTCAGTAATTCAACTGAAGAAAGCAGAGCGAACTAAGCTCCAGTTATTGGAAATTTTTGGGTGCATGTTGAATTTATTTAAAATGATTTTCTAATTTCATATTCTTTTTTCAATTAATAAGTCGAAAATATAAGATATGCAGCCCCATAAAGTGGACTTAATTCAATAAACTTGGCCGGTTTTATTTCTATGGAGAAAGGCAGTTGATTTAAATCTTTTTTTAGCGAACTTTCAAACAAGTTGAAAGATTTCGATATTTGTCCACCAAAAATTATACACTCAGGTTTAAACTTTAAAACAATTGGTTTCAAAACCATACTTAAATTTTTCCCAAGTTCTTCAAAAATCATTAGGCTTATTTTGTCACCTTGCCTTGCCAGACGTGCAATTTCCTCTACCTCAAGATTTATGTCACTGTTTTTTAATTTTTTATATTGATGTGAAATCCACCTAGCTGAAATTATATCTTCAACTATCCCTTTCCCATATTTTAAACCTCCTATCCACCCTTGAGGAGGAATAATTTTTTCATCTACAACTATTTCTCCATTTACCATAAAAGCTGATCCTAATCCAGTTCCTAAAGTTATTCCTATAACACGATTAAAATTTTTAGCAGCTCCTACCCAATTTTCACCTCTTAAAAAAAGAAAAGAATCTAATTCAAATTGTATATTAGTAAAGTCTATTTGTTTTAGAATTTCGTCCTTTAAGCTTATTCCATAGAGAGAATAATACTTATTTAACTGCGGAGGAATGTATAATATTCCCTTTTCATAATCAGCGGGCCCAGGTATTCCTATGCCTATGCCTTCAATTTTTACATTAATATCTTTTGCTCTTTTTATTTGCATTTCTAAAATATTTAATATATTTTTCATTATTAATTCTTTGGAAGAATTTGAAAGTGAAGATGTTTTAGTAAAACTTCCATCTAAAATACTTCCTTTACTATTTACGATAGCTGATTTTAAAAAGGTCCCCCCCATATCTAGCGCTATAGCATACATTTTAATAACCTCCAAAAAGCAATGTTTAAAAAATATTATTCAAAGCCTATCTATAGATTACAATTTCTTTTTAAGTAAAACCTTTATGATTGTACAATTTTCAACTCCTTCTATACTGTATTTGCCAAAACATGCAGGAACTATAATAGTTTTCGAATTAAAAACAACAATTGAATTATTAATATTATTCTTGGATTTTATCATAATTTTATTTCCCTTAATTAGTATGAGAATATGAAAATCTTCTGCCGTATCATCTTCCCATAGAGTTGAAAATTCTACTCTACGTACTTCAAAAAGTATTTCTTTTGCACTTCCTAATAAAAACTCGATCCCATTTTCACTCTTTCTTATAATTTTAGGTTCCGGTTTTAGTTTCTCATGAGATAAATTGAGTTCTAAATGAGACTTTAAAACATTAAAAGCGTGTTCTAAATGTATTTCCCTAAGGTTACCATTTAAATCTGGGCGAAGATAATCATAAATATGAAAAGTATATCCATAACTTGTTCCTATTTCCAAACAAACTTGATCTTTTCCAAGAGCGTGTACGGTTCCCGAAGGTATCAAAAATAAATCTCCGGGACTGCTACTAAAATAATTTATGTATTTTTTATAATCTAATGGTATATGGTTTTCTTTTGATTTTAAAGAATCATGAAAAAATTTTTCTAAGTTGACATTTTCTTTTAATCCCAGAAACACTTTCGATTCATTTTTTGTTTCAATTATATAATATGCTTCTTGTTGACCTACATTTTCATAGAAATTTTTTTGAACATAAGAATGATCTGGATGAACTTGAATAGCCATATTCCCTCCATTATAGCTATCATCATAATGAACTCTTAATGGAAAAAAGTAGCCAAACTTATTAAAAGCTTTTTCGCCTAAAATACCTTTTGGGTTTGTGGTTAAAAAAGTATCAAAAGGTATTTCAAAAATATCTTTTCCAAATTCAACTAATAAATCCATATCTGAAGTTACCGCTTCAAATGCCCAAGCACAGTTTTTGTAATTTTCAGGAAGTTTTCTTTTTTCTTTTAGCCATTGTCCTCCCCAAGGACCTTGAATATAAAGAGGTTTGAGCTTGAAAGGTTGCTGGGATAGTTCAGTCATAATATAATCAAATGTTGAGCGTGGAATAACTTTTAATTGATCATTTGTGTCTATGTAAAAATCCATTTTATTTATTACTTTTCTTCTTTGCTTATCAAAGATTGGCTTATATATATATCTTGTCAATTTAAACGTTTGTATTGACATACCAACATCTGCAGCGCCCGTTGCATTCAAAGCATCTTTGGGAATAAACCGAAGATTTTCTTTTTGAACACTTTTAATAAAATCTTCATGCGTTACATCTATGTATAATATATAATCAAACCAGTTTTTGGTTAGTTCATTTACCGCCCCATATCCATAAAAAATTAAAAAATTATCAAGAGAGCTGTCTATCCTGATTTTGTGTTTTGTAACTTTAACCTCGTCAATAAAATCCTCCAAATTTCCTTTATAGATCTTTCCAAAATGTTTATCTTTGGTAATATATGGTTCTATAATTTTCCAAATTTCTTGAGGGTTTTTGTAAAAGTTAACGCTATCAATTAAATCAACTGAAAAGTTTTCTTTTTGTAATTTTTCTTGCAATCTTGATACAATATACCACTCGGCCCCTTCATAACCATCAAAAGCAATTATTAATGGTTTCTGATTTAAAGACTGTTTTTCTTTATATGAACTTACCAAAAATTCTAGAACTTCATCTAGGTTTCTCATTATTGGATCTAAGTTATTTTTGTATGTAACAATATTTAAGTCTGATTCTAAATAATTCATTTGTGGAACCTCCTTTTATTGAAATTCAACCATTACTAATTCTGGCCAATATCGTTGATGGCTCACAAAAGTAAAATATATAATTTTCCCATTTTGTTCCATAAACTCTGGATGTTCTTTTCCCGCATAGCATATATCTAAATCGTGAGATTTTTTTGCTTTGTATATAACAACAGGATCACTCCAAGGACCTTGTGGATTGTCAGAAGTTCTAAGATGAACTTCTTCCATTGTTCCAGAAGAGATATTGCCCTTCAAATCAATTTTCCCGGCAAAAGAGTAAATAGATACGTATTTATTTAAATAAGGGTTAAATGAGACAGAGAGTTCATTTGCGTTCCCATCAAAAAGCATTTGTAGATCTTTAGGCTGTTTTACCCATCCTTGTTTTGAATAATACTCATATTTACTTAGATCTTCAATATTTTCAGCTTTTACTCTTGACAGATAAACTCCATGAATCATTTCATTATTTATATTATCAATTCTGCTACCATAAATATAAACATATCCATCTACAGGTGCTTTTAAAACTGCAGTACCAAACGCCGGAACTTTTTCACCGTTATTTTCACATGCTTCACAATTCCACCAAATGTAGGGATATTCGCAAAAATTAGCCAAATCTTTTGGAGGCAAGGGATAATATTTTGGTTTCAATCTTTTGAAATTAGCATATGGATACTTTGATTTCGCTACTCCAACACCATATAAGTTAATATCTAAATTTTGATTATTCTTTGATGGATCAAAAATTCCGCAATCAACTAAAATATAAAATATATATAAGGTTTTGTTGTAGAAAAACCCATCCATAGGCCAAACAGGTCTATAGCGCATTCCTCTATTAGGCGCTAAAATTGTTGGAATAATTTCTTTTGCGGTTCCTTTTTTTTCAATATAAAAGGGCATTGATGATAATAGTTCTTTTCCTTTTTTTGTGTTAGTAAAACAACCAGCGTTTTCAATCATATTAATATTTTCTCTTGCCCAATCGGTATTTAACCAGACATCTATTAATTCTTTTTCGGGATCATAATCAAAACGATTGTGTCCAATCAAAGTGTCTCCAAAAGTCCAAAAAGATCTTCCGTCATCCAATAGTATCGAATATGCCCCATCTTGCCCTAATACTTTTGAAGAATTATTTTGAAAAATTCTCCCAAGATATTCCACTCTTTTAACCTTAATTGTATCTCCAAAATTATTCATAGAATCATCTCCTTTTCATATTTTTAATTAAACCATTTTATAACAATTGGAGGTTTCATAAAGTTTTCTACACTTCTTACGTCAATTTCATTACCTGTAGTAAATAAAAACGAAAAAGTTAATATGTCCGGACTATCAGGTTCAACTCTTTCTAAATTAACTATTCCCAGATCTTTTGTTGCTGCTTCATCATAATGTCTTAAAAGAAGGCAATCAACAATCTTTGACTCTTTGTCATATCCGACCATAAAAGCTTGCCTTGTTGCCATAGTTACAATAAATTTATCTGTTTTTAATGCAAATAAATCTCTGACAGCTACTTGTTCTGGTCTTAACGCCGGAAATCCATAAGGATCTTTGATAATGGAACCTGGGCCCCTATAAATAAACTTTCCTTCATAATTAATGGGTATTTTAAGAAAATAATTAATTGAATGTTTCTCATATGGAACATAAGGGATTTTTGTTTGATCTATAAAATAACTAAAAATGATTCTCTTCTCATTATTTGGAAGGATTATTTCTAAACCAACAATTGGAGAATTAACTGTTTTAACTCTAATAATTCTTTGTTGGGGATTTTCATCAAATTCGTAAGATTCTACGTTGAATATCTCTTCATTTCTAATTTCCATAGAATTTGTATAGGCATATTCAAATCCCCCAACGCTTTTTGCTATCCATAGTTTTAATTTTTTGTCAAAGATATCAAAAGTACCGTTTGTTTTTATTATTATTCTATAAAAATCATTTTCCATAATTAGATTGTTTTCTTTTCTCACTTTCATTTGATTATTTTGGATTCCTTTAATGATGATTTCAGAAATTCCTTTCGGTAATTTAAGATATACTTCATAGCCTTTATTAATTTGTTCCCAAGGATTGGAAAAGTTTGAGATAAAAGGATATGCGATATATTCTTTTTTATTAAATTTTATAAGAACTTTAAAATTTGGATCCCATTCATCTAATTCAAATTTGAGAAGACTTTCTCTTTCTGAATTTCCTGGGTTGAAAACATTTAAACTGTTATTATCAAGTTTCTGAATATGAAGGTTATTTATCAATTCTAAAATAGAATTGTAGGCAGTTATCGCATAATTTACGACTGTTTTATTGAATATATCAGTTTGTTCTAAGGTATAATTTCCCGGCCATCCTGCACCAGGAGCAGAAGTATGTTCACAGTACAGCAAAATATTTTCTATTGCAGCTTTAAATAGTTGGTCTTTAGAATCTGTAAGTTCTAATGAAACCATTTCATTTAGAATTTCTTGACTCCATCTAATTAAAGAAGATGAATATGGTCCTCCTGTTTTTACACTTTCCCAAAAACCCGACCAATCTCCACTATAAGTAGGTATATTTTCTTTATAATTTTCTTCCATATATTTGAAAAAAACAGAAGGAGTAGAAAACTTAATCTCCAATTCAGAAACCGAAGAAGTTTCTATAAAATTAAGATAACTAATAACTCCAGGTTCTATTCCAGCGTTGTCAAAGGCAACTAAAAGCGCTACAGCATCATAGGGATAACCATTTTCTTCTAATTCTTTTATATAATGTTCTAATGATGAAACATTTTTATAAGTTATTCCTTCCATATAGCTTCCTTTAGTTATCCAAGTTAAAACCCTTCCACCATTAGGTCCTTCCCAATAAAAAATATTTGTTAAACCTGGTAATTTAAGTATATCTGCATATTTGTCATTAATACCTGACATAAAATAGGAAATATTATTCTTATAAAAAATGTCTGGTAGATCCTGTGAATACCCAGGGACATCGTTCATTATGGCAGTATTTATAATAAAATTATTTTCTTTTGCAAATTCTAAAGAATATCTTAAAGCACTATTTAAAGAGAGTTCGTTCATAAAACCTGTATGCAATGAAGCATAAGCAACTCCCAATTCTAATCGTCCGGATTTAAGATATTCGATAAGCTTTTGAATATTCTGTTGGGATGGAGAACTTTCTAACCATTGTTGAAGTTGCCAATAAGTTTCTATCGTAAAAGTAAAATCAGGAAATATTTCCATTATTTCTAACAAATTATTCATCATCTCTATGTAGAGTTGAGAAACTTCTTGCTGAGTGCCTGTAAAACCAATGTCTAAATGACTAAAAGGAATTACAAAAACTTTGTTCACTTTTCCAAACATAAAAATAAATATAAAATTGATTATTATAAAAGTCAACAATTTTTTTTTCATTATTTGCCACTCCCACTTAAAGCAAAACCGCTTGTTATTCTTTTTTGAAATAAAAAATACATTATAATCAAGGGTATAGCGGATAAAGTCGAAGCCGCCATTAACAAACTCCATGTCGTTGTGTATTGTTGTTGAAAACTTCTTAATCCAACTGCAAGAGTCCATTTTGAAGGATCTTGTAAATAAAGTAAGGGACCAAAAAAATCATTCCAAGTAAAAAGTATCGTGAAAATGGAAACTGTAAATAATACAGGTTTTGATAAAGGCAAAATAATTTGCGAGTAAATTCTAAATTCCGATGCACCATCTATTCTTGCAGCTTCTAATAGTTCGTCAGGTATTGATACAAAAAATTGTCTTAACAAAAAAATATTGAAGGCTCCGCCCCCACAAAATGCTGGGACAAATAAAGGAAGATAAGTATTTACCCATCCTAACTTGGTGAATAAAAGATAAGTAGGTATTATTAAGACTTGTGAAGGTATAAACATTGTAGCAATCGTTATATAGAATAGTTGATCTCTACCCTTCCAATTTAATTTTGAGAAGCCATAAGCAGCAAGAGATGCGCTAAAAATTGTCCCGACTACATTTAAAACTGTTAATAACAAAGTATTGGAAAAATATCTAAAAAATGGAAAAGATTGGACTGCGTCTAAATAGTTACGCCATTGAGGTGGTTTTGGTAACCATTGCACGGGTACAGACATTACCTGTGATTCTGGTTTAAGAGACGTTGAAATCATCCAAAAAAGAGGGATTAAATATATTATGCTAAAAAGTATCAAAATTCCATAGAGGAATAATTTTCTTGTAAGTTTTACTTTTTTAAAACTTTTCATTATATCACCTTCTAAAGTTCTGTCTGATTTTTGTATATTTTGAATAGAAATAATGTCATTGGTATCAAAATCAAAAACATAATTACAGCAATTGTCGAAGCATACCCCATTCTAACATCTTTGAAAGCGAGTTGATAAATCAATAAATTAACAAATTTTGTTGATTCTAAAGGTCCCCCTCCTGTCATAATATAAGCTTCAGTGAAAATTTGAGATGCTCCAATTAAACCCGTCATAAAATTAAAAAATATTATTGGTCTAAGCATGGGTACTGTAATCTTCCAAAAAATCTTAAACTTATTAGCTCCGTCTAATTCTGCTGCCTCATATAGTTCAGTAGGAATTCCTTGTAGTCCGGCAAGAAATATCACTATTATGCCACCAATTCCCCATAAACTCATTATTATTAATGCAGGTTTAGACCAAACGGGCGAATTTAGCCATAATGGGCCGTTTATTCCAAAGAAGCTTAAAAATTGATTTATTAAGCCACTTCTTGGATTAAACAACATCATCCAAAGAAACATGACAGGTACTGCTGGTAAAACTACTGGAAGAAAGAATATCGTTCTAAAAATGCCCATAAATTTACCTGCATTGTTTAGTAAAACAGCAAAAACCAAACCCAAAAGAACTTTAAGAAAAACTGAACCAAACATGTAATAAAAAGTATTTCCTAATGCTTTCCAAAAAGTCGGGTCTAATGTAAAAAGGATTTTGTAATTTGTTAATCCAATCCATCTTGGAGGATTAATCATATCATATGAAGTAAAACTAAGAATAAAAGAAGCAATTATAGGACCTATTACAAAAAGGGTGAGCCCTATAAGCCATGGCGCCACAAAAAAATAACCCTTTAATCTTTTTTTCTTGATATAAGATTTTTTATAAGTATTACTCATTTAATTCAAGCCTCCTGTAAAAATCTTTACTTCAATATTGAGTTAGGTGCTAAGCATCTAACTCAATCTATAAAATGTTATACTAATTAGTGAGTAAGTTTATATTTTTGAATTTCAGCATCAACAATCTTTTGTGCATCATCAAGCGCTTTTTTAGGGGTTGATCTGCCATATAAAACATTATCAACAGCTTTTTGCAATGCATCATCATACCAAAGTGGGTACTCAAGAACAAAAGGCCTGAATTGACTAATTTCCAATGTTTCAACTGCTAATTTCCATAACGGATTTGAAATAAGTTCTGGAGAATTAGCCGCCATTCTATTACCTACAAGCGAGGACACATTTTTAGCAAAAAGAAATTGAGGATACTCACTTACAAGATAAAGAGCGAATTCTACTGCTTCCTCTGTATGTGTACTTCGTGAAGACACTTCTATAGAAAAACCATTTGACCAACTTGCTGGCCTTTTAGGATAAGGAATTTGAGTAACACCGTAGTTCATATCAGGTGCATAATTTTCGATTTGACTGAAGAATGTATTATTTTGGATAACCATTCCAAGTTTCCAATTTACAAATGCATCATTTAATCCTGTTGGGTAAGTTGCATTGAATTCAGTTAAATTTTCAAAACCAAGGCGACCAATCATTTGTTCCCATTCTTCAAGACTTTTAACAACTGTAGGATTATTTAATTTCAAATTCCCATTTTCATCTAAAAAACTTCCGTTATTACCCCATACATACATCCAGAAATATGATTGCCCATATAATGGATTAAAACCGAGAATATCATAATAACCTTGAGAGCTTTTTTTAGTTATTTTATCTGCAAATTGCCAAAGTTCATCCCATGATTGAGGTGGTCTTTCTGGATCTAAACCAGCTTGAGCAAATAAATCTTTGTTATAAAAAAGTAATCTTACATCTGTTTCAAAAGGCAAAGCATATATGCCATCTTCCCATTTTCCCATGTTTAAAGGAGCTTCAAAAAATGTTTCATTTACATCAATTCCCGCCTTTTTTAAGTATGGAGACAAGTTTAATAAAACACCTGTACTAGCTCTCATGGGAACATTCCCAAGATCATGTAAAAAAACATCTGGTTCTTGATGAGCTGCTATACTAACTCGAATCTTATCCCAATAATCCCAAAAAGATATTCCCAAAGATTCTACTTTTATTTCTCCTTCATGAGTTTTGTTAAATTTTTCAACTACTTGATTGACCGTTTGTTGAGCTACTCCGGCATCGTATATATGCCAAAATCTTATAACAACGGGTTCCGCAAAAATCATGGTACTTAATATCAAAAGTGATAAAACCACCATAAAACTTTTTGCTAACTTCATGAAAATCTCCTCCTTTAATCAAAAAATTTTGTTAAAGTTCCATTTGAATTAAACTGAAAAAATAATTGTTTTAATTTCATGCTTATTAATTCTAAAGCGAATCTTATCTTCTTCACTTTCTATTTCGATTAAGTTACCATTTCCAATGTTTGAAACAAATGCTTTTTTTATTCTAACATTTGGCATATTTAATACAACGTCGGTATCTCTTCCACTAATTTCTTGAACCCTAACTTGATAATTGTTATTTTCTAATTTTCTAATAGCTAAAATTTTTACGTTCTCAGTGTTTGTAGAAATAAAAGAAAAAGACTTTATATTAACTTGATATGGAACTGTTATTCCTTTCAAGTGGCTCTGAATTTCTTCCCCAAACTTACTTGCAGTTAATGGATTAAAATTTCCCAAATGACTTGTGATGCTATAACGAAATTCTATTTCACCTCCTTGTTTGTTGGGAAAATTTGTGTCCCAAATATTGTTCAAGGCGTAAGAATATATAGTATGTGGTTCATCGACTTCAAGTGTTTTTTCAAAAGGACTATAAGGAATATAAATATTATTTAACTGAATCAAAGGAGCTTCCAATGTTCCCCAAAGAATAGTATATTTTGAATTACTTATTGCTAACCAATGTTGTATAGCTTTCATGTAATGGCAAGAACCTGGTACAAATTCTTCATCTAAAGAAATGTACCCTCCAGTTATTTCATATCTTATTTTGCCGTTTTCCACATTAAAAGGGTAAGAAAAATATACTGCCTCTTTTACTTCGGTTTCTATTTTCTTTAAACGATTAACAATATCAATCCTTTTTAATTCATTAAATAGGGTAATTTCTTGTTCTATCCACTCACAACCAGGTGAATGTAATGTTATCAACATTTTTTGATATACTTGATTTTTTTCTATTAAACTAATTTTTGCTAAATTTTCAGGTTCTTTCTTGTTGTATTCAAACACGAGTTCATCATTCCTAATGGTTTGTTTAGATAAGCTTGCAGAATTGCGCCGACCAAGAAGATTTTGTGCATTCCCTTCTATGCGGGAAGATAAATGATTGAAGCGAGGAGCCGTAGTAAATTGATCATAAATATATTCATTGAATTGAAAAGCTGCTTTTGCATTTACAAGTTCCTGATTAATTTCTTTATCTATTATGCTAATAATTCCTCCTGTTTCTGGATCAAAAGTAATCTTATAAAACGAGTTTTCCAAATTAAGACTTTGTTTATCATGTGTAGATAGTTGTTGAAAATTTTCATCTTTTTTCATTAGAATTCTATATGAAACTTCACCTAAAGAAGGTATATTTTTTGCAGTGAAAGTGACAATTGCTCCAAGGGGTTCAGGTACCTCTCCCATTCGTAGTTTTAAAGAATAAGCTAATTCCTCGTCATTTTCATTTACCAATGAAAAAGGTTTTCTGACATCGACGTTTCCAAAAGGAATAAATACACTAACAACTCCTGTTCGAACAAAAGAACTTGGATTATAAACTATAATTGTACTGGTTCTTTTATCATAATTGACATCTAAAAAATTTACCAACAAATTTAAAGCTTTACGATATTCAAAAAGAGTTTGATTGTAAGCATCTTGTGCAAAGCTCTTTTTTATATTCCATTGAATTTCACCAGAAGTGTTATGTCTTAATGAATTCTCCCATGGATTCCAGGCTCCCCAAGTGTGTTCATCAAACAAAGCCATTTTTTCATAAGCATTATTTAGAGTTTCTTTTGGGTAGTGGTTTTCGCTGCTTTTAATATCTAAAATAGAATGAAATGTTTCTGCCGTTCTCAACAACTTATGAGTCTCTCTATTGATACCCATAGCATAAGCATTTGAAGCTATTCCATCTGTCCACCAATCTGTCCAATCTCCATTAAATACAGGAATTTCTATGTCACTTCTTGATTCAATTGCTTTAAAAAATTGACTATTAGTAGAAGTGAGTAATTTGGGATAAGCCCATTTATTATTCCAGATTTTTGCTACTTGGGATGGAATAATACTTGGACCAGCATTATCCCAATATCTACCTTGAACACGGATATGAACATCATTAAATTCATAATTCTCCTTTTTCATTTCTTGAAGTAAAAGCGGCAATTTTTTAAAAGTTTCTTCATAACTTTGTGAAATACCTAAACTATTACCTTCCATGTATACTCCATGAGGTGTGTCGGTATACCATACTAATACCCTTTCTCCTTTGTCTAATTCCCAATAAAATGGGCGTTGTAACTTTTCCCCTGGAAGTAAATGGGGGATAGAACGACCAGCATAGTTATGCGCAACGGATAAATATTTAATCCCCATGTTGGTCAAACACATTAAGAATCCTCTGGTATGGCCAGGCACATCACTTTGCATTGCTGTATCAATTTCTATATTATATTTATCTCGAAGTTTTTGAGCTGTTTCAAAGGTTTTTGCAAGTTCATCTATATCATAAGCTTCCGTATGCATATTCATATATGCCGCACAAACTTCGATTCTTCCTTCTTTCATTCTCTGAATCATCTTGTTAATTTGTCTTGAAGGACGACTTTCAAGCCAATACTTTAAAGGCCATGTTACTTCTATAACCCATTTAAAATCAGTTTCTGAATTTCCATTTTGAAGATCACATAATTCAAGAACTTGATCTAAATAATTTAAATGATGATTTAACACTTCAATTTGTGGATCGGTGTATCCAATATCTAAATGAGAATGATGCATAATATGAATAACCCAATGCTTTTCAGGTTTAACTGTCACCAAGCCTTTCACCTTATTATTACCCCATTGAAGGGTGACTCTATAACACGTTTCTTCTTCAACTTCAGGGACATAAACCTCTTCACACATTTTACCTTTCTTAATCTTTTCAATTTTTTTTACTATTTTTTCTCTATTACCTGATAAAATCAATTGTGCACTTGATATTTCTTGATTTGATTCTATATGTACAAAAATAACTTGCTTCAATTCATTTTCAATATTTACAAAAAATAAAGAATTCTCCGCAAAAAAACTCGTTATAGCTTCCGATTTTTTTGACATCTTTCTTTCTCCTTTTCTCAAATATTATTTTTATCTTTAATTTTGCCTTTTAAATATTGATACAATCCAAATTTTGCTGCCCCTAAAGCTACTACAGAGTCTTCTAAATTAGAATAAGAAATATTTATTGGTTGTTTATGAATTAGGTAATTATATGTGATTGAATTTAATGATCTTATGAATCTTTCACCAAAATATTTACCTTTTCCTCCTATAAAGATATTTGAAATACCAAAATAATGAATCAATGAAAGAATAATAATAGAAAAATGCTTTGCTATATCATCCATGACTTCTAAAAAACTGTTTTGTTCTTCTTTCGTTAATAATTGCAAATTTTTAATGTCAATTACAGACTTCAAAAGTATATTTTCTATTTTTTTTATCACCATATCTATTCCATATTCGTCTTCAAAATACTTCATTTTTTCGTTTTTTAATATGATTGTTTGACCAATTTCTCCCGCATAACCGTTTAAACCGTGATAAAGTTGATTATTGATTATTATTCCAGCTCCAATACCTTTATCATAGAGAATATATATAAAAGAGTCTAAATCTCTTCCTTTTCCATAATATTTTTCACCCATAGCTCCCATATCAGCATCGTTTTCTAAACATGCAAAAACATTATATTTTTCCTTGATTTTATCAATCAAAGGAAAATTCGCGAATTCAGGAAGTTTTGGTGGTTCTTTAATAATTCCTTTTTCAGTGTCTAAAGGTCCTGGTACTCCAAAAGATATTACCTCTACCTTCCTATTAGTAAGTCTTGCTTTTCTCATAAGTTCATCAATAACCTGGTATATCATATTTATTTGTGATATTTCCTCTTTGAAAGGACAATTCACACTATAGATTTCCGTTCCTTCACAATCAATAAGAGAACCATTTACACCATCGCGCATTATTCCTATTCCAATTACATGGGCAAAGTTTTTTACAAATTTTAGAGTAATAGAGGGTCTTCCAATTCCACTAGGATTACTTTTGACTTCTTCTATAAACCCAACTTCAAGGAAATCTCTAACTATCTCGCCTATAGTAGTTTTAGTTAATCCAGTTTGATATGCAAGTTCTATTCTTGACATTTCTTTATTGAATAAAAGATCTAAAACTTTTATCGAATTATTTATCCTTATAGATTCATTTTGTGTTTTCAAATTTAAATTCAACTCCTAGTTAAATGTTTGTTAATAAGTAAACTTTATTTATTAATTCAATAATAATATTCTTTCCTTAAAAAGTCAAACTCAAATAAAGTTAATCTTGTCTAATACAAGATAAATAATTTGAAATAAAATTGATTATCTAACAAAATCTCATATTTTGATTTTGTTATTTTTTAACTCATAACTTAAAAAGTTTGTTTGTATGATAGAATTATTTTGTGTTGTTGGTATTAAATACTTTGAGGGGTGGATCTGTATGTGGGTTAGATATATTTCTTTTTTTATATTGAGTGCTTCTATGCTGTATTTAGTAATTTATTCAAT
>Ga0134103_1002331_pt1 | contig 15075 bp, 11 predicted proteins | sample 14_taG_2_FD_94445 | JGI IMG/M metagenome (GOLD analysis project Ga0134103, IMG submission 94445) | Switchgrass degrading microbial communities from high solid loading bioreactors in New Hampshire, USA - 14_58_20_212_A1 metaG | ecosystem: Engineered > Bioreactor > Semi-continuous > Anaerobic >...
TCGATGCTGCCGGTCACCACCATGGCCCGCGCCTGGCCGCCGATCTTGCCCTTGGCGATCACCTGCTCATGAAAGTGGTCCACCATGATCTCGGCCTTGAGCCGGATGGCGTACTCGTGCCCCTCGACGAAGCGGCGCAGCTTCTTCTGCGCCTTTTTGACGTCGAATTCGGGGTCGTCCTCGATGGTCTTGATGAGCTTATAGTAGCTCTTGACCGGTGTATAGTGGGCGAGCACCTGGATGCGCAATCCATGCGTTCTCTACTGATTCTCTTCTTTCGTGAGCCACTTATAACCCTGCTCAGAGATCTCCCAGATGCCGTAAGGCGAGTCGCCTTTCATCAACCCTTCTCGAACGAGCGTGTTTCGGCACCATTGGGCGGTGTTCCGCCAGCGGACGGCCCGCGGATCGGATGGCAGAGGCTCACGGTCGTACTCGTTCAGGACGTCTTTCATCTTCTGCTCCACTCGGCTCAGGACTTCGCCGATGGGCGCGCTGCCGCCCAGTTCCACCAGCGTTTCCAGTATGGGGCGCCGGAAGGCGTCCTCCGGGGTACGCAAGCCGCGGGGCAGGCGGGCTCTCGATCTGCGTCGGCCTTTTTCTTTTCGGGCGCGCGGCTCCGACGCGAAAAGCCCGCCCCATTCCTTCTGGAGCCCTTTGACCTTTTCGCGAAACTCAGCCAGCCGGGTTGCTTCCTCAATGGCGGACTTGGCTTTGTTATAATCGCCGGCACGGAAGGCCTGCGCGCCTTCCTCGTTCAGCGCATTGGCGACCGCCTCGATCTCCTCAAGGAGGATCTCAAAAGCCTCGTTGACTTCGTTCTTATCCACGGCGCTCACCTTCGAGTAGATTCCGGAACTCTAGAAATCCACGGCTGCCAAGATAGTGGATGATCCGCTCCGCTTCCTTCCCAACGGTGGGATTCCGCAATGCCACTTCGAGGATCCTTCGGATATGATCGCGGCCTGCAGAGAGGGTCCACCCTTCACGGTCCGCTTCGGCAATTATCCTCAGGCATTGAGCTGATTCCACAGGACGGGTTTCCACAGTCCTTGCAAGATGCTCCAGCACCATATGATCGAGGTCCGTCTGGTGCACGAGTTGGAGCGATTCGGAAAGCTGCGCAATGGCCCAGCCCACGTCGAACTTGTCCGACACAAACCACCAGCCAAAGGCGGCCATCTCCTTGACGAGGTCGGCACGGGACTGGGACTGTTTGGCCCGTGCAAGACGGACTGCCCAGAGCTGCGTTAGCCGGTCGAGAACCTCCGCAGGGATCTCTCCGATGGTTTGTTTCAGCGCGCGTCCTACATAGCCAAGCGCGTGCCCCCTGAGGGCATCGGTCGCCTTTTCCCAGAAGGCCGTAAACAACGGGTCCTCAAGTGAGAGCTTGCCACGCCAGTAGAACACCATGAGGTGCTCCGCAAGCCTCTCGTCCGGGTTGGCGAGCCACCGGGTGTCGTCGCGACGGCAGCCTATCCGCTCCACTGCGTGGCGGTATTGCTCGTGGAGAATGTCCAAAACGTTGTCATAAGGGCTGCAGAATGTTACGTAAGTGTTCCACGCGGCCTCGAGAAGCGCCTCTTCACCTTGGCCAATTGGGAAGATTCTCGCTGCACTGCCACGTGCCCACTCGGAATCCAAAAGGACGAGCCACGGGAACCACTGGCCGTAGACCGCGTGAATGGAGAGCGATGGCTCTTGCGCCACGTCGAGATGGGAATCCAGCACTTCCCGGACCTCGGGCATCTCATCGAAGCCCGTGCGAGGCTGATCCTCGGCGTCTGCTTGGCCTTCCATGTGCCGCCGCACCCAAAGAGCATAGCGGACGACGGCGTGCATAGCCTCGCCCCGGGTGGTGTTGATTGAGAGCGTGGCCGGGTCCATGTTGGAGCCACCGTAACGCTCCTCGTGCTCCGGCGTAGGTTCGGGGTCTTCGGTCAGTGGTTTCAGAATATGCCACACCTTTACGCGAAGGCGGATGGGGATGCTGCCCGGACCATCGTCAAAGCCGGCGGAGAGTAAGTCCGCGATCGCCCTGCGTGTCCAGCCCCAGTCGGGGTCGGCTTCCATTTCTTCTCCCACCTGCCGGCCTGGGGTCTCCCGCGGCTGTGACAGCGCCCATCCGCAGAGATCCAAAACCGGCTCCCAATCGAAAGCTCCACCTTGCTTCAAGGCGTCCCGGAGGCCGGACAGGACAGCGCGGATGTAGGTCGGGTCCAGGCCCTGGAAGCGTTTAGCCTCGAATGCGAAAGGTCCCGGATCTTGCGCGACGACGGATGACAGCACGCGGCCCAGCCCCTCCGGAGACGGCTCGCGGAAAGCATTGTCCGGAGGCCTCCACGTCTTGAAGAATTCCACGATCTCCTGGACGGACATCGCTTTGAGCTCATCGGCTGACTTGGGGCTCGTCGGCCCCACCCATCCGCTTTCCGTGTACACCGGGAACTCGACATGATCCGGCTCGCCGTATTTCCCAACAAGCTCTCGACAGCGTTCCTGCAACTCTCCGGGCAGGTTCTCGGGCCTGATCCTGGCCAGCCAGTCCCGCTGCCAGATTTCGCGGCGGGCAACGGCGTCATCGGACGGCGGAGAACCCGTCGCCTCCTCTCGCCATCGCTTGAACTTCTCCACGTCGGGGCCGGCCTCGATCCATCCTAGGATTGTGGCTCGATCCTCCGGTGTTAACCGCTGGAAACGATCCCGCAGGAGGAGTACGTATTCGTGCTGCAGGCCCACGTCTTCGAACAGCGCTCGGTCAGTCAGCCTCTCGGCTGCAAGCACTTCCGCTTGGTCAGGAAACACCTGGAGGACGTGCAGCGCGATGCGTCGGAAAACTCTCCAGGGTCTGCGCTCGAGGGCGTTCACGACCTCTTCGACAGTCCCGTGCCCGGACCGCACGACGAGCTCCGCGGCGTCGCGGACCGCCGTGACGAGGGCATCCTTGATGGTGTGACCGTCGTTCTGGAGATGGTCCTCGATAGCGGGCCGCCAGATCACGGAGCAGTCCTCGGGTCCCTGATCGTCGTCACGGCGCCGGGAAAGCCGAATGGCCCTGTCCAACAGATCGCACAGCAGCTCCAGCGCGGGGATGCCCACTGCCCTCACCAGTTCTGGATAGTGTTTCTCAAGAATCTCCTCGTAATCCCAGGTGTCGAAGCGCGCCCGCGGCTCCGGCGGGAGCCGGTAGTCCTCTTCCGGCGCGGCCTCCACGCGGCGTTCGTCCGGGAGGACGTCGAGCAGCACGCGCGCCACACGCAGCGCTTCCTCAGTCAGGCCACCTTTCGCCCAATGCTCGATGAGCTGCCCTAGTTTGTCCGGCAGCAGCCAATAAGGACGCTTCGCCCACTGCGCCGCCTTTTCCACAAGCTGGGCTGAAACAATGGGCGGCATGGCGAGCAGGGCATCCAGGAGGTCCGAGAGCACGGCGGCGTTGTCGGTATCGTCCATCTCCTGAATGATTTCGGCTACAAGGTCCGGCTCGTGTAGCGCCATGCGGGTGAGGTACCGCGCCTCAGGCCACGGCGGAAACCGGATAGTTCCTTCTTCCTCATCTCGGATCGGCGCCGGAGGATGCCGGAAGAAGCCCTTTGGCCGAAGTGGGTGCAGCCATCCGGGGTGTTGGAGGCGGTCGAAGAAGTAACCGCGCGTCACTGCGTTGTTCGGTATCTCCTGGGCGACTCGCTTGAGATCGTGCTTGTTTGGCCCCGGCTTGGCCACGAGCTCATCCAGCATCCGAATCCAGGTGAGGAAATGTTCGCGCAAGGATCGCAGCAGGACATCGAGCAGAGCCTGGCTCCGATCCCAGAGCTCGCTTATCTCCCTCGGGGGCCGTGGCGCATCGAGACCGCGACGATGTGCGAGACGGTGGAGATTGTCGGCAAGCTCGAACCAGGCACGCGCCTCAGATGCATCCTCTGGGATCCCTAACGAGCGGAGGATCGCACGGATTTCCTCTTTTTGGGACGCCGACCCCGCCAAGCCCCCAGCACCGTTTTGGGCCACGGGTCGGAAGACCTCACGAAGTGCGCTTTCGAGCTCGCGCAGCAGGTGCGCCACCACGTGCGCTGTGCTCTCGACCTGATGGGGATTGGCCATCAGCCGGCAAGCATCTCGGAAGAACGCCGCCGGGCCGGGGCCAACAACCTCCCTCAGTTCCTCATAGATCCGTTGCTGCCGCGGATCCGAAAAGTGAAAGGCTTGAAGCATCGCGCCCTCCTCTTCCATCTATAGCTCTCCCCTGAAGGCCTTGTCCAGCATGGACTGCTCCAGCTGATTCAGCTTCTCGTCCGTCTCCGCCTGTGCCGCCTTGAGGGCGCGGATCCTCTCCTGCACCGCCCCCAGGTGCGCCACGATGCGCCGCTGCTCCTCGAGAGGTGGGAGAGGGATAAGCAACGCTTCGACTTGTCCCTTTGTAACATGCCGCAAACCCACCCCGCCAAATGCGGACCTTACAAGTAGGTTTAATTGGGCGTTTACCGCATGGACTAAGAACTTCGGGAGAATACTTTCTTTTTCGATATCAGCACGAAAGATGTGTTGATTCAGCACCCCGGTTTCTCTCTCCCATAAGTGCGCGCCGAATGATGTGCCCGGAGTCCCGGACCACGATATTAGGACGGTGCCGTGCTCGACAATTACATGGCCCTCCAGAGATCCGTTCCAGAAGTTAAATGGCCTTTTTGGATCATTCAGATTCTGAATGCGAATGATCGGAATGCCTTTATTGGTCCAATCACTTCGCCTGTACGCGCGTCCGTTCTTTAGCTTAGCGACCTCCCCCAACCTCACCCAGCGCCAGCCGAAGGGGAGGTCGGAGCCGGAGCGGGGGAAGGTTTCGGCAAGAACGGACTGCCACAGGCGCTCCGCATCCTCCCGGGCCTGCTGACGAAGGCGCTTCGCCTCGCGCACACGGCTCATGAGCTCCTCAATCCGCGCCACGATGCGCCGCTGTTCGGCCATGAGTGGGAGGGGGATGGGGGCTTCCTGTAGAAACTCGGCGGGTACTCGCTGTTGACCAACGCCACCTCTGAAAGCAGCTTTGGCCGCCTTCCGGAAATCCTCGCGCCGCACGAACAGCCATACCCACTCGGGTGCCACATCGCCGCTTGGTCGCAAGACGTGAAACTCTGTCGAACCAAACCCCAAACCATCGATGAGCCCCGTAGCCACCGCGGATTTGCCATTCTCCATGCAGGGAGTGATTTTAGCGAAAAGCACGTCGCCTTCTTGGAAGTAGGTATATCCTTTTCTAACCTGGGCGAACGGCCGGACCTCCGCCTGAACAATTGTACCGGTCACATCGTCGACAGCGCTCATTGGAACAAAACTCGTTGGCGCATCCGAGCTCCGTGAAAGGCGGGGCCGCCGCGGGTTGATCTCACACACTTCCCCCAACCGCACCCAGCGCCAGCTTTCGGGGAGTTTGTAGGGTCCCTCAGTCATGGGCAGCCACCTCCCCGTTGTTGTTGCCGAGGAGTTCGTTCAGCTCCTCCACGATGCTCAGGATCTCCCGTTCGCGCTCAAGGAGACCCGCCACGATCTCCACAGGTGAGGGAAGCGCCTCGGCCTCCTTGCGGTTCGGGTTGCGGGCGGTAAGGTCATAGCCGCGCGCCTTGATCTCGTCGGCAGGAACGATCCAGGAACGCTCGGAAAGACAGGCCTCGCGCGGGCCGTGGCCTTTGCGGTAAGCGTCCCATGCTTTCCAAAGCCGGCGCGCCTCCTCAAAGTGCTCGTCCTGGATGGGGCTTCCCTTGCTGAACTTTTTCAAGCCCTCCGGCAAAGGCAGTTCGTAATACCAGATCTCCGTAGTCGGTCCGGGCCGCTCGAAGAAGAGGAGCGCTGTCTTGACATCGGAATAGGGCGCAAAGGTGCCGGGCGGGAGGCTCACCACGGTATGCAGATTGAACTGCTCCAGGAGGTCACGCTTGACGTCGGCGAAGGACCCGCCGCGAAAGAGCGTCCCTTCGGGCACGACCATCCCGCAGCGGGCGCCGTCCCGGGGCTTGAGCTTCCTCATGATGTGCTGGAGGAAGAGGAGCTCGGTAGCCGTGGCCTGCACCGGGAAGTTGGCCTGAATGTGCCGGCCTTCTGTGCCCCCGAATGGGGGATTGGTGAGCACCACATCGTAGCGCTCTGTGACGTTGCGGATATTCTCCTCGAGGGTATTGCGCCGCATCACGCGGGGGGCGGTCACGCCGTGAAGCACCATGTTCATGAGGCCCAGGAGGGCCGGCAAAGGCTTCTTCTCCTGGCCAAAGAAAGTTTTTTCCTGCAGGGTCTTGTGGTCTTCCAGGGTACGCTCGGATTTTATCATGAAGAGGTAGGCCTGAGCCAGAAAACCACAGGTGCCACAGGCAGGGTCGTAAACGGTCTCGCCAACTTTGGGGGCGACGAGCTCCACCATAAAGCGCACCACCGGTCTCGGCGTGTAGAACTCGCCGGCCAGCCGGTTCTCGCTGCCCAGACGGCGGAGCAGCTCTTCGTACACCTGGGAGACGGTGAAAATGTCGTCCTGACTGTGGAAGTCGATGCCGTTGATGATGGTCAAGACATCCTTGAGGTTGTAACCCGAGGCGCAAACAATAACGTTGCGCTCGGCGAACACGCTGCGGATCGTCTCGCGCAGCGGATCGCCTGCCAGACTCTGAAGGTAGGGAATCAACCGGCCGTGGACGAACTCCAGCAAGCGATCAGCGGGCCAGTCCTTCGTAGCCCACGCGCTCCAGCGCAGGTCGCCATCCAGAATGCGGGTGTAGGGGCGGCCGGCAAGCTTCGCTTGAGTCTCCCACTCCTCTTCCTGAGCGTCCAAGAAGCGCAGGAAGAGCAGCCAGGCCAGATGCTCGATGTATTCCATGACGCCGCCGCAGTTATTGTCGCGACGCAAAATGTCGCAGGCCCGCCAGATCTCGTTGGCAAGGGATTCCCGGGTTTGAGGTCCGTTCATGCTATTATCTCCTCAGCGTAGATTCGTTTTTGCATTTCTTTCAGAGACTGACCGAGTAACTCTGCACCGCCGAACCACCCGCTGATCCTGGTGGCACCGCCCCACTCTCGGAAGGGTGAGACTCCGAAAATCTCCGGCTCAAGCTGCTCGATGCCGCCGATGCGGTATTTGTCGAGAAGCTCCAGGATGACCTTGCGAGCATCTTCCTTGTGAGCGCCAATGAAGGCTTGCTCACGGTTTCGGAACGCGGCGGCCCGCTCACTGCGGGTATGAATGGGACCGCCGAAGGCGAGGTGGCTGAGCAGGTCAAATGCGTCCGCCTCCGGTTGACCCAGCACCTCGGCGAGCACCTCGGGATGGATGCTGGAGCGGCGCAGCTCTTCCAGGAAAGCGCGGCGGCGGGCGCTATCCACCCAGATGTCTCGCAGGGCTGTGCGGCTGTCGGCAGACCGCAGAATGCGGCGTTTGGTGTAGTCGCGGTATTGCTCGAGCGTGAGCTGCTCGCCTGTGGACTCGATCAGGAATATCGCCTCATCGGCAATGCTCACCTCGAGACCTTCCACCCGAATCTTTCCGCCCTTTCTCCTCGCCGGCTTGAGGCCAACAGCTTCCTGAATCGTCTGGTCTGTCACCGTTTCCACGCCGATGGTGCGGCTCACAAAGCCCTTGGCGCTCACCATGAGCTGGAGGTTGCCGGCGGGAAGGCGGTCAAAACGGAAACGGCCATTTTCGTCGGTCTGAATCGGGCCTCGCTGGCTGTTGGGCCCGGTTCGGACGCTAACTCGTGCGCCGACAATCAGGTCGTTTGTGTCGGCATGAAATACTACCCCTTCTAAGACGGCAGTCTGTGGGCCATTAGGCGGCTCCGGTGGCGCCAGCGGAGGACGATCCCATTCATCAAAGAGGCGGGTCGCGCCCGTGTAGTCGATAATGCGGAACCAGTGCTTGTCAGTGGCGGGATCCAGCCGGCTGCCGCGTCCGATGATTTGCTTGAACAGAATGGGCGAAGACAGCGTCTTCATGAACACGATATTGCGGCACGAAGGGACATCGACACCGGTCGAGAGAAGTTCCGCCGTCGTCGCCACAACCGGGGCAGGTTTGTCCGAGTCGGCGAAGGCCTCCAGCCAACGGCGACCTTCTTCGCCTTCCTCAGAAATGATGGGGACGGCGTAGTTGTCGAGCCCGGTCTCGGGTCCGAATTCGTCCTGGAGCAGGCGGGCGACCAGCCGCGCATGCTCCATGTCCACGCAGAAGACCATGGTTTTTTCCATCGCACCGAAGCGGCGCAGGAGCCCGGCCAGATGGCGCACCATCTCCCGGGTCCGGTCCGGAAGGGTGATCTCTCTTTCGAACTGGGGCGTGGTGTAGACCTCGCGCGGCTCCACATCTTCGGGGATAAAGACCTCCGCTCCCTGTTCTACGGCTTCATTCAGATGTAACCCAGTCGCGTCAACAGTCGTTCGCACACGATGCACCTTGTAAGTGGCCAGGAAGCCGTCCTCGATACCTTGCCCCAAGCTGTATTGATAGGCTGGTGGCCTCCAGGTGCCCCGGCCCGGCTTGTTGGCGTCAATGGCCACCTCCGGTTCTTCGGCGCAGAAGTAAGCGTAGGTGTCCACGTTTTCGTCCTGTTTGGGCGTGGCGGTCATGCCGAGTTGCATGGCGGTGCCGAAGTGATCGAGGATCTCGCGCCAGGTCCCAAAACCCGAACGGTGGCACTCGTCGATGATAACGAGGTCAAAGAAGTCTCGCGGAAATTTCTCGAAGAGGCGTTTACCCGCCTCATCCGGGCTCCACAGCGTCTGATAGATCCCGAAGTAGAGGTCCCGCGTCAAGTTGGCCGGATGCCCTTCGATCTTGAAGCGCGGCTCGCTCGTTCCGTCGGCGAACGGTGCGAAGGTATTGTATGCCTGGTCGCGCAGCACGACGCGATCCGCCAGGAGCAGAACGCGCCCGGGGCGGTCGGGATGCCGGCGCTGGAGCCAACCCGATTTAACGAGCTTCCAAACGATCTGGAAGGCGACGAAGGTCTTGCCGGTTCCGGTGGCCATCGTCAGCAGGACGCGCTTCTGGCCGCGCACGAGGCGCTTGATGACTTCGCGGATGGCCACTTCCTGGAAGTAGAACGGCGTTTTCCCGCACAGGCTTTCCGGGCAGTATGGATGAAGGAGCGGATTGCTCCGCTTGCCTACGCCGTATTCCTCTGGGCGCTCGGCGACGCGCAACGCATCTGGGCTTCCCTGATTCTGTTGCCACCTCTCCCACAGCTCACCGGGAGTCGGGAATCGGTCAAGAACCTGGGTTGAGTTCGTAAAGAAGTCGAATTCGATGATCTGGTGACCATTCGTGGCGTAGGCGAACGCGAGCCCGAGCTCCCTGGCGTAGCGTTTGGCTTGTTCAAGCCCAGCCTCGGCCGCTTCCGCCTCGGACTTCGCTTCGACGACGGCGATGGGAAAAGAATCGGAAAGACGCAAAAGATAGTCCACCTTGCGGGCCTCGCCCCTGCGAACCCGATCGCCCACCAGGATGACGCGCCCCTGCGTGTACTGCTGGTCCCGCTGGTAGTAGTGCTCCCTTGTGATTTGTGTGTCGGCCCAGCCTGCGGCTTTCAGTTTCGGGTCGATGAGCGTTGCCCGCGTGTCCGCCTCGTTTCTCATGCGGCAGCCTCCTCTTCGGGAAGGAGATCGTCCGCCGGCTCTCCGCCCAGGTCCTCGATGCCGGGCTGGCAGAGACAGCGCGTGTCGCGAAGCTCCGTGTCTAGTTCATATTCCACCACACGCGGCTTCCCGTGGATGTGAACCTCAAACAGTCCGCGCAAAGGATCAGGCGCCGTGCCAGGCTTGTGAATTTTCTTGATGACGGGCGGTGCATCGTCGGCACGCTCGGCAGTTTCCCGAAGCGCTTTGATCTCCTTGGGTGTGTAGGCGCGCTCGGGGTCGATGCCTTTCAAGCGCAGAGGGCGCTCCACCGTCACCTTCCAGTAGCCGAAGGCCGCGTTGGGGAAGATCTTGGACTGTTCGGTCTCCTCGAATTTGAGGAAGGTATCAACAATGCGACGGATGTCCTCTTCGGACAGCTCGCAGTTCTTCTTGCCCAGGTTCTTGCGCAGGGGCTTGTACCACTGCGTGGCATCGATGAGCTGCACGCGGCCTTTGCGGTGCTCGGGCTTCCTGTTCGTGAGCACCCAGACGTAGGTGGCGATACCGGTGTTGTAGAACATGTTAAGCGGCAGGGCAACGATGGCCTCGAGCCAGTCGTTCTCGATGATCCAGCGGCGAATGTTGCTCTCGCCCTGGCCGGCGTCCCCCGTGAACAGCGCCGAGCCGTTATGCACCTCAGCGATGCGACTGCCGAGCGGGGTGTCGTGCTTCATCTTGGAAAGCATATTCACCAGGAACAGCATCTGGCCGTCGCTGGTGCGGGTGATCAGCGAAAGCTCCTCGCCCCGGTGCTGCACGACAAAGCGCGGGTCCTTGATGCCAGCCTTGCCGCCCATGCGTTCCAGGTCGCTCTTCCAACTCTTCCCGTAGGGCGGATTGGAGAGCATGAAGTCGAAGGTGCGGCCGGGGAAGGCGTCGTTGGATAGGGTCGAATGCTCCGGTCCGCCGACGATGTTGTCGGCGGCATCGCCCTCGCCCTTGAGCAAAAGGTCGGCTTTGCAGATGGCGTAGGTCTCGGCGTTGATCTCCTGGCCAAAAAGATGCACCGAGACCTGTTTGCCACGTTCTTTCGCCAGCTGCAACAGGGTTTCCTCGGCCACCGTGAGCATCCCGCCGGTGCCGCAGGCGCCGTCGTAGAGCAGGTAGGTGCCGGATTCGATCTGGTCGGCAATCGGCTCGAAGATCAGGCGGGCCATCAGCCTCACGGCGTCGCGCGGGGTCCAGTGCTCGCCGGCTTCCTCGTTGTTTTCCTCGTTGAAGCGGCGCACCAGCTCCTCGAAGATGGTGCCCATGGCGTGATTGTCGAGGCCGGGCAGCCGGACGGTGCCGTCGCTGTTGAGCACAGGGTAAGGACTCAGGTTGATAGACGGGTCGAGGAACTTCTCGATGAGCGTACCCAGGGCGTCGGCTTTGGCCAGGCGGGGGATTTGGTTGCGGAACTCGAAGTTGTCGATGATCTCCTGCACGTTGGGCGAAAAGCCATCGAGGTAGGCGCGAAAATCCGCCTCCAGTTGCTGGCGGCTGGCGCGAGCCTTGAGGTCGCGCAGGGTGAACTTCGAGGTGTTGTAAAACGCCTGTCCGGCGGCCTGGCGGAGGGCGAGATCCTGATTCGTAATACCTGCCTTGTCGAGCGAGGCCTTCATGTCAAGCACCGCCTGCTTGGTGGGCTCCAGCACCGCATCCAATCGGCGGATCACGGTCATCGGGAGAATGACGTCACGGTACTTGCCGCGCACGTAGAGGTCGCGCAGCACGTCGTCGGCAATGCCCCAAATGAAATTGGTGATCCAGGTGAGTTGGCCGTTTTCCATGTTAAACCTTCCTCCAAAAAGGTCGCATACTCTCTAGTGACAGCACGCCAAACCTCCGCGCTTGTCCGTCCGCAGGCGCTCGCCGCCCCACTCCTTCGTATTAGAGGGCAGATTGGCCATGATGAAATCGGCCTTGAGATCAGGCAATGGGTTCTCGTTCTCGATGGCGGCCATCGCCTCGTCAATCAGCCGGCCGAGATGCGGTTGGTGCGCGTTCGCCAAAAGATAAGACCAGCGGGCTTAGGGCGGGATCCAGAAGATGTTGGCGGCCAGGTACTCGTCCTTGTCCTCAGCGACGGAAGCGACGTATTCCGCCGGCGCCTCCTTGACGTAGCATTCTGTATTGGCCGGGTCGGTAACGGCGCGCGTCAGGAACCGTTGCCGGTCTTCAAAAGCGTCCGAGAGGTATTTCAAAAAGAGCAGCCCGAGGATGATGTGCTTGTATTCGGCTGCCTCCACCGTGCCCCCTAGCCGGTTGGCCGCCGACCAGAGCCGGTTGGTGAATCCGAAGTCGCCGTTGCCGTTTCTTACCGCGCTTTTCCTTTTCGCCATAACCTTCTCTCGCAGGATGAACCAAAAGTTTACCAGACAGCCGGTTTTTAGAGGTCCAAACCGTAAAGGCGCGTACTGCCGTAACGGCCGTTTTTTTGTCTTATCCGCCAATCGCCTGTCTTATTCGCCAGTCGCCGCCATTTTTCCTACCGAAGCCCTTACAGCGTCAACCGTCTCTTCTTCCCCATTTTCTCAGCTGGCGTTCGCACTCGGCGCGGGGCAGGCGGCTTCCCATCGCCCGCATCTTTTCCAGCGCTCGAGCCGCTTATTGGGGCGTAACGATCCGCTGTCGAACCAGTTCGTCCAGTATCCAAAGCGTCCCGTGCACTGATAGTTTCTCTTGTTCCGCGGCTTTCCGCAGGTGCCTGTCACCGGTTAGCAAAACAGCGCCCCTTGCTTTGGCCAGCGCCAGGGTAAAAAGGTCCACGCGCGAGGGCGCGGGATACCGGCTTGCTAATTGAATGACAAGGTGGACCCCGTCGCCAGCAAGTTCCTCCTGCTGCAATCCGAGGGATACCAGGGCTTGTCCATCGGGCACCCGTAATTCGGCAATAACCACATTAGGGGCGATAAACCGGAGCGGCAGTTGGAACGCTTCGTGAATAATCCCGCCGGCATACAGGTCGATCCAGATGTTCGTATCAGTCACGTGGATCCGCCGGTAATCCCCACGCCGCTCGGCCATCTCCCGGCAAAACAATGATAAATTAAATAAAATTGCGGGTAAACAAAAATCTTGCTGAAATCAACGGTAAACTGGTTAAAATGAACGGCCTGACCGTTTATAATGGTGTGACCACCTTGGATGGCCCCGATACAAGACTCTGGTTGCACTGGGGCATGACGCTTGTGGCATATCCATTTTTTCGCGATATAGCGGATATTATTGGTCGTCTGTTGACACTGCAGAATGAAGTTTCTCTAGAGCAGATTTACCGCCGGCTGGCGGAGCGGTGGGGGAAAGGTCAACTGTTCGCCGGGCGAGCCAACGAGTGGTACGTTCGATGGTGGACTGGGGCGTTCTCCAGGATACGGCCGTAAAAGGCGTTTATATCCCTGCCGCCCAAAAAGGCCCGGCCAGCGATAGTCTTCAGTTATGGTTTTTAGAAGCCCTGTTGTGTTCGGAATTCACCCAAGCGGTGATCCTGCAACAATTGCCAAAGCTACCTTCAGCTTTTCCGTTTCACCTGGATATTTCAGTGGCGAATATACGGCAATCTAAACGGTTTGAAATACTGAGTCAGGGTTTGGATTTAGACATGGTTACAATCGCAAACCGGTAATGGTCGGGTCTGTATCTCTTTAGTGGTGGAGCCCGTAGGCTGGCCTGGAAAGTAAGGGGTCCACTCTAGGGTAAAGAAATTGCCTGCTACCTCAAACGCTACGACCCGACGAGGAAGGTGGGACAGTGCGAAACATTCCGCCAGAAGTGCTGAAGAAGATTCAGGAGGAAATGTGTCGTCCGGAAGGGACGGTTGAGTTCGATTACGCATGGTTTCTCAGCACGCATTTTGCTTCATCATCCAATACCAGGGCAAGCCGGCGAGTGAATGCTGGCTCCAGGAGATGAACCTTGAGGAAATAGCCGCAAAGTATCCCGGGCAGGATGTACGGCGCGTAGACATTATGATCGGTGAAAACGATTGCTGGGGTATGGGGATAGGAAGTGCGGCGATTGGGCTGTTGACGGAGTTCGCGTTCATAAGCCAGGGCATAGACCTCATTTTTATATTCCGGGAATCGCTGACTACAACACCCGAAGCATGAAAGCATTTAAAAAGCATTTAAGAAGACGGGTTTCGAAGTTGACCGTAAGGTTAAGTGTCGTCCCGGATCGAAGGCTGACTATGTGTACGACCTTGTCTTGACCAGGAAGGATTTCCTAGAAAAAACACGCAGGCGCTGCCGATGAATGGGGAGCCGGTTCATGGATATTGCTCGCTTGATGCCGTAGCTCGTCATTGTCAAACGCCTCCGACGCGTCTCAATCCTGGTTGGATATCTGCATGCACACTGCACTGGGCTATTCTGCACACCTGGCCAATGCGGAGATCAACCTTGGGCTGATCCAGCAATGTCCGTCAACCCGGATGCTGAACATCTGGCCCCGTGACTCCAGATCCGGCTAGCTCATAGATAACCTTATCCAACATCCTGCAGGTATTTGTTTATGGTCTGTGCAAAAAGCTTCCTCCTATGATCGAGAAAGTCCTTGAATCTATCCACTCTCCACAAGGCCTGATCGAGCGGGATGTGCTGGGCGAGAGGAGTGCCCTCAGGTCTTGATCAATCTTTTCGATTCCGGGCTTCCAGTGAACCGCCCATGTATGGTCGCTTCAAAGAACCAGAACAAAAGCCCTCTAGCTTCACTGTCGGTCAATGACCCAGTTTTCTTGGACAGGGTAATATACGATCGGTACAAGCGCATTGATAGAGGGAACCCAGTCAGAAGATTCAATTCCCGCATTGTTTCGCAGGAAATTCATCGTGTGATCAATGGCCGCCTTTGTCTTGTGCCATATGTTGTCAAGTTCGGCCTCACCCTTCTGCCACAGACTGGTAAAATGCCGAAAACCGGCTTTGTCCCGTATCCACGGCTCCGAAACACCTTATCATGAAACGTGCGTCCAATTCGTAGTTGGCCTGTTCATAGTCATCCAGGACAGATTCGAACTCTTTCACCAGAGCTCCGGGCCAGCGAAACGCAAGCTGGGCCATGGCTAGCTCGGCCTCCCCTCAGTCTTGTCCCTTTTGAATTGACTCTTATGAACGATTCTGTAACTTCTTCATAGTCACCTGTGTGGATGATCATCAGCGGGTACCGGTACTCTTTGATCTTCTCCAATGCGGCCCGGTGGCCCGAGCCATGCTCTCGTCACGATCCCTTTTTTTACAGAAGTTTAAAGACACTACTTTTTTGGGGAAGGGTTTAGAAAATCTGACGAGGTTCGCCTCAACGATGTTTTTGCCTACCTTTGGTCCCCGCTGTCTGCCGATTGGCTGATGGCCGGATAATGCTTTTTGACGGCCAGCATAAGACTGCGGCTCAGCTAGGGGCTGGAAGGCGCCGCGTTGAGTGCAAGGTGTATCTCGACCCGGACAA
>Ga0134103_1002333_pt1 | contig 15049 bp, 8 predicted proteins | sample 14_taG_2_FD_94445 | JGI IMG/M metagenome (GOLD analysis project Ga0134103, IMG submission 94445) | Switchgrass degrading microbial communities from high solid loading bioreactors in New Hampshire, USA - 14_58_20_212_A1 metaG | ecosystem: Engineered > Bioreactor > Semi-continuous > Anaerobic >...
GCCCAGAGGAACGAGACAGACCCGTCGACAAGGCCAGTGGACTAACAGGAATATGCACTAGTGCCAGGATGCTGCTATGCATTTTTCGTGATCATTCTCTGTATTTCCTGATTGACGAAAACACCATTGCGGTGGCTCGGTCCTTATGGCGCATTGAGATAGTGAGTACCGAGGTGCTCGCGTTCTCATTTTGGCCTGTTTTGATGTCCACCTTCATGCTGCTGAGCATGCTGTCTATCGTTGCATCAGTATCAGGACGGTCAGGCATGTACCTGGCTGCAATCTTCTCAAGAATCGACTCCTTATAAAAGACAGCCGAGTAGTGCGAGGGGTTCAGCGACCGGCCGTCCGCCAATCTGAACGTGTCGGAAAGCACTGAGACTTGCGCCTCATAGACTCTCTCTTGAACGAAAGTCGCGTAGACGAACGCCATGATGACTGCAATTGCGACCGCGCCCATGACGATCCATCGTCCCCGCCAGACTGTCAGAAGCAGATCTCGAAGATCGATCTCGTCTTCGTAGGCGTGTTGGTGGTGTTCAATCAAGCTAGATACCTCCTAGCCACTTAGCCTCCAGATCCATCCTAGTCGGCTAATGACTTGCAATACCCGTCAACCCCTTGATCGAGGGCCACAATCACCCACGCGTCCCATCTCTGTGGTCATTTCAACAGGAACCCTGTTTTTCCTTCCCTGCATCTCCTTACAAGGAACAAAGCTTCGCTAAGAACGCGTTGAGTGGTGTCGGACGACGACTTCAATGCACCGGCTAGAACTGCCTTGCCGAGACAGGGACAAGCCCGCGCATGTGGAACAATATACGGTAGTCCATGGGTGAAGACGGTGAGTCATGAGCGAAGAGGGTACGTCACGAGCGGCGGCGATAGGCCACGGACGAGGGCGTTAGGTCATGTGTGAAGGAGGCACCCGTTCGCGATGCCACCTGAGGGCGTCGATCTTGTTGATTTGCTGGTGTTTTGTGCTGGGCTGGTCGTAGGAGCGAGCCTTGTAGCTGCTTTCGCACGAGGGAAGGCTGGCGAGAGGGCCCGGCGTGCTCGACTCGAGGTTGAACCAGAGCTGAGGATGCTCGAAGAGAGGGTGCGGGCACGTGAGGAGAGAATTGCCGAGCTGGAAGAATCGCTGGAGACCTGCAGGCAAGAGATTGCAGCTCTAGGATCTGCCAACACCAGCCTGAGCGCCGAGCGTGCACGGCTCGAGGCTGAGATGGAAAAGGAGCGGCAGACCGCCGCAGAAAAGCTGGCGCTGATAGAGGAAGCTCAGAAGCGGCTGACCGACGCGTTCAAAGCGCTGTCTGCGGAAGCTCTCAAGAGCAACAACCAGTCGTTCTTGGAGCTGGCTCGTGAGACCCTCGAGAAGCACAGAGAGAGAGCAGTGCACGATCTCGACAGCCGGCGGAATGCTATAGACGAGCTGGTTAAACCTCTGAAGGAGTCGCTGGAGAAGGTCGATGCGAGGATCAGGGAAATCGAGAATGCAAGGGTCTCTGCATATGCAGGATTGACTGAACAGGTCAAGTCTCTGGCTGAGACACAGGCACAACTCCATGCCGAGACGAGTAACCTAGTAAGGGCCCTTAGGACTCCGGCAGTGCGCGGCAGGTGGGGGGAGATCCAACTCCGCAGGGTTGTCGAGATGGCCGGAATGGTGGAGCACTGCGACTACGTCTCGCAGGAGTCTGTCGCTACCGAGGGCGGCCGCCTCAGGCCGGATATGGTCATCAAGCTGCCGAACTCCAAGAACATAGTGGTGGACTCCAAAGTGCCTCTTCAGGCCTATCTGGAGTCGCTGGAGTGCACCAGTGAATCTGAAAGGACGGCCAAGCTCAGGGAGCACGCCAGGCAGGTTCGGAACCACCTTGCACAGCTTGGCTCAAAATCCTACTGGGATCAGTTCGCTCCGTCGCCGGAATTCGTAGTCCTCTTCTTGCCTGGCGAGACCTTTTTCAGTGCAGCTCTCGAACAAGACTCTAGTCTCATCGAGTATGGTGTCGACCAGCGTGTGATCCTAGCCACACCCACGACGCTCATCGCTTTGCTCAAGGCGGTGGCATACGGGTGGCGCCAGGAGCAGCTCGCAGAGAACGCCAAGGCAATCAGCGATCTCGGCCAGGCTCTGTACGACAGGCTCAGAACGATGACAGGTCACTTCGTGAGCCTGCGAAAGGGATTGGACAGCGCCGTAGATGCGTACAACAGGGCTGTGGGTTCTCTCGAGAGCAGGGTCCTTGTGAGCGCGAGGCAGTTTAGAACGCTGGGCATCTCAAAGGGTCCCGACATCCCCGAACTGGAGTCCATTGACCGTACGAGCAGGTCGCCTCAGGCAGAGGATCTCCTGTCTGGCGGTCTCGCTGAGGGCGGCGCCGACGGCATTGGCGACGGGAACGCCGGGGCACGAAGTGCCCTGCGGCCGCCTGGTGAGGAAGCGCTCATAGACAAGAGCACGTTAACAGATGAGGACACGCTAACAGATGTAGACAGGCTGACAGAAGCAGACGCGCTGACAGATGAAGGTACGCTGACAGAAGCAGACGTGCTAACAGACCAAGACACGCTTACAGAAGCAGATGCTCTAACAGATGTAGACGCGCCGATTAGAGAGATAGCAGTTGTGCAAGATGATTAGCAGTTCGTTGGATGCTTACATGGAGGGAGAGATGGGTTGTGCCTCGGCTCTTTGGAACTGACGGTATACGTGACATTGCGAATGGAAAGCTATCGCCTCTCTTAGCCTACAAGGCTGGCCGGGCAGGCGCCTATGTGCTGACCAGAGAGGCGGCCAAGGGCAAGCTGAGGGTAGTGGTCGGGAGAGACACCCGCATCTCCGGTGGCATGCTGCAGGACGCTCTGGTCGCCGGAATCAACTCGGCCGGAGTTGACGTCCTCGATGTCGGAGTGATGCCTACTCCTGCGATAGCTTACTTGACCCGAGCGCTTCATGCGGATGCGGGCGCAGTCGTGTCCGCTTCTCACAATCCGGTGGAGTACAATGGAATCAAGTTCTTCTCCGGCGATGGGTTCAAGCTCCCCGATGAGGTCGAGGAAGAGATCGAGAGCTTTCTTCTCGACTCAGACGGCCAACTCAACCTGTCTCCAGACGATGGGATCCCCTCTCCAATAGGCGGTGATGTCGGCAGGACGATTGAGGTGACCGACGCAGAGGACATCTACATCGACTACGTCAAGTCGACGGTCAACATGGACTTGTCGGGAGTCAAGATCCTGGTGGACTGTGCAAACGGTTCAGCCTACAGAACCACTCCTCGGACTCTGCGAGAGCTCGGAGCCGAGGTCGTCGAGATCAACACCCAGCCGGACGGGCTGAACATCAATGTCAACTGTGGGTCGACCCATCCCGAGAGAGCGTGCAAAGCTGTAGTCGAATGCGGTGCAGACTTCGGGTTTACCCATGACGGAGACGCAGACAGGGTGCTCGCAATAGATCGCACAGGAAAGATTGTAGATGGAGACAAGATGATGGCGATCTGCGGGATCCACATGATGAGGACCGGCCGGCTCGCCCAAGATACCGTTGTGGCCACGGTGTATTCGAACCTGGGCCTCAGCAAGGCCCTTGCCCGCCACGGCGGCAGAGTCATCATGACAAAGGCCGGCGACAGGTACGTCCTAGAAGAGATGATCAGGGGCCGCTACACGCTCGGCGGAGAGCAGTCCGGCCACCTCATATTCCTCGAGTACAACACGACGGGAGACGGACTGATAGCTGCCCTTCAGCTGCTGTCGGTGCTCCGTGCGACCGGTGGCACACTTGAGCAGTTGGCAGCTGAGGTTGAGACATACCCGCAGGTCTTGAAGGCTGTACGGGTAGCAAACAGGGAACGATACGAAGGCAATCAGCGCATAAAGGACGCCATCGCACAGCAGGAGGCGAGGCTCTGCGGCGATGGGAGAGTGTTCGTCAGGCCATCGGGGACGGAGCCTGTCATCAGAGTGATGACCGAGGGACCCGACCGTGAACTGATTGAGGATATTGCCGAGAAGATCTGCTCGGTGATTACAGAAGAGCTGTGCTAGTTGAGGGCAGCTCAGTTTGATGGCTTCGTCAGATGGCTTCGTCAGATGGCTCGGTCAAATGGCTCGGTCAGATGGGTTTGCGGATGGCCTTAGGCCTCGGTGTATCTTTAGGCCTCTGTGTGTTGTGAAGCCGCTGCCTCTCCGTGCGCTTCCATCAGGCGGACAAAGACCTCGACGAGCTGTGGATCGAAGTGGGTGCCCGCACACCTCACCAGCTCATCCAGAGCTGCACCGCAGCTTCTGGCAATGCTGTGGGGACGGTCGTTCGTGATCGCATCATAAGCGTCGACAACTGCCAGTATCCTGGCGATCAGGGGGATCTCATCGCCTTTGAGGCCCCTCGGATAACCCTCGCCATCCCATCTCTCATGGTGGTACAGAATAGCCTCGGCGATGTGTGCCAGATCTGCAGACGAGCTTGCGATTCTGTGGCCGATCTCGACATGGGTCTTCATTATGTCCCATTCGTCCTCTGTGAGCTCGCCGGGTTTGTTGAGGATGCTGTCCGGGATTCCAACCTTTCCGATGTCGTGCAGTGCGGCCAGGAGGGACAAGTCGTCGAGTTCCCGTGCTGACAGATTGACAGCCCTGCCGACCATCAAGGCGAGGTTCTCGAGCCTGGTTGCGTGCTCGTGGGTTTCGTGCGTCTTTGCGTTCAGAGTCTCCCTGAGCGAAGCTATCAGCGCGTTTCTATAGCTTGTCCTGTCGAGGAACTTCTGTCTGTACATCCAGCTCTCAGCCATGCTCATGATTTCATGAACACTCTGAGTGGGATCTGTCTTGGTGCCGTAGCCCAAGGCGATGCTCAGGCTGATCGGCCCCACCGAGTTCGCTTTGCAGGTCTGTACGATGCGATGACATATCTCGTGTGCTGTTTTCTCGCCCGTTCGGGGAAGGAGAATGGCAAATTCGTCTCCACCCCATCGTGCGAGGATGTCCTCTTTTCGGCACGCCTGTTGTATGGATCTGGCGACTTGAATCAGATGCTTGTTTCCTGCCTCACGACCGAGGGTGTCGTTGATCAGCCGCAGCCCGTTCACGTCGCCAATCACTATGCTGAGGGGAAGCTGCCGATCTGTGTCGAGGCGCGCCAGTTCTTCCTCGAAGTATGCACGGTTGTACAGCCCCGTGAGCCGGTCGCGGAAGGTGAGGAACTTGATTTCCTCCTCCACTCGCCTGCGTTCGGTAATGTCGTGAGCGAAGGCAAGGTTGTATTCGAGGTCGCCGTATTTCAGGTAGTTTAGGTGAACCTCCACAGCAAAGCATCTTCCATCGCTTGCTATGTGCGAGGACTCAATTGTCAGTCGGCCATCGGCTCGTAGCAGGTCGAAGTACCGTTTCCACGTGACTTCGTCCATTCGTGTGTCGATGTCGTAGATCTTCATCTTCATAAGCTGGTCTTTTGTGTAGCCGAGCCTCTCACATGCAGCTTTGTTCGCATTGAGGAAGCTCCCGTCCGACCCAACCCAGTAGGTGCAGACTCCTGAGTTGTCCAGTGAGAACTCGGTGAGCCTGAGCGCCTTTTCGGATTCTTTTCTGTCAGTCACGTCATAGCAGGAGCCGATGTATCCGGCGAAGTTGCCGTCGAGGTCGTTGAATGGGCGCCCGATGCTCAAAATGTAGCGGTATTTCCCGTCGTACCTGCGCAAGCGACATTCGATTTCGAACGGGCTTCGATTGCGAGCGGCCTCCGCATAGGCTGCACGCCAACGGTCGATGTCGTCAGGATGGATGCTTTCGCTCCATCCATCTCCCACTTCCTCTTGAAGGCTGCGCCCGGTAAAGCGAAGCCATGTTGTGTTGAAGTGGTTGAGCTTCCCGTCCGTTCCTGAGCGCCATATGAGCGCGGGGAACTCGTCAAACAGGCTCAGGTAGTAGTCTCTCGATCTGGCGAGGGCAGCTTCAGTCTCTTTCAGAAGCTGAATCTGTCGCAGAAGCTGCACTTGTGACAGCCTGAACCGCCTGAACAGAGAGATGTATGGCTCACCAAGTGCGTATCTCATGAACAGCCACAGGGCTGTGACTGCTATCAGTACCTTGATGAGGTGCGCATGGAAGCACACTGGGCAAGGCTCGTAGTTGTCGCACACTGATGCCATCAAGATGAGCTTGATGGTAATCGCTAACGCGGCGAGGGCAACTAGGATCTTGTAGCGCATTGGGCTGAGACGGATATTGCAGGACCTGAGCATGAGGATAATCCCAGTCAATATGAGTGCGGAGAAGAGCACCTCGACTACAATCCTCACCGCAAGCGGCAGCCCTCCGATGAGGCCGAGGCCGAGAAGAGTGTGCGGCATGTTTGTCACGAATGCTGCGAGAAAGGTCAAGGAGATGGCCCGCAATGACTGGATAGGAGAGAAGCTCTTCGCAAAGAGCGCCAGAGCACAGATGGCCAGGGAGGAAGCACTTACGACGGCTTCCACGACAAATGCAAATACTGAGAAAGATGTGATGAAGAGGACCACGAGGCCTGACAAGGCCAAACAAATCACAAGTATGGGCATCATGACACGGATGAGGTTTGAGACGTGACTCAAGAGCCGCACCGCCTCATGTATGTTGTGGCTTCTGTTGATAAGCGGGCACCGAGGTGTGTGGGCTGAGAACCTGTTTGGAAATTCTATGAAATCAACCCACAAACATACCATATTCTTCGCGCCTCAGGCAAATCCTTCAGTGGATGTATGAAAAAACCGTGATCTGCGCGCTTTGTTCAGTGCACGCTTTAGCTGGACAGACTGCCAGGCGGCACCGGACACGGGGCCGGGTGGTGACTGGTAAACGACCAAGCGACACCCGGTAGGCAGCCGAACGATGTTCAACAAATGGCCCAACGGTACCCGCCAGACCGCTAAACACCGCCCCACAAGCGGCGACAGTGCGGATTGCTAGCTCTGAAATGCGTTGACACAGCTGGTTCTATTGGCATAGAATGAGTGCAGATAGGCATCTTAGTGGCAGCTTGCAGCCAGATTGTGGACTGAAAGGTGGTGGTGCTTGGCAGCTGCGGGCAATCGCTTCTTGGGCAATCGGGGAGCGAACAGCTTATCTGGCGATCGAGGTGTGCATCGCTTCTCGGGAGTTCGAAGAGTGCGACGACGGAATAGAGACATAACGCGTGGTCCGGTGAACCTGGATCTGATGCAAAAGGGATGTCTGCCGTTCCGGCATTCCGCCCCTCGGATTTCACCCCTTAAGAACGAGGCTGGCCAGGGAACGGTTAGCAAGAATCAGCGCCTGGACTCACTGGGTCTATCCACAGCGATAGACCTATCCACAGTGAGTTGACGAGGAGAGGTACATTCGAAAGACTCGGCGGGTAACCTCCGGCACTTGCAGTCGTTAGGGTATGCTTAAAACCGGGGAGCGATCTCCGAACAGAGGGCTGCCCACGCAAGAGATATCCCTTTCGCGGCCTTGTCTGGCCGCCTTGCGATCGCTTGTGGCCTGTTGCGGCCATAAGGCGGTTTGGCGGTTGTTTTGCGCCGATGGCCAAACCGCCCGTGCTGGCTGCTTGTGGCCTATCGCGATCCCTGCAGGCCGTGCGGTGGTCGTTCTGTGCTTATCGCCACCTCTACCGGCTGTTTCACAGCCGCTTTCGGCTAAAGCCTGGCGATTTCACGCCGTCCAGCAACTCCTGATCAAGCGGTCCTGTACTCCCGTCCGTCGTCCGCACGAAACCCGCGAACAACCTTGGTTAGCCGCGTCCGCTGCAGTTGCCGGTCTGTCAGCCCCGGCCCGTCTGTCGAAGGTGGCAGTCCGGCTGTCGACGGTTGTGCGTCAGTCGGCGGCTACCCGTCCGCAGCAATTGCCCGTCCGTCTGTCCAGCTGCAGGGAGAGGCTTGTCCTCAGTTGTGCCTGAATCGGGGTTCAGCTTTGCCTGGTCTATGGCTCGGTCGTGCCTGTATGGAGGCTCAGGAGTGCCTGGGTCATGGTTCAGCTGTGCCTCGTTCGTGGCTTGGCTGTGCCGGGCAGCGCCCGCTCAGGCCTGGCCGTGCCCGCTCAGGCCTGGCGGGGCTCACTCGAGCCTGGCGGGGCGAACTCGAGCCTGGCGGGGCGAACTCGAGCCTGGCGGGGCTCACTCGAGCCTAGCAGGGCCTAGTTGAGCCAACTCATGACCAGTAGTCCTAGCTGGCCTACTCGTAGCTAGTGGTGCCTAGCTGAGCCTGCTAGTGCCCAGTGGTGCTTGGTTCAGCCTACTCTTGCCTGGTACTGGCCAGTTGAGCCTACTCGTGGCAAGTTTTGCTTAGACGAAGGGAGAAGCTTGAATAATGTGCGGAATCGTTGGATATATCGGGAATAGGCAGGCTGCACCGATCTTGATCGATGGGCTTGCAAGACTGGAATACAGAGGGTACGATTCAGCAGGTATAGCGGTATTTGATGACGGCCGCCAAGACCTCGAGATAGTCAAGGCAAAGGGAAGACTGTCGGAGCTTTCTGAACGGCTCAACGGCCGTCGCTTGTCCTCTGTTGTTGGACTCGGACACACCAGGTGGGCGACTCACGGAAGGCCGTCCGATGCAAACGCTCATCCGCATTGCGACTGCTCAGGAGCAGTGGTGGTAGTTCACAACGGGATAATCGAGAACTACCTCGAGCTCAAGGAAGACCTCATCGCACGAGGGCATTCGTTCAGAAGTGAGACAGACACCGAGGTCATCGCTCACCTCATAGAGGAGTTTCTCAAGGAGTCCTACGACATGGAGACTGCGTTCAGGCGAGCAGTCAGGCGGCTCCAGGGATCATTCGCAATAGGAGCCATCTGCAAGTCGGAGCCAGAGAAGCTGTTCGCGGTGAGGAACGAGAGTCCACTGATCATAGGAATCGGCAGCGGCGAGAACTTCATAGCATCTGACATACCAGCCGTGCTCTCATACACGAGGGATGTTCAGATTCTCAACGACGGCGAGTTCTGCGTCGTTACCAAATCCGGAGTGATCATCTCCGACATCGACGGAGCCCTGGTCAACAAGGACGTCATGAAGATCCAGTGGGACGCAAAGGGCGCCGAGAAGGCGGGCTATCCGCATTTCATGCTGAAAGAGATCCATGAGCAGCCCAGGGCTGTGAAGGATACTCTCTCAGGCAGAATCGACCGTAAGACCGGAGACGTGGTGCTCAATGAGATCAGTCTCACCGACCAGCAGATAAAGGCCATCAGCAAGATCAACATCGTGGCATGTGGGACAGCGTATCATGCCGGCCTGGTCGGGCGCCACTTGATCGAGAACCTGGCGCGCATCCCCGTGGAAGTGTCATTGGCGTCTGAGTTCCGGTATGCTGATCCCATGATTGATGAGTCAATGTTGACCATCGTCATCAGTCAATCTGGGGAAACCGCCGACACTCTGGCGGCGATCAGAGAGGCAAAGGCTAAGGCCTGCCGTGTGCTGGCGATTACCAACGTGGTGGGAAGCTCGGTAGCACGCGAGTCCGACGACGTGATCTACACCTGGGCAGGCCCGGAGATTGCTGTGGCCTCAACCAAGGCCTATACGACTCAGCTGGTCACGCTGGTCCTTCTTGCCATATATCTGGGCCGCAGGCGGGGGCTGGTTTCCCTAGAGGAGGCCAAGCGTTTGACTGACGAGTTGCAGCGGCTCCCGGGAAACCTACAGAAGGTAATTGCAGACAATGAAGAGAATATTAGGAGATATGCAAAGCTGCTGAGGGATTGCGAGAGCGTGTTCTACATCGGCAGGGGCCTCGACTACGCGGTCAGCCAAGAAGGCCAGCTCAAGCTCAAGGAGATCTCTTACATTCACGCAGAGGCGCTGGCAGCTGGCGAGCTGAAGCATGGGACTCTGGCTCTTTGCGTGGAGGGCGTACCAGTCATTGCGCTGGTCACCCAGAAAAAGACTCGCGAGAAGACCCGCAGCAACATCAAAGAGGTAAAGGCCAGGGACGCCACGGTGATTGCGCTCGCCAGGGAATCAGATCATGAGATCGCTGGCGAAGTCGACTACGTGCTGTGGCTGCCTGACATGGATGACATGCTGATGCCCACGATGCTGGTGGTGCCGACGCAGTTGCTTGCCTACTACACTGCCGTGGAGCGCGGATGTGATGTTGACAAGCCGAGGAATCTTGCCAAGAGCGTGACGGTGGAGTAAAGTGTAGGGGATTGCACACCACTGGGGTTTTGAGCTAAAGGCCCGTGCCCAGCGATCGCGTGGAAACGGGCCTTTGCGCGAGGCCTGATGCAAGGAGGCATCAGTATGATCACAAGATTGAAGCATGTGTCTAGCATGGTGGTCGGCATCGCGGTTACGACGGCCGTGCTGTTGGGCGGAGCAGGGATCGTTGGTGCGAGTACGGAGAGCCTCACGCCTCTGGAAAAGCTGGCGGACTTCGAGTATCTCTACAGTGTGGTTAGTGAGAACTACCCTTTCCTGTGGGTGAACGAACGCATCAACGGAATCGATTGGCTAGGCGAGAAGGACGAGTTTCGCAAGCTAGTGGAGGCTGCCGCGACTGATGAGGAATTTGCCCGGGCAATAGCGTACATCCTCTCTCGTCTAAACAACGACCACACACACATTCTGAGCAGTAGTTCCGCAGGCACGGTCACAGACGACAACAATGTGACGACGTCGGTAATAGATGAAGGGCGAATAGCGTACATCAAGATAAGGTCGTTTTCCAGCCGATATGTGGAACAGGACAGACAACAGGTGCTTGAGTTCCTTGCTTCTGTCCGGGACTACCCGAACCTGTTGATAGATATCCGCGGAAATGGCGGCGGGAGTGAGCAGTACTGGCGTCAGCTCTTGGTTGCTCCCTTGATATCTGACCCTGTCGCCTGGAGATGGTATGTGGTCGTGCGCAGCGGTGCGGCTGTGCAAGAATACATGAAGAATCGCCTTGGGCCAGGCTACTACTTCCTCCAGGTGGGAAGGGGCAATCTCCCTAGACTGCAGAACGTGCCGAGAGAGGTCTTCACAGAGGAGTACATAGAGCCGATTCAGCTTCCGGATGTGATAATGCCGAAGAACCCAGTCGGGTTCACAGGGCGCATATTCTTGCTGGTCGACGAGAGAGTGTACTCTTCGACTGAGACGTTCGCCGCATTCGCCAAGACGACCGGCTGGGCAACGCTCGTAGGGACGGTAACCGGAGGAGATGGCATAGGCTTTGATCCTATGGTATTCACCCTCCCAAACAGCAAGCTCAACATCAGAATGGCCGAGTCCATGGGCCTAAACCCTGATGGCACGGCGAACGAGGAGACCAAGACCGTCCCGGATGTGCTGGTGGATACGGGATTGGATGCGGCTGACCGAGACGTTGTGCTCGAGACGGCCGTTGCGCTATGCGCTGAGGAGGGCGATCGGTCAGGCGGTCTGAGAGGCGGAGGTAGCCTGCTGTCCAAGCTCGACTGGATGTGGGTGATCGCCAGCGGCTTCGGCGGTCTGGATGTGGGCTTGGGTGAGCTGGCCGAGTCTGCTGACTTCTCTGCATATGAGGGAATGGAAGTCGAGTCGGTTGAGGTCTACGGTGCATTCAAAACAAGCAAATCGCTGATAAAGCAGATAGTGGGCATAAAGCCTGGCGACAGGTTCTCCACAGAGGCAATGGGCCTCGCAAGTAGGAGACTCCGCTTGACTAGCGCCTTCAGGAGTTCGGGGTTGCTTGCCAGGCCTGCCGGCGAGCACAAGGTCAAGGTAGTCATCTACGTGCAGGAGGGGTGGTCCCTCTACCTGGGACCCCGGGATCTCGGGCGAAGAGTTGTGCAGGATATCTTGTCCCGCCAGATCTCAGTCAGCTTGTACAATGTCGCAGGGCGGATGTTGAACATCAGGGCAGTGTATGGACTCGAAGGGCGCTCTAGGTGGTCGTTGCGGGTTGATTTGCCCGTGTTAGCTGGTGCATTACCCCTCGAACTCTCGGCTGCTGTCGGCTCTCAACCGGTTGCGGTCACTCTAGCAGCCGGAACCCACTTAGGCAGCAGCTATGAACTGAACAGATCCATCGTTTCACTCGGAGTCCGGACGGCGATGTCGAAGAGCTCGTCGCTCGCAGCTCAGCTGTCGCATACGACTGGATCGGTGACTCGCCTGCGGTCGACCACAGGCCTTAGTATTCAGAGTGGACAGTACATGTCCCTGGCTTTGACTTTTGACGGACAGGTGCGGAGGACGGTACCGAGCTCGTACGAGGTGACCGTCGGCATGATGACCGACCCGGTTAGCGGAAGTGCGGTGACTCACGGCTTCGCAACCGCCAGAGCAGTCGCGACTGTCCGTCTGTCCGATAAGAACGCCCTGGTGATCAGCGGTTCGATGGGCACCATCGACTCATTGGCGCCTGCGTCGCAGTGGTTCCTCCTCGGAGGTGGAGACGCGTTTCCGGAATATTCGAGGAGCCTTCTCGGGCATAGCTATTTTTCAGCCAATGCGGAACTGCGACATTCGCTCCGAGGCGATCTGAGCGTCGGCGTAGTGGCAGGTCTCGGCAAGGTATGGGATGTCCCCGGCAGCTTTGGCCTGCAGGGAGCGATGACGCGAGTCGGAGTGGTGGCGAGATACACTACTCCCATATCATTGGAAATCGAAGCGCGGTACACGAAGGGCATTGGCAGTGACGCAGAGCGGTTCTATATCGGTCTGAACGAGCAGTTCTGAGGGACGGCCAGATACGGGCCCAAGGGGCTAATCACCAGCCCCGACGGCCAGGTGCCGGCCCAATGGGATAATTGCCAGCCCCGACGGCCAGATACGGGCCCAACGGGCTAATTGCCAGCCCCGACGGCCAGGTGCAGCCCAAGGGGTCAATCGCCAGCCCCGGGTCTACACACCGGCCTGAGCGGCTAACAGAAAGGGTGAGCACGCATGGAATGCGTTGCAGTAGAGAACTTGAGGAAGTACTACGGCCAAGTTAGGGCCGTAGACGGGTTGAGCTTTGAGGTGGATCAAGGCCAGATATTCGGAATGCTCGGGCCGAACGGCGCGGGCAAGACGACCACTGTAGAGTGCCTTATCGGACTCATCGAGCGCGACTCGGGCACTGTGAGGGTGGTGGGCGAGGACCCCAAGACCAATCCGGTTGCTGTGAAATCCAAGATCGGGGTCCAGTTGCAGACCGCAGCTATGTTTCCCCGCCTGACTGTGAGAGAGATCGTGCGGCTGTATGCCAGCTTCTATCCGAACCCGCTGAAGGTGGACGACGCCATCTCCCTGGTCGGGCTCGAGGAGAAGGCCAACACGCAGACGAGAAACCTCAGCGGCGGGCAGTTGCAGCGGTTGAGTGTCGCACTCGCACTTGTAGCGAACGGCGAGGTCGTTTTTCTCGACGAGCCTACCACAGGAATGGACCCCCAGGCTCGGAGAGCGCTGTGGGATGTCATCGAGGGTATGAAAGCGAGTGGAAAGACAGTCTTTCTGACGACCCATTACATGGAGGAGGCGGAGCGACTCTGCGACAGCGTGGTGGTCATAGACCAGGGCAAAGCGATAGCCATCGGCAGCCCTGCACAACTGATAAGGGAGCACTTCAGTGAGCAGGCGATCGAATTCAGCCATAGTCAACTCTCAAGTGATGAGTCCCTGTCGTCCCTCCCGGGAGTCACACGCATGCAGGCGGAAGAGGACACCGTGATCCTGTATTCGGCTGAGATTCCCAAGACCATGGGCGCCTTGTTGCACTATGCGCAGGAGGCTAACGCTGAGATCAGCGGTTTGACTGTGAGGACGGCAACTCTGGAAGATGTCTTCCTCAAGATAACCGGGAGGAGGATACGAGAGTGAGCATGTTCAGGCAATTGGTTGTCGCTACGGTAAAGGATATGGTGCGGGACAGGATGACGCTGTTCTGGTTTCTCGCGTTTCCTGTCATCTTCATATTCATATTTGGGTTCATCTGGAGCGGAATCGACGGCGGCCCGCAGAGCTATGATATCGGCCTCGTGGTGAAGGACAGTAGCCCACTGGGGCAAGGCGTCAAGGCGGCGTTTGAGTCGGTTCCTGTGTTCAAGCTGTTCACCGGATCGGAAGAAGAGGAACTCGACGCCCTGAGCAGGGGGCATCGTGTGGCCGTTGTCGTAGTTCCTGAGATGGATATGGCAACTCTGATGGCGGGCACTCCGACGGAGGTCTTGATCTACTACGACGCTTCGGAACAGGCCACCGCGAGGATAATGGTCTCCTCGATCAGCGAGATTCTCTCCGAGGTGGAGCGACGTATGACCGGCGCTGCGAAGCTCATCGAGACGAGACCCCTTACGATTCAGGTGGAGCAGTTCAGGAGCATCGACTACCTTCTGCCCGGAATCCTCTCGATGGCATTGATGCAGCTCGGACTGTTTGGGACGTTTGGCTTTGTTGAGCTGCGGGAGAAGAAGATCATCAGGCGCCTCGGCGCCACTCCGCTTCGGAGATCGATGATGCTCTGGGCGGAGGTGCTGATCAGGCTGGTCATGGCGCTCGTGCAGTGCGTGGTGATCGTCGCAGTTGGCACCGTCTTCTTCCACGTTCGTGTGGTGGGCAACTGGCTGCATATTCTCGGCACAGTGATTCTCGGGGCGGCGACATTCATCAGCCTTGGGTATTTCCTCGTATCATTTGCCAGAACGAATGAGAGCGCCCAGGGGCTGATACAGGTCGTGCAGTTCCCGATGATGTTCATGTCGGGCATCTTTTTCCCGGTGGAGCTCATGCCTGGTTTCTTGAGGCCGATCATGAGTGCGATACCGCTGACCTATCTCGGGGATGCGCTCCGCCACTTCATGCTGAGGCTGCCTTCAGAGTTCGGCATCGAGAGAGACCTGTCGATTCTGGCTGTGTGGCTGCTTGTGGCGCTGTTCTTTGCGATCAAGAGGTTTAGGTGGGATTAGGAGGAGCGGTGCGGGGCGAGGGGCCGGCCGGCAGGGCGGTGCGACCAGGTTTCAGGGTGGTCGGCTAGGCCGCGGAGGCGGACGAGGCAGCCTGCCAAACAGTGGTCCGTCGGGGCTGGCTGGCGCTTCCGGCAAGGCGTCCACGCTTCAGGGTGGTCA
>Ga0134103_1002336_pt1 | contig 15037 bp, 14 predicted proteins | sample 14_taG_2_FD_94445 | JGI IMG/M metagenome (GOLD analysis project Ga0134103, IMG submission 94445) | Switchgrass degrading microbial communities from high solid loading bioreactors in New Hampshire, USA - 14_58_20_212_A1 metaG | ecosystem: Engineered > Bioreactor > Semi-continuous > Anaerobic >...
AGGCGAGTATAGCAGAGTCAGTCTAAACATCCAGGACGTGAATCCTGAAGCGGCATTGGATTATGTGCTTAATATTACCGGTTATGATTATGTCGAAGACGAATATGCTATAATAGTAGGAAAGAAAGATACCTTAAGTAAAGATTTTTATAATCAGGTTACTTTAACAAAATTAACGTTGAAGTATATTACTGCCGAAACTATATCACAGCAAATTGATGTTTTAGGTCTTCCGGTGAAGAAAATAGTTATTGAAAACAATTCGAATGTCATTTGGATTCAAGGATTACCCAGGGAAATCAACAAGGTCAAGGACCTTGTATCAATGTTGGATACTGCTGAGAACTTTGCGGAACAAGGCGGAAAAGATTCTTTATTAACTCCGATAACTCTTAAATATATAAGCGCGGAACAACTGAATAATATAGTCGATCAGATGGGATTGACAAAAGGAATCGTTTTGGAATCCAATCCTATGACATTATGGATTCATGGAGACGATGATTTAATATCACAAATTCAAGCTATACAGAAGAATGTGGACATTCCTGAGAATTCCAGCACAGAAATCTCTTCGATTACTCCTATTAAGCTTACATATTTAACTACTGATGATATAATCCTTATTTTGAACCAACTGGATATTGACGTTGATATTCTCAATTTTGAAAAGAGTTTAAAGACTCTTTGGCTGAAAGGAAACAATGAAGCTATAGAGGCTGCCAAAGAAGTCATAAAAAAGTTTGATATTAAGGATTATAGCAGCGACATGGTAACCTTTGTTTACAATACGGTTAACATAACGGCTCAGGAACTTGAAAATCGTTTAAAAGAGCTTGATTTGAACAATGTGAAAATAAACTATTTGCATTTTCCCCAGTTTTCAACTTCCATTATTGTTCAATGCCCGTCTGATTATAAGCTGTTTTTACTGAGCCAAATCAATAACCTGGATGTTAAGACAGAAAAAATAAAGCTTCCCGTAGATTATTCGGAAGATGCTAACGGAAAAACGTTCTTAAAAAACAGACTTAATTTGCTGGTAGACTTAACGGGCATTCCGTCAACAAGTTTCACGATTTCGACCAATGTGTCCCGTGATAGTGAAAAACCTCTCTATATTTTGTATCTGGAAGAATCTCCAGAGAAAATTAAAATGGTTAAAGAATATTTGAAGTATATTGAAAATCCTACAATGGATTAAACATGGTAAATGAATAACGGAAAACAGGTGTAATTGCTTTGAGGTTAAATATTAACAGGACTTCTAATTATGAATATACTATTGAACAATTATTGATCAAAAGTATCGAAATCAATGGATCCGATTTGCATCTGGCAGCCGGTATGGCGCCTTGCATAAGGATAAACGGCAAACTTACCCCAATAGATGCACCGCCACTTAAGCAGACAGACCTGGAATTCATGCTTTTATCGATTTTAGAGGACTATCAGATAGAAAAGCTTGAAAAAGAATGGGAACTTGATTTTTCTTATGCTATTCCGGGGTATGCAAGGTTCAGAGGCAATATAATGTTTCAAAGAGGATCCTTGGCTGCGGTTTTCAGAATTGTTCCGTTCAACGTGCCACAATTGGAAACATTAGGATTGCCGGACGATATAAAAAGACTATGCGATTTGCCTCGTGGACTTATACTGGTTACCGGTCCTACCGGCAGTGGAAAATCGACTACCCTGGCTGCCATGATAGATTTAATAAATAAAACTAAAGCATGCAACATTGTTACTATTGAAGATCCGATTGAGTTTCTTCACAGGCATAATAAATCGAAAATTTGCCAGAGAGAAATAGGTATGGACACGCATAGCTTTAGTTCTGCATTGCGTCATGTCTTGAGACATGATCCTGATGTCATTATGATTGGTGAAATGCGTGATTTGGAAAGCATATCCATTGCGTTAACTGCTGCTGAAACAGGGCATTTGGTGCTATCAACCCTACATACTCAAACAGCGCCTTTAACTATATCGAGGATTATTGATTCATTTAGCGGTGACCAAAAGCTGCAGATCAGACAACAGATGGCAAACTCATTAAAAGCTGTTATTTCGCAACAATTAATACCTACTATTGACGGGAAAGGCAGAGTGGTTGCCGTAGAATACATGGTTGACACACCGGCTATAAGGACCATGATAAGAGACGGTAAAGAACATCAGATATATTCGGCAATACAAACCGGCCATTCCCTGGGTATGCAAACTATGGATCAGGCTCTTGTTAAGTTGTATAAACAAGGTAAAATCAGCAGGAACGCAGCTTTGAACAGTTGTGTTGATAAGGCAGAGGTTATCAGATTATTGGATAACCATCTTATATAAATAATATGATCCGGGAAGGTTTGGCATTATGGCATTGTATGAATACGAATGTCTGGATAAAGAACAGAGAATAGTAAAAGGACGGATAAAGGCAGAAAATAATGGTCAGGCAGTAGAAGCACTAAAGAATAATGAGCTAATCGTTCTTGAGATTAAAGAATTGAAGGAAAAACAAAAAAACAATCCCAAGGTCAGGGGAAAGAAAAAAGTCTCTGTATCGGAACTGACTGTTTTCACCCGTCAGTTCGCTACGATGATCGGTGCCGGTATACCTATATCAAGGGCTATAGTTACATTGAGCAATCAGACCTCCAACCCTACATTAAAATCAGCTCTTCAAGACATTGCTATTAACATTGAAGGCGGCATGAGCCTAAGTGATGCCTTCAGCGCTCATCCACATATTTTTTCCAATCTGTACATAGCCATGATTCACGCCGGTGAAGTGGGAGGTATATTGGAGCATTCGTTATTAAGGCTTGCTGATCAACTGCAAAAAGAAAAGTTCTTAAAAGATGAAATTAAGTCTGCTACTTCATATCCTAAAATGATCGGAGTCTTTGCCTTAGTTATTTTCATTATAATGATGGTTTTTCTTGTGCCGAGATTTCAGGAAATGATACCGGACAATTTTGATATTCCGGCTTTTACAGATTTTGTTTTTAAAGTATCAGATTCTATAAGGACAAGATGGTATCTTTGGATTGCTGTTGTAACAGCTATTATATCCGGAGCTATTGCTTTCTTCAAAGGGAAAACCGGTCATGATTTATGGGAAAGTTATAAAACAAGAATGCCAATATTCGGCTCCATTATTTTAAAAACCGTTATAGCTCGTTTTACCCGTACATTGTCTACACTTCTTGACGGAGGTATTCCGATCGTTCAGGCTCTCAAAAGCGCAGGACCTACCTCAGGTAGTGATATTCTGGCCAGAACGATAGAAGAAACAATTGATGAGATAGAAAGAGGAAGGACTATAGCATATACACTGGAAAGAAGCGATTTTTTCCCGCCCATGGTTTCACAGATGATTGCCGTAGGCGAAGAAGCAGGTTCTTTGCCAATTTTACTTGATAAAATTGCTGAGTTTTATGAACAGGAAGTGGCTACTGAAACCAGAGGGCTCCAGGCATTGATTCAGCCTGTTTTGCTTATTTTAATAGGAGCCATTATCGGCGGGATGCTTCTTGCTTTGTACCTGCCCATATTTACAGCGTCTACATCCATATAACAGACAATCCAATTTGAACATAACAATACAAGAGTATTAACAGGCTGAAAAACTTTTGAACAAGAGGTTGGAAATATGATGATGAAAAAGAGTATTGTCGGTATTGAAATGGATTCAAAAGAAATACGTGCTGTTGAGTTAAGCGGGACAAAAAGAAAACCGGAAATCATTAACTGGGCTAAAATAGAACTTCCTGAAGGAGTAGTCAAAGAAGGACGTGTTGCTGATAAACAATTATTACCGGCCTACTTAACCAGACTTTTTAATGAGAACGGTTTTAAAAGTAAATACGTTATACTTGGGATAAATAATAATGATGTAATTATGCGTCTGGCAGTGTTCCCCAAAGTGCCTATGGACAAAATGAATAATATGATCAGGTTTCAGGCCGGAGAATATATACCTGTTCCTATTGAAGAGATTGAGCTTGATTACATAGTATTGGAAGAGAAGAATACCGAAATCGGTGAACAGGTTAGTGTCTTGCTGGTGGGCGCAAGAAAAAAAATGCTCAATGATTTTATTGATGCTTTTACAAAAGCAAATCTTACCATTTGTGAAATTGATTCCACGCTGCTCGCTGTAGGTCGTTCTGCCCTTATCAATAATGATGACAGCAGTTTCGTTTTAGTGGTTTTCAACTACGATATCGCCAATATTCTTATATTCAGTAACGGTATATTATCGGTCACCCGGTCTGTATCAATAGCAAATTCATTTGAACCCAATATTACACATGGACAAAGAATGGAGAGGATTGCTGATATTCTTTTAACAGAAATAAAAACCTCAATTGGCTATCATAAGATTCAGAATAACGAAAATATAGAAAAAATAATTGTTATGGGAAATCGTGAAGAACAGGAAATTATTGCAGGTATTTTACAGGATACTACAGGTCTTTCAGTAAAGACTCTGAAAACAAATTTATCCTTGAATTACAAAAGGCATAAAGGTGATTTAAGAACCATTCAGACACCTGATTATTTGGCAAGCATAAGCCTTGCATTCAGAGGATTGGGGGATTAGTATGTATAATGTTTCATTATTGCCATACCAATATAAAGAACTTTATAAACATGCCCGAAAAAAAGATTACACGTTTTTGTTGATTATTGTAATAATGTGTGTCCTGATTCTTGCTTATTTTATCTTAAGCGTGATATCGGCAGGAAAAGATTCAATGTTAAAGAATTTCAAAGAGAGCAATTCTATGCTGGAGCAACAAATCTCATCATTAAAATCAGTTGATGAGCTTAATAAAAAAGTAAGCAGCCTGTCGGATAAAGTTCAGAAAGCTACAGGCAATACGCCTGACTGGGCAAATTTAATCGCTGAAATAGGAAATACTGTTAAACCTAATACGACAATTAACAGCATTAGAATGAGTTATATTGAAAAAACCAAAAACACTAATGATAGTTCCGGAAATGCAAAGGATTCGAAAAAAAATGAGGGCATTATCGAATGTGAAGTGTATGATATCTACACTCTGGCTGAATGGCTGAAAGAATTGAAAGGGATTTCGGACATCGAAGAAATTAAATGTTCCATTATAGACGAGACTAAACTGCAAAACAGCAAGTCCATTCCGGTTGAGATTAAATTCAAATTATTGCCTGGAACAGAAAAACAGTCCCAGGAGGTGACTGATCGATGAATACGAAAAGCAAATTATTATTAACTGCTTCTGCAGCGACAATAGTTTTGCTCTTGGTGCTGTCTGTCTTTAAAATCATGCATATTAAAGAGACTTCGTCAGAAATTGATAAAATTTATGTTACTATACAACAAAATAAAGACAGGTTATCACAGTTGGAAGCTCTGAATAGTTATCAGCCAGAACTTGAAGATGGGTATAAAAAATTAATTGAACAGATTCCGGCAATTCCTGATGAACAACGTGTGATTGCGCTGTTAGATCAATATTCAAAAGAAAATAATGTAGTTCTTTTAAAGTTTAATTTTGGAGAGGTAACAGAAAATGATAATTTAAATGAATTATCATTGGAAGTATCTTTTTCAGGAGAATACTCTTCGATATTAAAGGTGCTTGAAAAAATGGAAAACGGAGAAAGGTTGTTCAGAATAAATGATATACAGCTTAACGGAATAGAAAATGAAAGTAAAAAAATCAGAGCCGATATTTCGGCTGTAGTTTTCTACAATAAACAATAGGCAGTAAAAACTTGACTGGAAAAGGATGTACAACATGGATTTTATTTCGGGAATTGGCTACTTAGGTGAATATCTTATCAAAAAAGGGGTTGTTACCAAGCAGCAACTTAATGAAGCAATAGAATTGCAGTCTGTTTACAGAAAAAAAGGCCAAAAAAAAATGCTTGGCCGGATTCTTATCGAATTGGGTTACTGCACAGATGAGGATATTGCTCAGGCGTTGGCATCTAAGACCGGTTATGAGTATTTCTCAATCAACAATATGAATATCGACATGGCCTGTATGAGTCTTATCACACCTGAAGTTGCTGCAAAATATAAGCTTATTCCTATTTGTATGAGAAACGGTAAGCTGCTTGTAGCCATGCAGAATCCTAATGATATCGTTGCTATTGATAACATTCAACTGTTAACCGGATTTGAGGTTGAACCTATAGTGGTTCCTGACAATGAATTGTTATCTATAATAGAACGATATACTGATTTGACTCTTAACAAGCAGCAGATTACTGAAGATAGCAATAAAGAAGAAACAAACAAAGATACTATTACTATAGAAAACAGAGCTTATGTTGTTGCCAATGAAACACCAGCGGTTATCTTAATAAACCAGATTATAAATCAAGCGGTGCGCACCAATGCAAGCGATGTACATATAGAACCTATGGAAAAAACTACGAGAGTCCGATTCAGAATAGATGGAGTGTTGCATGAAATCATGCAGCAATCGGTCGAAATCCATCCATCGCTGGTATCCCGAATCAAGATAATGGCCAATATGGATATCGCCGAAAGACGCATACCCCAGGATGGCCGTATGACTTTAACCATTGATAATAAAGTAATTGATGTAAGAGTTGCGTCTCTGCCGTCTATATATGGTGAAAAAATTACATTAAGGCTACTTAACCGCAGCGGTAGAGTAATGTCTTTTAAGGAACTGGGCTTTACTGATGATTGCCTGGAACGCTATAACAAAACGATAATGCTTCCATATGGGTTTATCCTGATTACAGGCCCTACAGGAAGCGGCAAGAGTACGACCCTTTATACTAGTTTGGACTATATCAATTCTCTTGATAAAAATATTATAACTTTGGAAGACCCTGTAGAAATACGTGTTCCCGGACTTAATCAAATACAGATGAATACAAAAGCTGGAATGACTTTTTCATCGGGACTTAGAGCAATATTGAGAAATGATCCTGACGTCATAATGGTCGGTGAGATACGTGACCGCGAGACGGCTAAAATTGCCGTCGAATCAGCTTTAACCGGGCATCTTGTATTTTCTACCCTCCATACCAACGATGCGGCCGGAGCTGTAACCAGATTGGAGGAAATGGGAGTTGAACCGTTTTTAACTGCTTCATCACTTGCCGGTGTAATAGCGCAAAGATTAATGCGTGTTCTGTGTACTCATTGCCGTATAGCATATACAATGAGCAGGAAAGAGATTCTGGACATTATTCCGGATTTCCCTTTGGATCCCGATGAAGAATATGTAACTTTATATAAGCCAAATGGCTGCATTACCTGTAATAATACGGGTTATAAAGGTAGAATCGGTATATTTGAATTTTTGAGGGTCACAGAAAGAATGCAAAAGCTTATTCTCCGCAGAGCGTCGGTAAATGAGATACGAGAACTGGCCATAGAGGAAGGAATGCAGACACTGCGCCAGGATGGATTGTTGAAGGTTAAACAGGGTTATTCCTGCATCGAAGAGATGTTACGAGTAATTTTGTAAGAATATTGGGGATTAACATTACAACATTCCAAGGGGGTGCAAGCTATGAGAAAGCTATTAGATATTGATACCGTAAAAGGCTTTACCATGATGGAACTTTTAGTTTCTATAACGCTTATAGCACTGATTGCATCACTTTCATTGCCGGCTTTTGTTTTTTCGATGAAAGTAAGTAATCAGAATAAAATGCGATTAACTGCGGATTCTTTAGCTGCGAATGTCATTGAAGAATTAAACGGTACTCCATATGAAGATATAAAAATAAATAGTGATGCACCCGATGTAAAAACAATTGAAATAGATGGAATTGAATATAATATTGAAACACTTGTTACCTGGGAAGAAAGAAACGATGATCCGGAAGCTTTCAAGAACATTAAAGTAACTGTAAAGGCAAAGGACCCATTTACCGGAGATAACAAGATTTTCAGTGAAATGTTTACCTGTATATTTTCAGACGTTAAAGAGCAAGTTGTTGAGGAAGAACGACCATCCGGCAATTTAATGTTAACATTGAAAAAAGCCAGAAATGACTCGGTTCTTGATATGATAGTCGATATAAGAATAGAAGGTCCGTTAGAGAGTAATAACAAACTAACTATGGGTACTGGGATAAGAAATTATGATTCAATAAGCATTTTCCCGGAATTACCGATAGGTACATATAATATTACCGCTTATATCCCTGAGGGTTACTACTCTCCGGAGTGCCTGCTAAATCAAGAGGGATCCGGTAATGTTGTCAAAAAACAGGTTTATCTTGAAAACGGGGGAGAGAAATTAGTCACTATATATCTTGATAAACCGGAAAATTTAGTAGATCTTCATCTTGTTTTCGAAGATTATAGTTCAGGAATTATCAATACACGTCTTGTAAGCGGCCTATTGAGCTTAATTTGGGATATTGACGGAGAAAGAAGGATTTTAATATCCAATAAAGATATTACAGAATTAGAATTAAATAATGGCAGTTATATATTTTATATGATTGAAAACCTGTGGCCTTTAGATAATTACAATGTTATCGTAAAAGATATATATGGATATAGGGATGTATTTATACCTGAAGTGTATTATAAGCCTGATTCATATTCAATATTCGAAGTCAGATGGCCTTTGGATAAGTAATTAACAGGAGCAAGGTATGAAATGAAAGATATTAATGGATTAACATTGGTAGAATTATTGATTTCACTGGCTCTTTTGGCAATAATATCGGTGGCTGGCATAAGTTTTTTTCTTCTTCCCAATAGGGTATTCGACAACATTATTGTCTATAATGCACTGGAATATGATATCAATGATGTGAAGAGAGAGATGGCCGGGTACGTTCGTTTTGCTTCAAAACCTGATTCCTCAACAAACGCGATCGTGATATATAATAGTGATGACGTTATTGCTTCGTCTGGTACCAGAATTGATATATATATCAATAACGGTGCTCAGTTTTCCAAGGTAAGTTATAAATATCATGAAGGTTCATTATATAGAGGTATAGTAGAAAAGGCTACCGCAGAAGAAATAATAACAACAAATGTCGAAGATTATTCTGAAGTATTGACCGGGGTTGTTTATCCTTCTGATGGCGATCTTTTTCAGGATGTCACCAAGGATTCTGAAAAGAATGGCCGGAGAACGATTTTGATAAATCTGATTGTAAAAGATGAGAAAGGAAAATTCACAACATCTGAAAATAAACCTCTGATAGTTACCTCTAGGGCAATAGTTTCTCCTTAACAAAATCTGGAAGGAATGATTTCTTATATGATCAAGAGTCAAAAAGGCTTTACAATAGCTATGGTGATTTTTCTGATTGCGGTAATAGTAATCATTATTGCGACAGTATTTACATATAATGCGAGTTCCAGGACTAATTCGGTAAAAATAGGCAATATACAGAAAGTGTTACAGGTTGCTGAAGCTGGAATCAATACTTACTTGTATCATTTGAAAAAAGATCCTTATTTTTACAAAGATCCGGTTGGAATTCATATAAAGGGAGATAATCCTTCAGAGGAATTGGGTCTCGTACCAATAATTAATGAATATGAGGATCCTGAATTATATAAAGTAACTACCCTAAAGGATGACAATAATAATATAGTAGGCTTTTATCAGATAAAGATCGTTCAGCCTGCAGACAACAAATATTTGGAAGTTATATCCACGGGCTGGACCAATGAAGATGATGAGGTAAGAAAAACAATTTCTGTTAAGCTTAAGAATAATACTTTCTGTGATTATATGTTGTTTACGAATGGAAAAAATACATTTTATCCGGGAAGTACTTTCAAAGGCCCAGTTTTTTCAAATGAAGATATTAATATTGTTTCAACTACCAATAATGACCCGGTATTTGAAGAAAATTTGTTCTCTGCCAAATCTGTCAACATAACCGGAAAGCCAAAAATCATCGGAGACGTGTTAAATAATCAACCAAGGATGAGGTTTCCATCCCTTGTTTATAATAAGCAAAAGATTGCTGAAATTGCCGATTTTACTTACAAGGGAAGGACATGTATATTATTGAGAAACGATTTTATAGAGATTAGGAATATAAACAATGGTGATGAATTACGCGGGCAGAAATTAGTAAGTCCATTTACTGTCTATGTTGAGGATGGTCCGGTTTTTATTTCAGGAAAATTAGACGGGAAGCTCACTGTTTACTGTACCGGAGATATTTATATAACAGGGAAAGATCCAACATATATTGAACGTTTTAATAAGAATTATTATTATGAACCACATGCTGCACAGAAAACCGGCGGGATTTCTTATGCAGGTTCACAAGGAAATGCTTTTGATGACGATTTTCTGGGACTGATATCAGAGAAAAATATAAGAATAACAACAAGAACATGGCCTCACACAAAATATGGAACGGAAAAATGGGATTATCCTGTAGTAAGTACTGAGGATATGATCATCTGCGGAGTATTAATAGCCGCAGAAAATATTGAAGTAGAAGATTATTACCCTTACAGTTTTGAATTAAATACATTAAACTTATTCGGTTCACAGATTTGTGATAAGATTATTTTACAGGGTAATGGCTGGTCTTCAGGTTACAAGAATATAACCTTTACATATGATTACAGGCTGAAAACGGACTATCCTCCACATATTATCAGTCCTGAAGATTCTGAATGGATCATAAAAGCGTGGGAGGAAGTATTAAACATGGATTAATTGTGAAAGCTGTTTTTTCATGTTTTCTGTGTCCACTGAATAGCCAAGGGCATCCTCAGCCGAAATCAATCCCCTCATATATAATTCAAGAAGACTGGAGTCCATAGTTTTCATTTGTTGTTTTCCACTGGTCTGAATGACATTGGAAATCTGATGAGTTTTGTTTTCTCTTATCAAAGTCCTTATTGCAGGTGTGGCGATCATTACTTCAGTGGCAACGACTCGCCCTTTTCCATCCGCGCGGGGTATAAGCTGCTGCGAAATAACTCCCTGCAATACCATGGAAAGCTGTGTTCTTATTTGTTGCTGCTGATACGGAGGAAAAACATCAATAATTCTGTCAATGGATTTCGACGCACCTATAGTATGAAGGGTAGACAAAACCAAATGCCCGGTTTCAGCAGCAGTCAGCGCTATCGCTATGCTTTCAAGATCCCTCATTTCTCCTATGAGTATTACGTCAGGATCTTGTCTTAAAACAGCTCTCAGGGCATTTGCATAGCTCATTGAGTCCTGGCCGATTTCTCTTTGGTTTACAATACTCTTTTTATGTTGATGCACGTACTCGATGGGATCTTCCAAGGTTACAATATGACAATCCCTGTTTGTATTTATCCAGTCCACCATTGCAGCCAGTGTTGTGGTTTTTCCGGTACCTGTAGGGCCTGTAATCAGAACCAATCCTCGATGAAGGGCACATAAATCTTCAAGAACGCTTGGAAGCATTAATTCCTTAAATCCTCTGATTTCAGGTGTCAATAAGCGAAATGCGAAACTGTAGCATCCTTTTTGTCTGAAAACATTTAAACGGCATCTTTGATTGCCTGAAGCAGTATATGAAATATCTATTTCTCCTTGTTCCATTAATATTTTTTTTTGGTTTTCATTTAAAACTAAATCAACTAAAAGTCTTGTATCATCAGGGGACAGGATTCTATCACCTATATGCACCAGCCGGCTGTTTATCCTGCAAACAGGCGGAAGACCTGCTGAGATATGCAAATCTGATGCATGAAGTTTTGATATTTCAGCAAGTAATTTGTCGATATCCATTGAAGCAAATACATTTGTATCCATTATAACTTTCATAATTTTGTCCTTTCTTTTTTTAAAAAATTTAAAATAATATAGCATTTTATAGAATATTTTGGTATAATAAGCACGAAGTATTATTTCTTTAATTATACCCAATAATAGCAGATTTTAACCTAATTTATAGTAATAAATGGATAGAAAAAACAGTGAAAATATTATAAAAATAAATCTGGATTTATAAATATTTGTCATATAAGTATAAATGTATTATTACATTTATTCTATTCTTAAATAAATTGTAAAACATTTTATAAATGATTAAGGAGGTCATTTTAATGCTTAAACTCTTTAGAAAAAACGTTAAAGGTTTTACCTTGGTAGAGTTGATGGTGGTAATTGTTATTCTTGGCATTTTGACTTCGTTAGCAATACCGATGTATGAAAAAACCCAGGAAAATGCAAGAACAAAGGCTTGTCAGGCAAATCAAAGGATATTGGAAGGTGCATGGCAGCAATATATTGCAAACGAAGGGCTCGTCCTGGATCAATTTTTAGATCAAGATGGAACGATAAAAGGGAACAATATATACGAACATGTGAAAGATTTCATCAGAGAGATGCCGAAATGCCCGGGCGCAAAAGATGCTCCTGCGGGTGAATATGTATTGGATCCGAAAGATGGAAAAATAGACTGTACATTGCATGATTATTATGGCGGCGAACCCACCACTAGTAGTCCCGCTGCTTCTGGCGGTCGTTGATAGTAATTACTAATATTAGAATACAGTAATACCACATATGATTTAAATTCTTGTTTTATAGTTATTATTCAACAGTGGTAATAAGCAGGGGGAAAACCTTGCTTATTACCAGAAAAGAGATAAGGTAAAATAGTATATGTTATTTACCTTATTTAATTTTTTGGGAGTGTTATGATGTTTCAAATTCTTAAAAGAAACAATAAAGGATTCACGTTAACTGAGGTTATAGTTGTTGTAGTCATTATCGGTCTTCTGACAGCTATTGGGATACCTTCATATAAAGCTGTAAAAATTAGTGCTGAGAGAAAAATTGTTGAAACAAATCTCAAGATTCTTAATGAAGCTTTGTTAATGTGGTATGAATTGAGTTGGCCGTATAGTTTTAATCCTTATCATATTGAAAAATATCCAAGTTTACCATCTCAAGGAACGTTGATAGAATACGACTATATATCTAATTATATACACGGACCTAAGAATACAGATTACATCGTGAGGTGGGATGTTGATAATTATTATAAAAAATGGCCTCCGGTCGAATTTTATGCTGTTAATTATTCAGAAACTATTGGCGGATATGATTTGTCATCGGGATTTAGTATAGATGAACTACCTTGGAATAATTGAGATAAAAATATAACAACCGGAGTAATAAAATAAAAAAATAAATATTAGTAACTTGTTATACTTTAGGTTACCAGCTTTTGTTTCTTTGATGAATAAACACTTCCTTTTTTGTTTTTATATAAATGGATGGTAGATACTCTTTCCAGTGGTAATAAAATTGCAAAATTATCTATAAAAATCAGGAAGCTTGAAACAAGTTTAGATTCGTAAAACCATGTTTAAAACAATATAATAACTAAAGGAGGATTGATTTTATTATAAGCCGGGTATTTTTAAAAAATAAAAAAGGTTTTACCTTAACCGAGGTAATAGTTGTAGTTGTCATACTTGGGCTTTTGACTTCCATTGGAATACCAACATACAAAGCAGTAAAAACAGAAACTGAGAGAAGAATAGTTGAAACAAATCTTAGAATTATTGATCAGGCTGTACGATTGTATGTCGAAAACGGGGGTACGAAAAAAATCAATCCAGATATTTCAAACCCTTCTACTGAAGGTTCGGTACTTATACCAGATTATTTGACTGGCCCAATTAAGGGGCCTGGTGATGCCGTATACTTTTTAATAGGTTCTACAGATCCTACATCACCAGAATTTGATGCGCGTGCGATTGTTTATTCCGAAAAAGGTGTTGGGGGTTATGTATTAGATTATCTTAAATCTGGAGAATTCTATACAATAGATAATCTTCCCTGGAATAAAAAATAACTAAAATAATATAGAAAATCTGTAAGGTGAAAATAATGAACAGAAAATATCTTAAAAACCAAAAAGGCTTTACATTAACTGAGGTTATTGTTGTTATGGTCATAATTGGACTTTTGACCTCAATTGGAATACCATCTTACAGAGCAGCAAAAATAGAAGCCGAGAGAAAAATGGTCGAAACAAACCTCAAATTGATCGATACCGCCATAGAATTATATATTGAAAGCGGACATTGGGGAATAAGCGCAGATGCAGCGTATAATCCCGAGTATTCTGAGCTTATACCGGATTATTTACCTAATCCGGTTACCGGACCTGGGGACGCAAAATACATAATAGAGGGTGGTTTGTCAGTCGACAAATCTCAAATGCCACGTACTTTTGTTATCACTGAAAAAGGTATTGGTGGTTATGGTCCTCATGGAATTATGGATCATCCAAAATGGTATGCGGATACTCTTCCATGGAAACAAAAATAACATGAAATTTTGGATTTCTTATAAGTAATTAAATAAGCATCTTGTTTCTTTGAATGTCTGACAGGAAGTATTCCTGTTTTTTTGTTTTTACCTGACAAATAGCTGGTATTAATCAATTATCGGCTTAAATTTTCAATAAAACCATTTGACATTTATAAAAAATACTGATTGAATAAAAAGCAGGCGTATAAAATAAAATACTAACACCTGCCGCTTTGAGTGTTTGATATATTTAATAAAAAAAGCAAAGCAGGCAGTGTAATGGTTTAAAACATACTGGAGGAAAAGATGTCAAAGTATCTGGTAATTGTGGAATCACCGGCAAAGGCAAAAACAATCAGGAAATATTTGGGGTCGGATTATAAAATTGCCGCTTCCATGGGACATATAAGAGATTTACCTCAAAGCCATTTAGGGGTCGATATCAAAAATGATTTCAATCCCATGTACATTATTATGGCGGGGAAAAGTGCCCTTATAAAAAGTCTTAAAGAAGATGCCGAAAGTGCTGATAAAGTATATCTGGCAACTGACCCTGATCGTGAAGGCGAAGCAATTTCCTGGCATCTTTCTCACATATTGAAAATTGATCCTCAGACGGATTGCAGGATAACGTTCAATGAAATTACAAAAAACGCCGTTTTAAATGCTGTAAATCAACCAAGACCAATTAATATGAACCTGGTTGACGCACAACAAGCCCGGCGGATTTTAGACCGTATTGTGGG
>Ga0134103_1002347_pt1 | contig 14986 bp, 6 predicted proteins | sample 14_taG_2_FD_94445 | JGI IMG/M metagenome (GOLD analysis project Ga0134103, IMG submission 94445) | Switchgrass degrading microbial communities from high solid loading bioreactors in New Hampshire, USA - 14_58_20_212_A1 metaG | ecosystem: Engineered > Bioreactor > Semi-continuous > Anaerobic >...
GATCAGGCTGGTCTCTTCCTGGCGGAAGATCACGTCCAGCCGCGTGACCGGCACGCGCCCGCTGCGGATGATGTCGCGCAGCACGTCGCCCGCGCCCACGCTCGGAAGCTGGTCCACATCCCCGACCAGTAGCAGGTGCGCGTCCGGCGGGATCGCTTTGAGCAGGTTGTAGAACAGCACGAGGTCCAGCATCGACACCTCGTCGATCACGATCAGGTCGGCGTCGAGCGGATTCTCCTCGTTGTACGTAAAGCCGTGTTCCGCCGGGCTGAAGCCGAGCATCCGGTGGATCGTGCGCGCGGGCTGGCCGGTCGCCTCGCTGAGCCGCTTGGCCGCGCGCCCGGTCGGCGACGCGAGCAGGAAGCGGTGCCGCGTGCGAACCAGCACGTCGATCAGCGCGCGCAGCGTGGTGGTCTTGCCGGTGCCGGGCCCGCCCGTCAGCACGCTGACCTTGTTCGTCAGCGCCAGTCGGACCGCCTCGGCCTGCTGCGGGGTCAGTTCGACGCCGCCCGCGCCATGCGGAATAGCCTGCACGCCTGCCCGCCGCAGGTCCGCCAGCCGCGAAACGGGCGACTCGATCAGCGCGCGCAGGCGGCTCGCCGCCCCCTTCTCGCTGTGGTAAAGCGGCGGGATGTAGCACGCCTCGATCCGCTCCAGCCCATCAGGAACGATCTCGATTATCAGCTCGCCCTGCTGCGCCAGCCGCGTGACCGCCTCGTCCACCACCTCGGGCGGCACTTCGAGCATCTCCGCCGCCTGCTGAACCAGCTCGGTACGCGGCAGAAAGACGTGCCCTTCCTCGGTCGCGGTGTTCAGCGTGTGCGCCAGCCCGGCGCCGATCCGCCCGGGCGAGTCGGGCGGCAGGCCGAGGTCGCGCGCGATCTTGTCTGCCGTGCGGAAGCCGATCCCGAAAATATCGCGCGCCAGCCGGTAAGGATCGCGGCTGACGAGCGCGATCGACTGGTCGCCGTACTGCTTGTATATCTTGATCGCCAGCCCGGCGCTGATGCCGTGCCCTTGCAAGAACAGCATCACGTCCTTGATCTGGCGCTGCTCGATCCACGCGTCCCCGATCAGGCGAGCGCGGTGCTTGCCAACGCCCGGCACTTCTAGCAGGCGCGCGGGCGTCCGGTCCAGCACGTCGAGCGTGTCCAGCCCAAAGTGATCGACGATGCGCCGCGCGGTCACCGGGCCGATGCCCTTCACCAGCCCGCTGCCGAGATAGCGCCGGATCGCCTCAACCGTCGTCGGGCGGACCTGCGTGACCGTTTCCGCTTTGAACTGCCGCCCGAAACGCGGGTGGGAGGTCCATTCGCCCTCAAGCCGCAGGCTTTCGCCTGGCTGCACCTCGGGCATCGTGCCGACGACCGTCACCAGATCTTCGCGGCCTAATCGGAGTTGCTCGGGCCGCAGGCGCAGCACGCAGTAATTCGTCTCGTCGTTGTAGTACGTCACGCGCTCAACCGAGCCGGTGAGCGTATCCGTCGCCATCTCGTCCCTGCCCCATTCGTCCCTCGATGCCGGTTGGCTCCGCTTCCGGCGTTCTGTTATTTTACCCTATAGACCTACTGGCTGGTGGAGGGGTGTATCAATGGCCGAGCAGCAGGCGATTCATTTGCATTATTCAGAAGCCGGATATGGGATGCCGATCCTTCTGGTGCACGGATTCCCGTTCGACAACCGCATTTGGGCGGCGCAGCTTGGCGAGTTGGGCGCCACCTATCGAGTCATTGCGCCCGATCTGCGCGGGTTCGGGCAAAGCGCCGCGCCGGACAACGGCTACAGCATGGACGACTTCGCCGCAGACCTGGTCATGCTGCTGGATCGCCTGGGGATCGAGCGCGCGGTGTGGGTCGGGCACAGCATGGGCGGCTATATCACGCTCGCCGCGCTGCGCCGCTGGCCGGAGCGCATCCCTGCGGCGGTGTTCGTCTGCACGCACGCCCGGGCGGATAGCAAGGAAAAGCAGATCCAGCGCGAAACCAGCGCCGAGAATGTCATGCAGAACGGCGTCAGCGACACGGCTTATACCATGATGGGCACGATCTTCGCGACGGACGTTGATCGCCAGGGCGAAATGGCGCAGCAGGTCTACGAAATAATGGTCAATGCCAAGCCCCACGCCGTCGCGGGCGCATTGCGCGGGATGGCTTCCCGGCCCGACTCGCGCGATGTGGCGCGCAAGCTGACGATCCCCACGCTCGTGATCGCAGGCGATCAAGATGAAGCGGTCAATGCGGAACTGACAGACGAGCTGGCGTCTCTCATCCCTGGCGCGCAGCATGTTGTCATCCCCGGCGCGGGCCACATGCCGATGATCGAGCAGCCGGATCAGTTCACCGACGCCCTGCGCAACTTCCTGGAACGCATTGGGGGCGCGCGCTAGGCTGTCCGCCGCTCTCCTGTCACTGACACACCGCCCCGGCCCAACCGGGGCGCGCTGTTTTGCCTCTATCCCCCTGTACGTTGGTCCTGCTTGCGTCACAAAAATTTCCTTCTGCGATAGAGTTGAGGTACAGTTGGCACACACCATCCTAAGAAATTGAGGCATAACGGGAAGCGTCCAGCTCGGTCCATGGCAGAGAGCGCGCTATGACCCCTGATCCGCTCATAGGAAAACAACTCGGCGACTATACCATCGTGGGTCTGCTCGGACGGGGTGGCATGTCCCGCGTTTACCGGGGCTTTGACGAGAACCTCCAGCGTTACGCCGCCGTCAAGGTTATCAGCAGCGACTTCGCCACCACGTCTGAAGAAGAATACACCCGTCGCTTCCAGAGCGAAGCGCGCGCCATCGCCCACCTGCGCCACCCGAACATCGTCGGCATATACCAGTTTGGGCGCTCTGAAGGCATTTATTACATGGCGCAGGTCTTCCTTGAGGGCAAGGACCTGCGGATGGTGTTGCGCGGCTACGCTGAGCGCGGCGAGCGGATGCCGACCAACGAGATGCTGCGGATCGTCGAGGATATCGCGGCGGCGCTGGACTACGCGCACGCGCACGGCGTCATTCACCGCGACGTGAAGCCGTCGAACATCATGCTCGAGCGCCACACCGGCCGCGCGATCCTGATGGACTTCGGGCTGGCGCTCAGCGTGCAGGAAGGCACCACTGGCGAAACGTTCGGCAGCGCGCACTATATCGCACCGGAGCAGGCCGTTTCCTCGGCGAAAGCCGTCGCACAGAGTGACCTATACTCGCTTGGCGTGGTGATCTACGAAATCCTGACCGGGCAGGTGCCGTTTGACGACCCCTCGGCGATGAGCGTGGCGCTGAAACACCTCAACGAGGCGCCACCCCCGCCCAGCCGTTTCGTTCCGACCATCCCCCGCGCAGTGGAAGAGGTCGTCTTGCGCGCCCTCGACAAAGACCCGCAGAAACGCTATCCATCCGGCCGGGCGCTGGTGGAAGCGCTGACCGCCGCCTGCGCCAGCGCAGAGCAGCCGGTCATACCTGCCGCGCACCCATCCGACGATCTGCTGGCGCTGATCGAATCGCCGCGTCATGTCAGCGTCGCGCCGCCCACCGGCAACTTCACGCCCGAGCTGGCAGGGGGCGATCCGGCGCTTGACATGGAGACGCACGGGCTGGCGCGTCGCTTCGCGGAGCGCAAAGCCGCCAAAGAGGAACTGGCCGCCGCGCAAGCCGCCGCCGCGGACGAGCTTCAAATCGACGACCAGACGCTCGACTCGATCCTCAGCGGCTACGCCGACCCGCGTGATATCGGGTTAGTGGGGCCAGACGCAACCGGCATCCGTCCCCCCGAGCACCCCGGCAGCGATAATGGCACCGGGATCGACCGGCCGCCGAGCCACCGGCTGCGCCGCGTGCTGATCAGCGCGATCATCGTGCTGGCTTTCGTCGCGGCCGGGCTGGTGTGGGCGAACTTCCTGCGCGAGGACCCCGATGGCCCCAGCGTCGAGCCGCCGGTCGAAAGCGAGTTGATCGCCCCGCCCATGCCAACAGACGAGGCTCCGGCCGTTGCCTTCGACGCGACCGGCACGGCGACCGAATCCGTAACGGAAAATCCGGCTGAGGACGCCACCGCACCCGCGATTGCCGCAACCGATGAGGCGACCGAGACGCGCACGCCGCGTGCCACGTCCACGCCGCGCGGCGAGACGCCCACTACGCAACCCGCCACCACCAAGGCAGCCGCTCCAGACGCCGCGACCGCCGGACCTACGACCGAGGCACCATCCGACACGCCCACGAACCCCGCAACCGTGACCGACACCGCCACGCCGCCCCCCAGCCGCACGCCGGTTGCTGTGAGCGAATCGAGCACGCCCGACGCACCGGACATCCGCCTGATCTACGGACCGGACGCGTTCATTCTGCTGAATCTGACCGATGAGCCGGTCGACGTGAGCGATCTGGTCTTTGAGCAGACCGGCAGCGGCCGCTATTTCGAAGGCGCGGAGTGGGAAGGCTTCGTCAGCGGCTCGCCCGCCTTTTTGGAAGCGGATAACTGCCTGCAACTGATACCGGGCAACGCACCTGAGCCTGAAGCCGACGAAGAGACTTGCCCGCGCATGGCCGGGTACTTCCAGACGAGCGTCGCGCGGCGCTACTTCTGGCGCTCGGAGGACGCGAATGCAAGCTTCACTGTCCGGCTCGGCGAAATGACCCTGGCGACGTGCTCGATCGCGGCGGGAGAGTGCACTTTCTCACTGCCGGAGTCCTGATTTCCACGGCGCGCAGGTCGCGCTACCCCGTTTCACCCGTATCCATGAAAGGAACCGTTCAGCTATGACCACACTTTCGGTCGATCTTTCCGGGCAGGTCGCGCTTGTGACCGGCGCAGGGCGCGGCATCGGCAAGGCGATCGCGGTGCGGATGGCGGCGTCCGGCGCAGCGGTTGCGGTCAACGACATCGACGCGGACAGCGCGCAGCGCACAGCGCAGGAGCTTGGCGGCAGAGCGCGCGCCTTCCCCGCCGACGTCAGCGATCCTGCCGCCGTTGAGCAGATGATCGCGGCGGTGGTCCGCGAGATGGGCGGCCTGAATATCCTCGTCAACAACGCGGGGATCGAGTACAAAACGCCGATCCTCGACACGCCCATCGAAGAATGGCAGCGCACGCTCGCCGTCAACCTCAGCGCAGCGTTCTACACCTGCAAGGCCGCCGGGCCGATCATGCGCGCGGCAGGCAGCGGCGTGATCGTCAACATCGCCTCGATCGCCGGGCACAACATCCCGCTCCCGAACCGCGCCAGCTACATCGCCAGCAAAGCCGGGCTGGTCGGCTTCACGAAGGAGTGCGCGCGGGAGTTCGCCGCGTTTGGCGTGCGCGTCAATGCGGTGTGCCCCGGCGTGATCGAGACGGAAATGACCGCCGAATCCCGCTCCGACGCGAGCCAGGTGGCGAAGTGGCTAACCGATATTCCCCAGGGGCGGCTCGGCCAGCCGGACGACATCGCCGGAGTGGTGCTATTCCTGTGCTCGGACGACGCGCGCTACCTCACCGGCCAGGCCATCAACGTCGATGGCGGCAAGGTGATGCTGTAAGCTGGGAACAGCTAAAGACGGCAAAAAACAGCGAAGAACTGCAAAGGGCAGCTAAAAACAGTGGAGAAGCGAGGGTTTGCTTTTCGCTGTCTTTAGCTGTCTTTAGCTGCTTTTCGCTTCTTCATCGTCGCTTTGCCGCCGCTTTGCGCACACTAATACCAGCACCGCCGGAGTCTTGGTATACTAGGGCGCATCGTCCGCAGGTGGAGTGAGAAGGAACCATGCCCCATTCGCCACTGGACATCAGCGATCAGGAAATCCGCAAGCGTTGCGGCCCGCTGCTGGAAGGCGCCATCGAAGAGGCGACCCGGCTGCGTCACAACTTCATCGGAACCGAGCACATCTTCAACGCCCTGACGCGCATCCCTGGCAGCCCTGCGACCCGAATGCTGATGGAGATCGGGCTGGAGCCGCGCGAGGTCCGCAACGCGATCCGGCGTGAGGTCGGCGCGGGTGATGACATGGTGAGCGATTTTCCGCCGCTGACGCCGCGCGCGCATCGCGTGCTGGCGATGGCCGTCTACCTGGCGGACGACGCAGGCGATCGCTTCGTCACCGAGGAGCAGCTTTTACTGGCGCTGCTGCAAGAGGGCGAGGGCATCGCCGCGCGGAAGCTGGCGACGATGGGCGTGGACGCTGTCGAGTGGATCGAGCGGCTGCTCGGCGAGCTGGACGACAACAACGACAGCGACGACGATGACGAGTTCGAGGAGTTCCTGTTCGCAGACATGGACTCCGTGATGGACGTGCTGGTGGACGACAACGCAGACTCCGGCCACCGCATGCCCACGCCGCTGCTCGACAAGTACGGGCGCGATCTCACCGAGCAGGCGCGCCAGGGCAAGATCGGCCCGGCGATTGGCCGCGACAAAGAGATCCGCATGATCGCCCGCACGCTGACCCGCAGCAAGAAAAACAACCCGCTGCTGCTCGGGGACTCGGGCGTCGGCAAGACGGCCGTGGTCGAAGGGCTGGCGTACAACATCGCACACGGCCTCGCGCCGAAATTCCTGCTCAACCGCCGCATCGTCCAGATCGAGATCGGGATGCTGGTGGCGGGCACCAGCCTGCGCGGGCAGTTTGAGGAGCGAATCGTCGGGATTGTGGACGAGGCGAAGAACGCGCCAGATGTGATCCTGTTCATCGACGAGATTCACACCATCGTCGGCGCGGGCGACACCATCGACAGCAACCTCGATGCCGCGAACATCCTCAAACCGGCGCTGGCGCGGGGCGAGATCACGTGCATCGGCGCGACGACCTTCGAGGAATATCGCAAGGCGATCGCCAAAGACCCGGCGCTCGACCGCCGCTTCCGCACGATCGACATCGGGGAGCAGAGCGTCAGCGAGGCGCTGGTCGTGATCAACAACGTCTACAAGCGCTACGAGGACCATCACAACGTCACCATCCTGCCCGAAGCGCGCGAGGCAGCGGTGCGGCTCTCCGACCGCTATATGCGGGACCGCCGCCTGCCGGACAAGGCGCTCGACCTGCTGGACGAAGCGTGCGCCCGCCTGGTGATCCAGAGCAGCGCAGGAGACGAAGAGGCGACCGGCCCGCGCGAAGTCACCGCGCAGACCATCACCGAAGTGCTCAGCGAGTGGACGGGCATCCCCGTCAGCGAGCTGACCGCCAACGAGCGCAAGCGTTTCGCCCACATGGACGAGGTGCTCCGCGAGCGGGTGATCGGGCAGGACCGCGCCGTGCAGAAGATCTCAGACGCGATCAAGGCGAGCCGCGCCGGGCTGGGCGATCCGCGCCGGCCGGTGGGCGTGTTCCTGTTCCTGGGCCCGAGCGGCGTCGGGAAGACGGAGCTGGCAAAGACGCTGGCCGCCTTCCTGTTCAACGACGAAAACGCGATCATCCGGCTGGATATGTCGGAGTTCCACGACGAGCACACCGTCGCCCGGCTGATCGGTGCGCCGCCCGGCTATAAGGGCATGGAGCAGGGCGGGCAGCTCACCGAAGCGCTGCGCCGCAAGCCGTTCAGCGTCGTGCTGCTGGACGAGGTCGAGAAGGCCGCGCCCGAGGTGTTCGACATCTTCCTGCAGGTGTTCGACGAGGGCCGCCTGACCGACTCGCAAGGCGCAACGGTCGACGCGCGGCACGCCGTCTGGATCATGACCAGCAACATCGGCACGGGCGACGTCGGCAAAGGGCTGGGCTTTGGCTCCACGCCGGACGAACTGCCCGATTACGACTTCCACCTGAAAAAGCACTTCCGGCCGGAGTTCCTGAACCGGCTGGACGAGGTGATCGTCTTCAACCCGCTGACGCCTGAGGCGCTAAACGGTATTCTCGACCTGCAACTGCACGACGTCCGCGAGCGGCTCGCGGAGCAGCACCTCACGCTGACGCTCGACGAGAGCGCGCGCGAGCTGTTGCTGGCCGAGGGCTACGATCCGGCGAACGGCGCGCGGCCGCTGAAGCGTGCGATCGAGCGGCTGCTGACCCGCCCGCTGAGTACTGCGCTGCTCGAAGAGACGTTCGGGCCAGGCGACGCGATCCTCGTGACGCGTGTGGGCGACGGCCTGGCGCTGACGCTCGACGAGGCGAAGCGCGAAGCAGCCGCCAAGCCTGAGGCTGCCGACGGGACCACCCCGCTCGATGACGCCGACGGGACGGAGTTCGCCCGCGCCGACGCCGCCAGCGCCGAATAGCGCCGGACGAGGTCAACCTGCGCCGCGTCGGGAGCCAGCGCGCTCCTGACCGGCGATCGTGGGAGCGAGAGCGTGGTATGTGACGGGCGCAGGTAGCTGCGCCCTTGAGATCGAACCGGCGACACGCCTAGAGGTTTATGTCGAGCCAGAATCTGCCCCCCGTTCCTCAGACCGGTATCCCGCCACTGGACCTGCCGCCCGACCAGGAGCAGCGCTTGCTGAGCCGCCGTCGCAAGGCGGACCAGACCGATCCATTCGCATCGGACGCTAACGAGGAGATCCGCCGTCTTGGGCGGCTGGCGCTGCGCCGGGACGTGCAGCACCCCTACGATTATCTGGCGCTTGGCGACCTGTGCGCGGAGCAATCGCTGATCGAGGACGAACGGCGCATCCGCATGTCGTACGTCGGTAAGACGCTGTATGCCTATCGCCGCGCAGCCGATCTCGCCGCGCGCAACGGCCACCCTGGCGAGCGCAACGTCGCCCGCGAGGCGACCGAGGCATATGTCCGCTGGCTGGTGCGTGTCGCGCGTGCCGCGCCGAACCGCCGCAATATCGCGGTCGCGCTGTGGGCCGTCGCCGAGGCGGAGCAGGACGGGCCGCTGCAAAGCCTGCGCGACGAGGCGCAGCTTCTGGCGCTGTGGTATGTCGCGCCGCCGCAGACCGACGACCTTACCCCGGCGCCCGACGCCACGCCCGCCCCGCCGAGCGACGAGATCGACATGACCCAGCTCGATCCGGAAGCGATCGCCACGCGCGCCTACGACAGCCATGAGGTCGCGTCCGAGATCCTGTCGATGGCCGATGGCGCCGCCGAGCTGAGCGAAACACGCTCTGACAAGTCCGAGGTCTTCCGCGTCGAAATCGAGCCGACCCAGGGCGTGCGCCTGCCGCACGTGGTGATGCAGGCGCTGACTTCGCTGCGCCACCCCGAAGACGGCGAGTTCCAGTATGGCGACCGGATCGACGGTCGCTACGAGGTCGCGCAGGTGCTGCGCGGCGGCATGGGGATCGTCTACCTGTGCTACGACCACGAAGAGCGCGAGCCGGTCGCGATCAAGACGTTCCAGAGCAAGTTCCTGACCAACGAGAACGCAGTCGCGCGCTTCACCCAGGAAGCGCTGACGTGGATTCGCCTGGAAAAGCACCGGCACATCGTCCAGGCGCGGCGCGTCCAGAAGTTTGAGGGGCGCCCGCATATCATTCTGGAGCATATTTCCGGGCCGGAAGGGCTGGGACCGGACCTGCGAAGCTGGATCCGCCACAACCGGATCGACCTGCCGACCGCGCTGGAGTTCGGCCTGCATATCGCGCTCGCCATGCAGCACGCCGTCAAGCTGGTGCCTGGGCTGGTCCACCGCGACCTCAAGCCCGCGAACATCCTCGTCCGCCACGACGGGATCGCGAAAGTGACCGACTTCGGGCTGGTGCGCTCGCTCGACCTGACCGATCTCCCCGCGCACGAGGCGAACGATAACGACTCGACCCGCCTGACGCGCGCCGGAGCGGTCGTCGGCACAGCGCCGTATCTCTCGCCGGAGCAGTGCCGCTCGGAGCAGGTGGACCTGCGCGCCGACATTTACGCGTTTGGCTGCGTGCTGTTCGAAATGCTGACGCGGCAGACGGTCTTCAGCGCCAAGACGTTCGACGAGTGGGTGCAGGCGCACCTGACGCGCACGCCTGCCTTCCCCGAAACCACCAATGGCCTGCCGGACGCTGTGCGCGAGCTGACGCTGGCGTGCATCGAGAAAGACCCGGCCAATCGCCCGCAGACGTGGAGCGAGCTGGTCAACGCGCTGGCGGAGCAGTACGAGGCGGTCACCGGCTCTCCGCCGGAGATGGAGCAGAGCGGCCCGGCGCTCGAAGTGCGCGAGCTGATGGACAAGGGCTACAGCCTGACCGAACTGGGCTACGCGGAAGAAGCGCTCACCGCCTATCGCCGCGCGCTCGAGATCGAGCCGAAATCCGCCTGGGCGTGGGCGCGCCAGGGGCGGACGCTCCGCCTGCTCAACCGCTACGAGGAAGCGCTCGCCAGCTACGACCGTGCGCTGGAGCTCAACCCGCGCTTCGCATGGGCGTGGACCGGCAAGGGGCAGGTGCTTGAGCGGCTGAACCAGATCGAGCGGGCGCTCGCCGCGCACCAGACCGCAACCGAGCTTCAGCCGGGGAACGTGTGGGCGTGGTACAACCAGGCCGAGGCGCTCCACGCCATGCGCGATTATGAGGCCGCGATGGAAGTCCTCGACCACGCCCTGTCGATCGACCCGTATCACGCCGAAAGCTGGGCCAAGCGCGGTCAGGTGTTGCGCGCGCTCGAACGCCTGCCCGAAGCGCTGAACGCCTATAACCGCGCTCTTGAGCTAAACCCGCCCTATGCCTGGGCGTGGAACGGCAAGGGGCTGACGCTCAAAGCGATGGGCCGCCTGGACGAGGCGCTCGAAGCATTTGAGCAGGCGTCGCGCCATCAGCCGAGCGAGGTCTGGCACTGGTACAACCAGTCTGAGATGCTGGTCGAGATGGGCCGCTACCAACAGGCGCTCGCGCCCGCGCAGCAGGCCACCCGCGTCGCGCCGAACCACGCCTATTCGTGGGCCAAGCTCGGCCAGGTCTATCGCTATCTGGAGCGTTACGACAGCGCGATCGACGCCTACGACCAGGCGTTGCGCCTCAAGCCGGATTATGCCTGGGCGATCAACGGCAAGGGGATCGTGCTGGAACGCATGGGCCGCTATGACGAGGCGCTGGAGCATTATCGCCGCGCCGCGGAATACGCCCCGCACGACGTCTGGCACTGGTACAACCAAGGCAATCTGCTCGTCCTGCAAGAGCGCTACGAAGAGGCGATCAAGCTGCTGGAACAGGCCACGCAGATCAACCCGGACCATGCGCGGTCGTGGGCGCGGCTCGGCAACGCTTACCGCCACATGGACCAGCCGCAGAAGGCGCTGCAATATCTGGCGCGCGCCGTCCGGTTGGAGCCGGATTACGCCTGGGCGTGGAACGAGCGCGGCGTCACGCTGGAATTGCTCGGGCGCTTCAACGAGGCGATCGAGGCGTACGACCGTGCCGCGCAGGCCGAGCCGAACAACCCGCTCTACTGGTACAACAAGGGCGACACGCTGGTTTACCTCAAGGAGTACGAGGAAGCGCTCGTCGCGCTCAACCGCGCGCTCGAGGCAGACCCGCGCTATATCCGCGCGTGGGCCAAGCAGGGGCAGGCGCTGCGCCGCATGGGCCGCGACGAAGAAGCGCTCGCCAGCTATAGCCGCGCAGTCGAGCTGGCACCCGACTATGCCTGGGCGTGGAACGGGCGCGGGCTGGCGCTGAGCGCGCTGGATCGCCACGAAGAAGCATTAATCTGCTTCCGGCGGGCGGCGGCCCTCCAACCGGACGACGTGTGGTTCTGGTACAACCAGGCCGACGAGCTGATCCTGCTTCACCTGTACGAAGACGCGCTGGCGCCGCTGGAACGCGCGCTGCGCCTCAACCGGGATCACGCCGAAAGCTGGGCCAAGCGCGGGCAGGCGCTCCGCCGCCTGGGCCGCTACAAGGAGAGCGTCGCCGCATACGATCAGGCGCTCAAGCTGGAGCCGGGCTACGCCTGGGCGTGGAACGGGCGCGGGCTGGCGCTTGAAGCGATGGACCGGCGCGAGGAAGCGTTGCTCAGCTACGAGCGCGCCGCGCAGGAAGACCCGTCCAGCATCTGGTACTACATCAACCAGATCGAGCCGCTGCTCTCGCTCGGACGGATCGAGGAAGCTCTACAGGTCTGCGAGAAGGCGATCGAAATCGGGCCGGACAACGAATCGGCATGGGCGCGCAAGGGGCAGATTTTGCGCCGCTTGGACCGCCATGCCGAGGCCATCGAGGCGTATGACCGCGCCATCGAGCTCAGCGAGGAATACGGCTGGGCGTGGAACGGCAAGGGGCTCGCGCTCAGCGCGCTGGAACGCTATGAAGAAGCGCTCGCCTGCTTCGTCCGCGCAACCGAAGTCGCCCCGCATGACGTGTGGTTCTGGCACAATCGCGGCGAGGTGCTCATGCAGTTGGAGCGCTGGCACGAAGCGGTCAGCGTCTTTAATCGCGCGCTGGAAATCGATCCGTCGCACCGTCCCTCGCGCGACAAGCGCACGCAGGCCCGCCAGCGTCTTGGCGATAACGAATAGGCCGCGCGTCAGGGTGTCGGGAACCGTCCAGCCCGGTACAATTAATCGTATCGCAGGCTTGGAGCGGGAGTGAGCCAAGGTGGAGCAGATCGAAATTGGGTTGATGAGCGGGCCTCAGGATGGTGCGGTGCTGACCTTTGAGCGCCTGCTCGATTCCGATGAACCGACCGTGATCAGCATCGGACGGCGCGAGGGCTCGGACGTCTGCCTGAACTATGACAGCCAGGTATCGCGCGAGCACGCGGTGTTGATCTACGACGGCAAGACGTTCTGGCTCGAAGATAAGCAAAGCACCAACGGTACGTACGTCGGTGAAGAGAAGATCACCGGCCGCGTGGAGATTCAGCCGGGGCAGTTGTTCCGGATCGGCCGCACCTGGTTGCGCATCGAGCCGTCCACGAACTTTGTCCCGCTTGACGACGACGATCTCCCCTTCTGATGAAATGGCTCGCCCATTGGCACGTCCTGCGGCGCAGGCTGCTGCGCGCTGTCCTGTTGCTCGCGCTGATCGCGCCGCTGGCGGGGCGATGGTCCCCGGCGCGCGGCCAGGATAACGGCGTTCCCCTGCCGGTCGCGGCGCCGGGCGCGCACCCTCGCCTGCTGATCACCCGTGACTATATCGAGCAAACGCTCCGCCCGCGTGCGGCGGAGAATCGCCCTGCGTGGGCAGCGCTGCGCGCCTATGCGGACTCGGACGCGCCCGAAGCGGACGCCGCGACGCATCCGGATGGCGCGATCCGCGCGCTGGCGGTCGCTTGGCTGGTGACGGGCGATCAGGCGTACGCGGCGCGGGGAGCGGACTTGCTCAGCGCGCTACGCGAGCAGGTCGCGGCAGATCCGGTGCTGAACAGCGCGAGCGGCCTGAGCGTGGCGTTCTTCGACCGGGTGGCGGCGCTGGCGGTGGGCTACGACTGGCTGTACGACGCGCTGAGCGACGAACCGCGCGCCGAGATCGAGCAGACGCTCTCCGCCGCAGCCAAACGCCTGCGCGATCCGGAGTTCGACCCCGGCGGCCTGCTGTGGGCGGTCGGCGAGCCGCACGCCTTTACCAGCGCCAGCGCGCGCGGCCTGTGGGCGCTGACGGCCAGCGCGCTCGCCTTGCAGGGGACGCGCCCCGAAGCGAACGGCCTTGCGGACGACGCCCGAGAACGCTTCACCGGGGCCGTTCTGCCCGCGCTCGACCAGCAGACCGGCGGCGCCTGGGCCGAGGGGCCGTTTCACGGCTTCACCGCCGGATGGGCGCACGCGCAGACCGCGCTCGCCTGGTGGACCGCTACGGGCGACAACTATTTCGACGACACGGCCTGGTGGTACGACCGGCTGGCGTACGACCTGTTTCAGTGGCAGCCGGGCAGCGCCCCCCTCGGCGACGGATCCGGGCTGGCAGCGCACCGCTACGCCGCGATCATTGGGGACACGCCGCGCTACCATCCCGCCGCGTTCTATGGCCGCGCGCAAGACGCTCTGCTGCGGACTGTCTTCGCGGGAACCGAGCACGCCAACTGGATGGACTGGTTCCTGACGCAACCGCCAGCGGAGATCCCCGGCTGGCTGGCGGTCGAAGAATTCCTCTGGCGCGACGAAACCTCGTTTGGCTTGCCACCTGCGCCGCGCACCTGGATCGCGCAGTACAACGGGCACGTCTTCATGCGCTCCGCCTGGTTCGGCGACGGGCTGGCGCTCGATACGGGCGCGGTGGCGGTCACGTTCGTCGCCGGGGATCGGCTGGCCGCGGCGCAGTTCTACGATCAGGGCAGTTTCACGATTTCGCGCGGCGCGGATGAGCTGGTCACGCGCAGCGGGCTCAGCACGGAGAGCGGCGACTCCGACCACGACGCGAACTGGACGGCGCGCACCCTGGCCGCCAACACGATCCTGATCTGCAATCCCGACGAAACGTTTGAGGGGATCCGCCCCAACGCCGAGCGCGACGTCTGGCTGAACGATTGCGGCCAGCGTAGCACCGCGCCCGCCCCCAGCAGCGCGATCAACCTCGGCCACCTGATCGCGAACTGGCGGGCATACGATACCGGCTCCGTCACGCGCCACAGCGAGATCGGCGAGGCGACCTATCTGCGGGCGGACCTCACCGGCGCGTACAACAGCACCTTCTACACCACGCCGGACAACGTGCCGAAGGTCGATCTGGTGACACGCGAGCTGGTCTTCTGGCGGCCGGACCTGGTGATTGTCGCGGATCGGGTGGTGACGACGGACACGGCCTACACGCCGCTGACCGCGCTGCATTTCGAGGCGGAGCCACAGCCTGCGGGCCTGTTCTACCGGGCGCAGCAGGGTGGCAGCGCGCTCTATTTGCAGAATCTGTTGCCCAACAGCCGCGTGACTGTCTCGCGGGGGTTTGAGGTCGAGGGGCAGGCGGTCGACCGGACGTTTGGCGCGCCCGCGCACAACACCACCGAAGGGCGCGCGCCGGGTCTCTACCGGCTGGATATCACGCCGGGCAGCGCGCAGCTTGACAACTGGTTTCTAAGCGCGCTCGTCGCGCAGCCAGCCGACGCACCCGCTCCCCCCACCGGAACGCTCGTCCTGGGAGAAGGCGTGCGCGGCGTAGCGATGGGCACGCGGCAGGTGTTGTTTGCGATAGATGCGGGCAGCGGGACCGGCCTCACCGACGCAGTGTTCCC
>Ga0134103_1002365_pt1 | contig 14884 bp, 17 predicted proteins | sample 14_taG_2_FD_94445 | JGI IMG/M metagenome (GOLD analysis project Ga0134103, IMG submission 94445) | Switchgrass degrading microbial communities from high solid loading bioreactors in New Hampshire, USA - 14_58_20_212_A1 metaG | ecosystem: Engineered > Bioreactor > Semi-continuous > Anaerobic >...
AAATTATCAATGTTATTAACGTGATTGCAGATGGGGTTGAAGCTTAAGACCCCTTCACTGAGGAGGCTTAAACAGTTTAACATGAGATAATACAAAGAGTATGTCAGAATGTACAATCAAAATCTAGAGGTGTTAAAATGATACTGAACCTTACACAGCATGTAACAACTGATGAACAGAAGGCTCAGCTTGTTGTTGAGCCTAGAATGACGAAAGAAAAAATCCAGAAACTTTTAACTTTTGAGGAGATCCCTTCAAAAGAGGAGATCGAAGCAAGAGCGAAAGAGCTCGCAAGAATCGCAGCATCTGAGGCATCACATTATGCGGGTGACACAGACAATATGATTTGGATCACCCGTGTAATGATCGGGGGTGCGCCGTACTTAATGGGTGCACTTGAGAAAGCACTCCGAGAATGCGGGTTTACACCCGTATATGCGTTTTCGAAAAGAGAAAGCGAGGAAATCCCCCAACCTGACGGATCCGTCAGGAAGGTCGCAGTATTCCGACACATTGGATTCGTGGAGGTCTGAAAATGACCTCCATAAACCTTTCACTGCTTTGGCATATTTGATAAGGTGCTGATATGCAAGACGTAATGATAAGCGAACTTCCTGCCGACGCTGGAGAATGTTACCGTTTAAATTGTTTTAACTGCTCTATTTTTCTAAGAGCTGCCGCCGGGGATTTTACTATCCAATGTTTCGACCCATATAAAATGCGAGATCACGCTCTCCAATTTTATGAACAAATGTTTTATTAAATTTAGTTTTATAGAGGAGGCTTATTAAATGACCATGACAGTAAAACAGTCTAACAGTTACGGCAAAAATTATTTAAGTTATGTTAATAAGAGTCTTTTACGATTCGATGTACTTTCCGCCGCCCTGGGGCTGTCAGGCTCCATCTATTTAGCTGCAGGAAACAGCTTAATAGCTCAGGTCCTTTTCTGCCTGGCTAATCCCATACTCGCTTATAATGCCTGGAAAGCCGGGTCTAAACCCTCAGTATTTCTTTTTAGTGCTTACGAATTCTTTGCTTTCGTCGGTATATTTAAGGGCATTGGGTGGTTCTAAGTGGCTTACATCGTTCCAGTGGGCCGAAAATTCCCTAAAACTGTTAGGGTTAAGCTGAGAATCTGGAGGCCCTGGTTAAAATGATACGCGCTTTATAAGAAGATAAAGGACCGACGCTCCTAAGAATAAGGAAAATTAAATATTACTTTTTTCTTTTTTTCGACATTGGCTTCCTGTTTTCTGAATTACTTTAATATCTTGTCTCTTAAATACTCATACCTTGTATAATCCGGGTTACTTCTCTTAAGGTATATGTCGATTATGTTGTTAGCCTCTACCAGGAAAGCCTTATACTCGCCGTTGAGCCTGCGGTCCTCCTGGCTGAACCCGGAGTCTCTGCCGGCTACCAGGTACTTTTCTGTTATATACTGCTGCGTATTCTGGCATTCTGCCCGGAAATATCCTATACTGGAGTTATTATATGCCAGCTTAAGCGCCTGGATCTCGTTATCTACCTGTATAACGTTTGCTCTGATCTGATCCTCGAAGCTCTCCGCTTGGTCGACCTGCTGGACCTGTGCTGCTATGTGCTGCCCTCCAATGATCCCGCCTGCTAGGATCATAAGCAAAATAACTTTTAAGGGGGTAAATTCTAAATTCATGCTCTCCTCACGAATACTTTAACATTCATACCTTTTTTATATTTTACGCAAATATCTCCGTTTCCGAAGATATTTAAAAGGTCTCCTGCGTTTTTCCCTCTCGATTGAAAGACCTCTACCCACTTTGTCGGCCCTGTTTTGGGTAATAATATAAGATTACATTTTTCCCTTATGTCTGCCGCTTCAGAAATGAATACCCATATGTCAGAGTCGAGATAACGAAGAGGGAGATGTACTCGCCCTTTGTTGCCTATCGTGAGAACAGGGAAAGGGTCGTCCCATTCGTCCAGGTCTACGGCATGATACATACCACTTCCAACCCTTTCTTTTTTAGGTACATCTTCTTCTCCTTTCATAAAAACACAATCGCAGGAGACATTTAAAAAGTTATTCATTTTGGAAACCCTCGTTATTACAATTCATGTCTTCTGTAATAATAAGTAACACAATTTTATTTTTATAATCGCGTGGGTTTTAATCGTTCCCGACGGGCTTAAGCCCGGAGGGACTGTCCCGTTAGGGACTATAGGCGAGCGTATGCCGGGCTTATTATAGCCCGGAGCTATAGCGAGCCGTATGTCCCGTTAGGGACAGTACCGCAAGGAGTTAAGCCGTCAGAGCGTCGCTTTCGGTAGAATAGAGGTTAAAATCAGGCGGATTTCCTGAATTCTGGTTTTCTCAGTCCTCTAAATTATCGTTATCGGTCGCCCTCTTTCCTGCTTTCACGCAGGCGAGTATTTTATCTTTAAGCCTCTTCCCTCTAGGTGCTGAGAAATCAGGTCCGACCGCGTCGCGGAGTGTCGTTTTATAATAATCATGTGTTCCCGTGAAAATCACATGATCAAATTCAGGCTTCCCATCGCGTTTTCTCATTAATAACCTGTCTCGTTTTTCCTGGAGTTCCTTTACCGTATGCGATCTTTCGATTTCAACTTCAATCCCGATTACAGTTTCGTTATCTGTCCCCTGGTTGAAGACTAGCTTAACGTCTACTTCCTGCCCTGTGCCGTAGTCGTCAGTAGTTGCGACTGCTCCCATTAATGAGCATTCGCCTGCAAGAGCGCAGACGAAGAGGTAATGTTCCTTTGTTTGGTTTTTGATGTGCCCGTCCTCATTTTCGAGCCCGACTTCAACATAAACCGTTTTCTTTCCAGCCTGGAATGGATGGTCGAACTGCTCCATCTCGTATCCGGGTACCCGTATAACCTGATTAAGGTTAATACCAACCAGCCAGTCTTTTAAAAAGACTTTATGTTTGTCCTTTACCCATTGAACTCTTTTATCCAGGCAGAATCCAGCCGACTGCTCTGTATTCTCAGAATCAACTTTCAACGATTTCCCAAAGATTACCCTCTCATCATCTGGTGTAAGTGAATTGAAATAGTTTATACGCGTGTCTCCGATGATCAGGAGGCCCTTTCCCTTTCCTTTTGCTTTCAGCCTTCTAATGTCGTTTCTAGTGAGGTTAAATTCTTTAACTAACGGCTTTATGTTATAGGCTGACATGTTAGAAAGCAGGAGCACGTAGTCGGAATTTGTTTTCATCATAAGTATCGTCTCCGGGGGCACGCCTGCTAGGTCTTGGAATACTATTTTAAGATGACCTCCAAAACTGCGAAGCTCTCTGAACATCCGTTCAATTACGTGTCGCATCCGTGGGATCTTAACCAGGTTTGCGCCTTCGTCCAAGGTAATGAAAATATGTTTTTTAACCTGCCCCTTCGGGACACATTGTATTTTTGTATTTATTATCCCAGTAATCAGGAGAATCATAGCATCCTGGATATGAGGGGTATCAATGAGCTCGGAAAGGTCAACCATTGTAAATCTATTCCTGAGTTTCAGGATATTGTTATTGACCAAGAAACCATATGGCCCCTTCTTGGTTATCATGGTTGTATTGTTATAGATTGCAGCAAGGACAGAATTCACATTAGGGGCTTTGTGCTCATCGTCTTGCATCCACTCATATATGAGAGCCCGCCAATCATCGAAATTAGGCCAGAAGTTGCCATCTTCCCATTTATCAAGGTTTATGACGTTTCCGTTGTCGTCTATCACTCCTCGCCTGTGGTATAACTCTACCAGCGAGCTATATACCCAATTTCTCTGAGGGTCTGAAAAACTGTCACCAATCAAGAGCCCGATGACATCAGGCAAAAGCGATATATGTTTAGAAAACGCAAGCTGGTAGGATCCTAATGAGGTATCCATTCTTTCCGGGTCGAAAAATACCTGGAACATGTTAGGGTTAGAGTCAGCATCTTGTGCTCCCGCCCGCTTATGCCCGATCTTAATAAGCTGCCCACCAAGTTCTTTACACACGTTTACATGGTTAGTATCCTCGTCTGCCTTCGGGACAATGTGGAAAGCCTCGTCTCCCATCTCGAGTACTCTTTTATCGTCCTTAAGAAGCTCAGTCGACTTTCCAGACCCACTTTTTCCTATTACTATAGCATGACCTGAGACCAGGCTCCCGTCTTTGAAATTCAGGAAAATTGGGTTATTTGTATCCTCATTGATCCCTAGCCAGTGGCCCGACTTCGCTAGCCTCGGGTTTTTATTTCGTAACGGGCTGGTCCTGGCGACCATCTCGCCGGTTGTGGTCGAGAGTAACCTTTCTTTTACAAACGGCGTCGGCATCATCATATAATATGCATCGACTTGTCCATATTCTATTATTTCATGTATCACCCTCTTACCATCCAAGAGAGCGATAATCAGGCTCATAAGGTCGTCTACGTCTTTTGTAGTCTTCCCCTTTACCGCAACCAGGAGCGAGAATTCAAACATTCTCATACGGCCCTCGAATACTGCCCTGTTATACTCGTTTATTCCCTCAGCTATGTAATCTATAATTTTATCGTGAATATTTTTAAAGACGCCCTCATTTTCTGATTCCTGCATTGCAGCCGCCAGAATGTTTTCTCGCCTTGCGTTCTCTAATGCTTCGATCTCGTCTCGCGGAGGCAGGGGTATAGCAGTCTGTGTAATTCCTATGCAGGCGTTTTCCCCAGTCGGAATGGCTAGCAGGTCATCTATAAGCCTAAGATCCTTTCTAGGGGGTATTCCCTGCCTATTAGGATTTATTGGACTTGGATCTCCTACACTTATGATCTGCATATAGCAGCCGTCTGCGTATAGATACCGCCCTCCCCATTTTGGCTTAAAAACAGTAGGAGAAAGGGACAGGACGAGCCGCCTGTCGATCTCCTCATACTGTTTATACCAGTTTTTAACGTTTAAAAAACATTTGTATTCTGCCCAACTTCTCTTTATGGACTTTGGAAGGATCTTATGCATTATTTGAATACTCATACAGTAACCACCCCTATATTTTTCATGCTCCGCATTTGCCTGGTTATCAATTCGTACTCGTAAGGCGAGGTAATTAGCCTTGACTCAATGTTTGAATTTTCGAGAAAGAGCTGATAGGCTTTAATAATCCTTGATACTTCCAGGTTAGCTTTTTCTTCATCTGTATAATAGCCAGTACCGAGAAAAATAAAATAAGCCCAATTAACCCGCCCAGATAGACTTTGTAAAAATTGTTTTGTGTAAAAAAGCCCGACTCTCTCAGCCGGTCCCAGCTCCTCGGGTGGTAATTTGAGCCTTTCCTCGTATTGCTCGGCTATGTCGCTCATGTCCTGGCTCTGAACTGTGTGGTATTTCTGCAGGATACCAGGCTGCAGGCTGTAAAGTAATAAAGCAGTGTTCTCGTTAAATTCATCGAGGTCCTGGACGTCCTGGGGATTGACTACGAAAATAACCCCTGTGTTACACTTATATTTTTTGTATATCGTCATGATCTTAAACCAAATTATGCCGAGCTCAGACATTTTCTTGACTTTTACGTGCTCGTCGATGTCTTTGTCGCTTGTTTTTTTATCATCATGTTTATAAACGAAATCTTTTCTCATTATCCATCTGTATAAAAAGTCTAAGAAATTACCGACTTTATAAAAGACAGCGTCGTCTTTTAAGCAGATCCAGACTGCGGCAGTAACCACCAATCCGAGTCCGATATAAAAATGAAGTAGATAATTATCATACCCGTAAACTCGATATATCTCTCTGGCACGGCTCGCGAGCTCCAGGTCTAAAAAAGCAGTCCCAGCTGAAATCAGGAACTTTTTAGATTTTTCCCTTGTCCCTGAGAGCCCCGTGTAAGCCTTCTTCAACGTCGCGGGGGGTGCGTTTGTCATTTAATAAGCCTCCTTATGCGATTTTTGCGAACCCTACAACTGACCTTAATGTGTTAGGACTAAACAATTTTATCCATATCGGGCAAGTGAGTGCCACGAAACATATTAAAAACATTAATATTGCTAGACCTCCGTATACTACCATATCAACGAGGAACCCGAAGCCTCCGTCTAAAGTGTAGCTGACTGTTTCCGTTAACAGACTAACTAAAACAGGCTGGACGAAAACCTGAACCGCGATATATTCGAGAATAAGAATTCCTACCCATCGTGTCTTTTTCCATGCGAGCATTATACCTAGATAATACCAATATCTTGACGCAAAAAGCAGTATAGCCGTCCTTATCGACATGTAAATTTTAAGGCCCTTAGCAGATAACCCAAAAATTACATAATTAGGGAGGTTATCTGAAGAGACGATCACCTGATCGAGGACAGAAGTATCCATCCGGCCAACCCAGTTATTACAGAGCCAAAACATACCGATTAAGATCCCTGGGCCGCAAAGGAACCATAAGGCGAGGTTTATTCCCGTTTTAAACACGTCCTTCGGCTCGTAATATGTCGCTCTACCGTGGAAAAATTCTGTTATTCCCCCGGCTGCATCCGGGTCTAAAATCTGCACTAATGCAAGCAGAGCGACAATAATAACCAGGATTTTCGCCAAAATAATAAAAAATGGTATTGTCTCTTCCTTGGTTTTCTGGAAGTTTTTATCTATTGTTATTGGAGAGGTAATAAAATCGAAAACGCCGACTCTCGCTTCATCGCCGGTATTGTTTGAACTTACGAGCTTTGAGTCCTTGACCAGCCCGTCCGCTTGTTTTGTAACCCAGTCATCAAAGGCCCCGGTTATTATTCCTTTAAGAGCTGCAGTGTTATCGTCGTCTGCAGCCATGACCGGGACGACTGAAAAAGAAAATAAAAAAATAATACCGAAGATGGGAAGCAGTCGCATCGTTTCCGCTCTCCTTTTATGTTATGTAGAAGACAAAGTCGATAATCATTAAGGCAACTTTCATATAAACTATAATTTTTACGACCTTAACGAGTCCTTCCTGAGCGGACAGCTCGTCCCTTATTGCTCTCGGGTCTCTTTTCCCGTTTACTATGTTGATGATAACAAGCAAGGTACAATAAAGTGCGACGATAATAGCCGCAATATAAACCAGATAGTTGACTATATCCAAGAAATCTAGGAGATAGCCAAACAAATTAAACTGGGTTAATTTATTGTACCCGTTCACTGCGTCGGGTTGGATATACACCGACGTGCCATTCTGCGAGACTGCAGCCGAGGCTGTGCTCGCCAAACCTGCCAGGGACAACCAGGCAGCCGTAAAGACTTGTTTAGTTTTCATATAAATCCAATATGTCTCGGAAGTATATAAATTTTAGTGTTCTTTATATACAACACTAAAATAAGAACACTTAAACACTATCAGAAGAAATAATAAAAGAAAAGAGTATGTAATTTATTCGGATAAACTACATACTTAAAAATTAAAAAACGATTTTTAAGAGTTGGTATAAAGCAAAGAGAGTCAGGCAGATTTTAAGGATCACAATAATATTCTCGAAGCTTAGGAGCCTCTGAGCTTTGTACTCATGTAGGAAATACTCTGACTCTGTTGGGATCTCCTCATAAATCGTATATGCTCTGATCTTTAGTTTATCCTGGTCGAATTCTCCTTCAATATACAAGCCGTCTCCGAAATGGTCGAGATCTCCGTCCCAATAATTGACCTCTGTTATGTTTGTGTGAATTATACCGTTATCCCCTCTTATGCGTTCACCGACTTCTAAAACATTCTTTACCGTCTTCCCGTTGTATTCATACTCTACCCTCTGCAGGCCCTCCGGAACCGAGGGGTAAGGTGCGACCGTGGTATAATTTTTAATTCCTATGTGTTGATCTATTCGGAAATTTACTTTATCAGGTCGAGGAAGGACCGCAGGAGCTGGTACCCGCTTCGCCTCGAAGACTTCCTTAGTAGTCTTTAGCTTTGTAACCTTCTCCCCTTTTGAGTTTTTGCTGCTTACGGTATAGTGCATTGTTACGGTCATTTTCGCGTAGGCTTCCCCGTTTTCGATCCCTTTCTCGATCTGCTTTTCTATCCCGTGGACCCCAGCATTAAAAGTATTGGCTGGTGAAGGCATGGCGATCGCTTTAACGAGTACGCTTTCGTTATCCGGGATGTAAGGCACGCCGTTTTTATAAACGACGTCGGCGAAGCCTGCGATAGTTATACCTCCTCTTATCTTCCCTTTGCCTTTTTTCTCTACTGGTATTTTGATACTATCCTCAGTTTGGTTATATCTTGCATTATCGACGAAATCGATGTTAAGGATCTCAAGAAGACCCCCAAAGACTTTCTCCGTCATTTCGACACTCGGCTGGTTCTCGAAGGATATGTCGCCGACCGGAATACCCAGGGTTTCGAGTTCTTCAGCATTGACAAACTTGTTATCATGTATATACACGTTTTCCCCGCCATGGTACCAGATAGCCCTAAGCCCAGGATCAGAGAAAACGTTGTTAAAAACTTCAATATTTTTTGTTTTGAATGGTTTATTTCTTGCATCGTACCCGTGGGAGACTCCCGCGTTCCCGATCTGCAATCCGTTGTGCCCGCCCTTGTACGCTCCGTAACTGTCCCCTTTATACGCGAAAAATATGTTATCGTGTATTTTGCAGTTCTGACAGTTATCGAGCCTGGCGCAGTCGCTTGTTATACCTGCAATCTTATTTTTATAAATTGAACCATTGAGCACACATGAAAAGAAAATACCTTCGTGCTGGCAGTTAGAAATTATATTATCATATACCAGGACACCCTTAGCGAACCTTATATAAATTCCGTCGCTAAAGGCATTATATAGCTTCATATCATGGATTTTGATGTTACTCCCAAAATTGCTCGACCAACCGCCTATTAAAATAAGTTTTTCGCAGTCGTGTCGCGTGTCGCTTCTTGAATTCGCGTAACTTCGAGGTAGGTTTGCAATATTCCCGTCGATCTGGAAGCCTGATATTTCGACATTATGCACAGACTCCCTAGGGTTGCATATTACCCCGATCTGTCCTTTAAACCATTGCGAAGAAGTGGGTGCTACCCTTATAATCGCGTTTGGGTCTCCGGTAAGATGAATATTTGATTTTATAATTACTGGACCATCTACGAGATAGACACCAGGGTTAAGATAGACAGTACCGCCGCCGTTCTCGCTTGCTTCTTCAATCGCTTTGTTGATAACGTCCTGGTCGTTTGTAGCTCCCGTCGGGCTTACGATGTAATCACTGGCAGCCGACGCTGCCCCTGTAAAAAACACTGTAAAAAATAAAGACGACAAATATAAGAATAAAATAAATGTTTCCCGGAGACTCATATACATTTAAACGTCGGAAAGTTATTTAAATTTTAGTGTTGTTTAAATATATCATTAAAATGTGGAGGTTTAAATCTCTTGAATAGATACATAAAAGCGCTATTGGTTGCGCCCCTCTTGCTTTTTTTGGTAGGTGCTGCGAGTGAAAAGACTGAAACCGGACAGACTGCAGAGAAGATAAAGGATACTGTTAAAAATCCGGTCCGTGATACTGTTGAGATAGTCCAGGATGAGGAGAAGCTTAAACAGGCCATAAGGAACCAGGTGAAAGAGAAAGCTAATAATATAAGCGTGCCTCGGGAAAGCGGGCAGATTATAAACGCTCGGGCTGCCTGCACTCAGCTAGTAGATAAGGCGAAGGACTACAGCAGCTCAGGGATAGGAATACCCAAGGGGGCAAATAACAGCACCCAGAAAAATAATACGAGCTCAAAATAGTAACGAAATGATGGAATTAAAAAAGTTTACTGGAACTTAATTAATATGACAATTTCCGAGAATGGAGAGATACTTTTTTAACTCTTCTTTTCTTTTTGAAATGACAACCTTTTATAATAAAATGTTGTCTTTTCTCTTTCTAAGATCCCTAAAAAGTACCTGAAATATAGAGGTTTGTCCTCAAAAAAACAACCTTTTAATATAATGTTGTCTTTTAATATGTATGGAGGTTATGAGGTGATGCGGTCCTTTACATTTTACCGAGAAGAAGAGAGAGAAGCGAGAAGCGGAGCTATGGAAAACGGGCTCATTACTGCGGACGGCACGAAGGTCTTAACCGTCGAAGAGTTTGATAAGTTCCTGCAGGCTGTCCCGGAAAAAAAACGGGTAATCTTTGAGCTAAACACTATTACAGGGCTGCGTTATATTGAACTTCAGCGACTCTATGATAACCCGGAATGGTACTATAAAAGCAGAAATCAGATTATCTTGCCAGCAGCAGCTCAGAAAAAGGTTAAACAGAAACTCCCCAAAAGGACAGTGGATAGGCTGCCATCTACATTTCATTATATGTTTAAGGATTTTATTGAAGGTCCTAAACCGCCAGAACGGATATCATGGTATAGAAGCCTAGAAAGGTGGTCAAAATGGGCAGGGATTAAGCCTAAAGTTGGGCCTAAGACACCGAGGAAAACGATTGAGAGCTGGATGTTAAAAGCCGGAATCCCTGAAATAGAAATATATTCCAGACAAGGGCATGATCCAGTGACAAGTTTAAGGCATTATCAGAGTTTATCGTTTACTGATTACGAAATGAGAGACATAAGAAAAAGGCTTACTGAATGGGGAATACTCGGAGGTTAAGCCGGATGAGGATAAAAAAGAAATTTCCCCCGCGTAAATTAGAAAACGTTAACAGGTGAAACATAATGAGTAAAATTGAAGTTAAATATAAGACCAGATCCTCCGGGCTCGTTGTTATGCCAAAAGAGTCAATGGAAGAGGCAGAGAACCTAGTTAAATATTTAAAGCAGCTCTCGGGCTTTGAGGTGCTCGGGATCTTTGTAAATGGTAAGCTCGTCGAGGGATCTAAGCCCGAGAAAGAGTGGAAGAAACAGAAAAGAACCGCCAGCCTGGACGAGTATAAAATAGAGTTTCCAAAAGATCCGAGCAATTGGTGCTATCAATGAACCCCTATAAGTGTAATTACTGGAGCGTCTGTAGGCACCGAGACGATGAAAGCCATACATGTAATTGCTACCTGGAAGCCTCGAGATACTGTGGAACCTGTAAAGCCCTAGATAAGAATAGATTTAAAAAACGTCGGTGATTTCCACCATTTCTTTTTTTCTTCCTCTTTGTTTTCTCCTGGTGCTGTTTTTGGGGAAATTGACCCTTTAGTTTTCGATTCCCAGCTTTAGTTTAAGGAGCCTTTTCTCGATGTCTTCCTGCAGAATAAATTTATCGATGGTATGTTTTTCTTTAAACTTCGAGATATCTGCCAGGCCTTTTATAATAACATCCGGGTCGAGCTCGGTGTCCTGGTCCCTGAGCTTTGAGAAATCCCGGTTTTCGTAGACTAAAGCCTGGTCTATCTCCCTGGTTATCGGAATAGGCCACATACTAGACCTACAATGAAAATGTAGAGGGGGCCGGTATTGGCCGGAGCTCTCAGAGTCAGTATAAAAAATAGTTCCGTGGAGCATTTGACATTGAATAGATGTTTTGTTGTCGAGCTTCGCCCGAAACTCCCAGGCTTTTATATTGTGCTGGCGGTATCGGTGCAGGGTGGAATTATTTGCGACGTCGGCGGTGAAGGTGCGAGAGAATCGGACAGCCTGGTATTTTTCCCCGTCCCACAGTTCCATAATTCTTTTTGCTAGCTGATTGGGGTGGACCTGGTAAATTCCCTCTTCTTTCAATAATAGGACAATAGACTCGACTACCTGCTCGGCGAGTTCTACTGACAGCCTGACTAGCTCCTCAGTAAGAGGTAAGACCTCGGAAGCTGCAGACATATATGAACGGCTGAGTTTTGCCCGTGTAGCTGCCGAGGCTTCGCCGGTTATCTGTTTGTCTGCGTAGTCGACGGCTAGGAGGACTAGGTCGTCGAGTATCTGGTCGAGCTGTACCCGAAAGGTAGCACTCCTAAACTGATTCTTAACCTTTGCAAGGAGAGCCGGAGCTGCTGCACCCTTAAAGCCCTTCTTAATTGTCCTATCAAAAAGAGAAACATACCGAGATTCTAGTTTATATATCTCGGGGGAGTGGAGCAGGTTCACGGTTTTAACGCACCTTATATAATAATTTTATTATTCCATTCGATGTTATACTGATTTATTTATTTTTATCGTTATATAACCTTTATTCGGAAACGTACTCCGCTCCCCAAATAAATTTTTCGTGATTGATGCGAAATATAGCCCGTCAGTTGCCGTATGCGTTGCCGTGAATGGAACTGTAATCCCGCCTTCCGTGAATGGAACGGTCTCTTCTGATGGAGTACCTGCATTGAGAACCGCCCCAGGCTGACATACTATGTCATGCTTTACGGTGGAGATGTCATTAATCATCGAAAGCGTAACGGTGCAGCCTGTGAGATCTACCCCGATGCCGTTTTCTTTTAGGACGATTGCAACACTCGCAGAATCCCCTTGCATCAATTCGATATCATACGGCATATATTACGACCTCGCGCCGAATCGGTTCAATTGTGACAGTTCGAGATATATAATATATTGTGACTGTACGCGTTACAGAGCCTCCCAAATTGTCATTGTGATATAATTATTCCCGCTAGGGATATGTGCAGTTGTATCCCCATCCGAAATCAAGAATTCGCATCTATAATTCCCTGCTGTTTCCGTATGGACAGCAGTAAACGGGATCGTTACGCCGCCTGACGTTGCGGGTACGCTTTCCCCATTCACAACTCCATTCAGCGTACATGGAATTATCACTCTTTCACCGTCTGAACTTTTCATGACGAAACTTACACTGTACCCTGTGAGATTGATCCCGACACCGTTCATTTTCAGGATCGCGCCCACTTTATCTGCGTCACCCGTTTTAAATTCGATATCGCTCACTGGTCAATCACCGCCGTATATATTTTTCTGGAAACTTCAACAGTGAGAGGGAAATCCAGGTCATCAAAAGTTGATGCTACCACGCTTGAAAATACTCCGGCTGGAAAAACACCTACTGGAAATATCCCGGTTGGAAAAACACCTGTCGACATAATCACACCAGAGTTACGCTCGATATCGTTCTATTTCCGTTAGCGTCTACAGTGTATATAATCCTAGAGCCATCGTCGGCGGTAAACGTTACCGGAGAACCTGCCCCATTCAAAAGCCCTGTAACATTGCTTACCAGCATGATTTCACATTTTCTAAGCCTGTTGAAACGATCAGCGTCTACTGTATTGCAGTCTATTGTGACCATCAGCATTGAAGGATGCCGAATTGTAATGAGAACGTGACCGTACTGTGTGATGTACGAACTCGGTATACTCAATTTCCATTTTTTGAGTGTGTTATCCCAAGTGATTATGGGGTTTGACACTAATACAGTCGGTTTTTTGTATTCCCTTAGAGCTACCGTAGCTCCTGTTAGTGGTTGTTCATTCGTAGACCCCATGAACGCTCCCAATTCAGGTTCTGCGCAAACAGCATCGAAAAATACTTCCTGTGTAGTCCCATCTTTGTATATTTCTTGCATACGATTACCTCCATAATCGGCTGAACCAATACCAGAACCAATAAGCAACCGATTTTGCAGCTACCGTGATATAATCAGTTTTAGTTTCCGAATCACTGCCCGCCGTATTGGAAACTGTCAGAGTCACCGTATAACTGCCCGAAATAGTGTATGTGTGTACCGGATTCTGATCTGTCGATGTAGTGCCATCTCCGAAGTCCCACAGCCAGGACGTAGGTGAATTCGTGCTTGTATCCGTAAATGTTACCGTCAATGGAGCTGTACCGGAGGTTGGAGATGCGGTGAAAGCCGCAGTCGGTGCAGATTCGGCAGCCGTAACCGTGATATAATCTGTTTTCGTTTCTGTGTCGCTACCTGCCGCATTCGTCACGGTGAGGGATACCGTGTACGTCCCTGGATCAGAATAGATATGCACTGGATTTCTTAAGGTAGATGTTCCTCCATCTCCGAAGCTCCACAGCCAGGACGTAGGTGAATTCGTGCTTGTATCCGTAAATGTTACCGTTAGCGGTTCTGTGCCAGAGGTTGGAGATGCGGTGAAATTAGCAACTGGAGGTACACTTACCACGTTTCTATTAGCTTGGATAACTACCGCATGAGGAGAGGTATCCAGCCCTGATGTATCAATATAGACATGATTTCCTCTATACCATACAGTTCTTGGGATACCGTCAATGGTCGCAGTGATTGAGCTAATATCATAATCGGTCAGTGGATATGTAAGGAAATTGACACAGATGTTTGAGGTAGTATATTCTCCGGATGGATTATACGTGAACTGATTCTGAATGATGGAAGCTGATATTGTTTCTTCCATGTCATAGACAGGCACTTCGCAAGAAACCTGAACATTGTCTACTAACCAAGTGCCCACCGCATATTCAATCGAATAAATATCAACTTCGATAACTTCGATATTATCAATCGCATCATGGGTAGCCAGATCCCAGGAAACATGCGTCCAGGTATCCGCCAACACATCATTCGCCAGGACACTTCTATAATTATCTACTCCGTTCCAACAGAATAGTTCAATGCCGCCTGTAGCCGATCCTACACGTTTTACCCAGGCATCCATTTTAGTGGGTGCTGCTGTGACCTGCGGGAAACATAGGACATGTCCTCTGATACGTTGAATTCCGTCGCCCACAATCCCAAGAGAATGTGAGCCAGTCGCGCCGTCATTTGACCGGAAAAGCCCGCCTGTTGTGGTTGTGTCATCTGAGATTACCCATCCGTCCGGTGCTGCTTCTGATGTTCCACTCGACCACGCTTCAAAATTAGAGTTTCTTACTACATTTTCTAATATAGTTATAGTGGGGGCTGTTGTGGTAACTGTGATATAATCAGTTTTAGTTTCCGAATCACTACCGGCTGCGTTGGTGACCGTGAGAACTACGGTATAAGTGCCTGCTGCCGAATATGTATGAGAAGGATTCTGATCTGTCGA
>Ga0134103_1002369_pt1 | contig 14867 bp, 14 predicted proteins | sample 14_taG_2_FD_94445 | JGI IMG/M metagenome (GOLD analysis project Ga0134103, IMG submission 94445) | Switchgrass degrading microbial communities from high solid loading bioreactors in New Hampshire, USA - 14_58_20_212_A1 metaG | ecosystem: Engineered > Bioreactor > Semi-continuous > Anaerobic >...
AATCTTGTAGTATCATTATACATGGAAGTCATCCTTTCTGTGTTATAGTGTTTTTTTTCCAAATTTTATTTTAACACAGGATGACTTCCTTTTCTATTTACACAAAATATTTTACACTATCCTAAGAGAGGTAATAACCTCTCTTTTTTTTATTTGTCATGTGATTTATTCATGTGATTTATTTATATAAGTGTAATGTATGCAATAGATACTAATAGAGTAATTATATATTTATTTATAGGTGTTTACTTATGTTTAAATATATTTAAAAAAACACTTTGACTATGTTATAATAATCTTAAGTTATAAGGGTGTTAATAATTTAAAATAAAGAAAAGGGATAATTGCTTGACAACTATCCCTTGTTTATTAACTAGTATTTAAAACAAGTACAACCGATGATTACTAAGAGAATGAATAAGACTAAGATAACATAATAGATGTTTGTTCCGTATCCACCACTCATAATATTCCTCCTTTCCCTATATGATATGCTAGTTGGAAAGAAAGACTTATTATAGTGGTATTATGTCTTTAAAAAATGGTTTAATTACTTAATTAGCAGAAACTCCAACCACAATAACATGCGCAACCAATGATCGCTAAGAGGATGAATAATGCTAAGATAATTGCATAGTTATATCCGTATCCACCGCCAGCTGCCATAATAATCCTCCTTTCGTCTTGTCATTGCTATAATATGACGAGAGAAGAAAATGACATAGTTAATTCGCTCAATTTAGATTTAGTATTAGAAAAAATGGTCCTTGTTGAACAAGAACCATTATAAATCACGACTATTTGCTTGTATTGTGGGGTTTGTTTATATATGTGATGAAAGAAAGGGAGGATTCAACCTAGCAGCCCCAACCTGCATAGCATGCACATCCGATAATAGCTAATAAGATAAATAATACTAATACAATCGCATAACCAAAGCCATATCCATATCCTGCGCCTTCCATGGAAAAAGCCTCCTTTCTTGTTGAGTCCATTTTATCATATGAAAGAAGGCCTATAAACGTCAGTACCAATGCATAAGTTTTTATAAATTTTATTGTTTATTTATCACCGATACGCCGCTCTTTACCTTTTAATAAGCGTTTATAGTTGGGGATATGACGCCAGATAATAAAGAGGGATAAAAGCGCAACAGTGATGAGAAAATAGATATTAAATCCAAGTCCACTAAAAGTAGGTGTATCCCTAAAAATATAACCAATTAATGATGAGATAAAAATCATGATCGCAACAACTGTGGACGCTAATGATACATATTTGGTGATAAGTAAAGTAATGATAAAGACCACAAGACCAATGATGAAAATCGGGTAACTCGCAAAAAGAAGTACACCAGCACTAGTGGCTACAGCCTTACCACCACGGAATTTCGCAAAGATAGGGAAAATATGACCTAAAACTGCCATTACACCAAAGATAATGACAGGAATATGCGTATTATAAAATGAATTGTTAGAAAACACATATTTGGCTAGGAAGATTGCAGCTCCACCCTTCATAATATCCATTATTCCTACGAGTGCTCCTAAACCAAACCCTAATACTCTAACCGCATTTGTTGCACCTAAGTTGCCACTTCCATAATCGCGAATATCGATATTTCGAAAACTTTTTCCGATAATTAGTCCAGATGGTATTGATCCCAACAAGTAACATATAAGTAAAAATAATGCTTCATATAATATATTCATGTTATACACCTCTCTTTGCTTAAGAATTATATCATATTTACTATTCTTTGCATAGTATATATACTTTTTGTTAAATTTTATACAAAAACAGGTAAAAATCATTTATAATAGATATATGTAGTTGAAAGGGTGAAGATAAATGGCAGAAAAATTCAAATATACCGAAGAATCTATCCAAGTATTAGAAGGACTAGAAGCTGTCCGTAAACGTCCTGGTATGTATATAGGTTCTACAGACTCACGCGGATTACATCATTTAGTCGCAGAAATAGTCGATAATGCCATTGATGAGGCTTTACAAGGTTACGGTAATGAAATCATCGTTACAGTGTTTAATGATAACAGTGTAGAAGTACAAGACTTTGGTAGAGGTATACCCACAGGGATGCACAAAATTGGTAGACCAACCCCAGAAGTAATTTTTACGATGCTTCATTCAGGTGGTAAATTTGGTGGTGGTGTTTATAAAACTGCTGGTGGACTTCATGGTGTTGGTGCTAGTGTGGTTAATGCCTTGTCAGAATGGTTTGAAGTAGAGATTCGACGTGACAATAAGGTATATCACCAACGATTTGAAAACGGCGGTAAAATCATTAAACCCTTAAAAGAAGTCGGTAAAACCAATCGTACTGGTACAACCGTTCGGTTTAAACCTGATCCAGCAATCTTTGGTAATAATAAATTTAAATATGAAGTTTTAGAAGAGCGTTTACGAGAATCAGCTTTTTTATTAAAAGGTCTTAAAATTACTTTAAATGATAAACGTACAGGAAAATCAGATACATTCCACTACGAAAAGGGAATAGAAAGTTATATTGAGTTTCTAAATGCTGATAAAACGCCACTTCATAATGTTGGTTATATATCAGGATTAGTGAATAATATTGAAATTGAGTTTGCCTTTCAATATGTTGATTCATATATAGAAAATTTTTTATCTTTCGTAAATAATGTACGTACTAGAGATGGAGGTACTCATGAAGTAGGTGCTAAACTCGCTTTAACTAAAGTTTTAAATGAGTTAGCACGAAAAAACGGCTTCTTAAAAGAAAAGGATAAAAACTTAGAAGGTAATGATGTTAGAGAAGGGTTAACATGTATAATCTCTGTTCGCATTCCTGAAAATATCCTTCAATTTGAAGGTCAAACCAAGAATAAATTAGGTACACCTGAAGCACGCAGTGCAGTTGAGAGTCTCTTAACTGATGAATTAACATTTTACTTTACTAAGAATCCAGATGTGCTTGAGATAGTAGTTTCAAAAGCAATTAAAGCCGCTAATGCGCGTGAAGCTGCGCGTAAAGCAAGGGAGTTAGTCAGATTAGGAAAGAAAACAAAAACAACAATTAATTTAAATGGTAAACTTACACCAGCACAAAGTAAGGACGCTCGCAAAACAGAATTATTTATTGTTGAAGGAATTTCTGCAGGAGGTAGTGCGAAACAGGGTAGAGATAAAACTTTCCAAGCGATTTTACCATTACGCGGGAAGGTAATTAATACTGAAAAAGCCTCTTTAAATGATATTTTGAAGAATGAAGAAATTAACATCCTTATTAATACCATAGGTGGAGGATTTGGAGCAGACTTTAATGTTAAGAAAATTAACTATAATAAAATTATTATTATGACCGATGCGGACCAAGACGGTGCCCATATTCAAATTCTATTACTAACCTTCTTCTATCGTTATATGACACCGTTAATAGAAGAAGGTAGAGTTTTTATCGCTTTACCACCACTATATAAGATTACGACAAAGAATAGTGTAATGTATGCCTACACTGATGAAGAACTAGAAGAAAAGTTACGTGGCATTAAGGGAACATATAACATTCAACGGTTTAAAGGTCTAGGCGAAATGAATGCTGAACAACTATGGGAAACAACAATGAATCCAGAAACTCGTACTTTAATAAGAGTACGCTTAGAAGATGCAGCAGAAGCTGATCATTACTTCTCCATACTCATGGGCGATGCCGTCGAACAACGACGTGAATGGATTGACAACAATGTTCAATTTACTTTAGAAGATGACTTCAATATTGAGGAGATGAAGTATGAGTAGAATTAAAGATTTAAGCAACATCATCGATGAACGCATTGAGCAAATTCTCTTTGAACGCTTTGCGCGTTATTCAAAATATATAATTCAAGAGCGGGCTTTACCTGATGTTCGTGATGGTTTAAAACCCGTTCAAAGACGAATTTTATATGCGATGTATAAAGATAAAAATACCCATGACAAACCCTACCGCAAGAGTGCTAAAACTGTTGGTAATGTCATTGGTAATTATCATCCTCACGGTGATGCTTCGGTATATGAAGCGATGGTGCGGATGAGCCAAGACTGGAAAATGCGAGAACCATTAATTGACATGCATGGTAATAATGGTAGTATGGATAATGATCCTCCCGCTGCCATGCGTTATACAGAAGCAAGATTATCTAAAATTGCGGAAGAGTTGTTGCGAGACATTGATAAATATACTGTTGAGTTTACGTTTAATTTTGATGATACAGAAAAAGAACCAGTGGTTCTGCCAGCTCGTTTCCCCAATATTTTAGTTAATGGTTCCCAAGGTATATCTAGCGGGTACGCTACTGATATTCCTCCTCATAATCTTAACGAAGTCATCCGAGCGACGATTTATCGTTTACAACATCCATTATGTACGCTAGATGATATCATGAATATCATCCCTGGACCTGATTTTCCCACAGGTGGAATAGTTCAAGGTTATGAAGGTATTAGACAAGCTTATGAAACTGGCCGTGGGAAAATAATTATTAGATGTCGCTATCATTTTGATGACAAGAAAAATCAAATCGTAATTACTGAACTACCATACGATATTAATAAAGCCAACTTACTTAAGAGAATAGAAGATATTCGCTTAAGTAAAACACTGGATGGTTTTATTGAATGCCGTGATGAAACTGACCGAGAAGGTTTAAGAATAGTCATTGATTGTAAACCTGACGCTAATAAGGAATTAATAATCAATTATTTACTTAAGAATACCGAATTAAAGATTAATTATAACTTTAATATGGTAGTAATACATAATAAGCATCCAAAACAATTAGGTTTATTAAACATTCTTGATGCTTATATTGATCATCAAAAAGAAGTAGTTTTAAATCGTTCCCAATATGAGTTAGACAAATCAAAGAAACGCCTTCATATTTTAGAAGGTTTAATCAAAATGGTTTCGATTCTAGATGATGTTATAAAGACAATTAGAAGTTCTAAGAATAAGCAAAATGCCAAAGAAAATCTCATGGTAAAATATGGCTTTTCTGAAGAACAAGCCGAAGCTATTGTCACCTTACAACTTTATCGTTTAACCTCAACAGATATCTATGAACTACAAGAGGAAGTAAGGAATCTCGAAAAGTACATTGAAGAACTCCAAGATATTTTAAACTACGAGAATAAGTTAGTTGAGGTTATTATTAAAGAATTAGAGGAAATTCGTGAAAAATATGCTAGTCCACGGAAAACAGAAATTCAACGTGAAGTTGAAGATATTCAAATTGAAGTAACAGAAATGATAAAATCTGAAGAAGTAGTATTAAATATTACTAAAGAGGGATATATTCGTACTTATAAACCTAAACCAAATGAATCGATGCTTGATAACACCAGTGTGACTGCTAAAGACTATATTATCGCTAATTTACTTGTTAATACTTTAGATAAATTACTATTATTTACTAATAAAGGTAATTACATTTATTTAAATGTTCATCAAATTGAGCAAGTTAAAACACCAGAATTTAAACAACATATAAATGACCTTGTGCGAATTGACCCCGATGAACATCTCATTAAAGTTATGGTTATGCCTAAGAACCTTGAAAACAAGTATGTTATTATGGCAACAAAACAAGGTTTTATCAAGAAAACACCATTAGATGAATTTCCTGTCGCAAGAAACAATAAAACATATGCAGCTTTAAACTTTAAAGATGAACAAGATGAACTATTAAATGCTTATATATCAGATAACAAAAATAGGGAAGTCTTAATTATTACGAAAAAGGGTTATATGAATAAATATCCTGAGGAACAAATACCTATTACTAAATTACGAGCAGCTGGTGTAAAGAGTATTAATTTAAAAGATGATGATGAAGTAGTAGGATTTGTATATTTCTATAATGTGCAATATGATTTAATTATCTTTACCAATCGTGGCAATGTTAAACGAATTAATCCAAGTGATATCGAAATTGGTGCGCGGACAAACAGAGGTATGATGACTTTAAAAGCATTAAAGAAGAACCCCCATCACTATATTGGTTGCGTTTATTTGCCATCTAAAGAACATTTTATTGTGCAAAAAGAGGATAATGGTTATATAACACTGTCAAATGATATTGAGTATTATTCAGAGTTAGAAAGTAATGGTAAACTGCATGAAAGTTTTAGTAATTCTGATTCATTGAGTTATGTTGTCGAGATTACGACAAATGCCACCAATGACTTTGAACCAAAACCATTAACCAACAAAAATGATCAAAAAGGTCAAACAAAATATGAACAATTAGAATTATTTTAAAAATCTTTTGCCTAAATTTGTTAGATATGATAAAATTATTCTATAATTTACGATACTACAGGGGGAAAACGCTATGAAGGCTTTATTCAAGATTCTATGGTTTGCCGCGGTCATTTTTCTCTTAAATCGTTTTGGGGCTAATATTTTTAATGCAGATTTAATAAATGATATACAAACTAAAATGTTGTCGTTTTTACCAGATTTTCTCGCAAATATGGACTTTGTAAATAAGACGATCACCTCCATGATTACTCTTGAAAAGACTAAACAACTTGTGTTTACTTTACTTTTATTTTTAGGACTAGATGTCATCAGTGGTGATGTTAAGGGTATAATTAGAGGACCAATTAAACTTGTTCTAAATGCAGTTCTTTATACTATTGGTTTCATCATTATTTTCGTCTTGATAGATGGATTTAAGATCATATTCTAATTATCTTAATCAAATCATTTTCATGAATACATTTAAATGGAAATATTTTACGATTATTCGTTCATAAATATTTCCATTTTCTTTTATTTTGATATATAATATTTTTAAAGAAATGGGGGGATATTATGTACTTTTTTCCCAACATAAAAACTACACCTTTTTCACCACAATTGATGAAACTCATAAGTAATGTGTACGAAAACAAGGGAAAAGAAACTTATTATCTGTCGCTCATCAAAAATGATAGTAAAGTAATCAAACAAAATGTTATTGAAACAGATGCTGAATTTGCTGGAAGATTATTACATATTGACATATCTAATCAAAAATACCGTTTGATAACTCAAGAGGGAATAACACCTAGCAATCGTAAAGAAAAACTGGTGGCGAATCTTGTAAAATTCTTCCAAATCATGCACAAAGCTGAGTCTAATTGGAAGTTAACTGTAAACGGTGTTATTGAGATACAAGAGTTTATTTTTAAAGAGTTTGACCCTAATTCTTCCCTTGATAGAAAACGGAATCGTTTAGAAAAACGAACTGAACTAGAAAATTTAGTTACTAGTTTCAATCGTTTGTTGAGCGAAGGAGAATGTGAACATTTATCTTTGTTTTCCGCCTTTGTGATTGATTTCATCAATTTGCGGATCTTTGATGAGAATAATGAGATTATTGGTATACTATTATTGATGTTATTGCTTAAGCAACATGGTTTTAGAGTTGTAGATCATGTGAGTATGTTAAAAATCCTTTTTGAACAAGAACAATCATTATATAACGCTATTAATAAATCATCGTTAAATTGGAGTTTAGGCTTACCGCAATACTACTACTTCACTATGTTTAACATAGATGTATTAACACAAATGTACGTTCTATTAGATAAACTATGTAATAATTTCCAAATGGATCGTCAATATAGTAAAGAAGAATTGGTGGAACAAATTATTAACAGTTTGGGAACATACTTTACCAAAGATGATATACGCAAGATGAATCCCTATATTAGCGATTCAACTATAAATCGTACTTTAAAGAGCTTACGCGAGCGTAATGTCATTGAACCTACTGGTAAAGGACGTAGTGCAAAATGGCGTAAGGTTCGGCATAACCGTTATCAAGAATTCTAGTAAGGTGATTTTATGGAATTAACATTAAAACAACGTGAAATAATTGAATATCCCTTTAAAAATACAATATTGATTACTGGTTATGCAGGAACAGGTAAAACCTATGCACTCTTGCATAAATATCTCAGCCTCTGCCAAGATTATCAAGTTCCACCACAAGATATGATTTTCATTGTAAAAGATGAAATTAAAAAAGATATGACTTTGTTGATGTATAATTTAATCAATCCCTCACGAAAATTTTATCAATTAAATATTGTAACCATTGAAGAATTAGTTAAATATTATCTAGAATTCAGCAAATTATCATTATTTCAAAATCGCATCGATGATATTCGTAAACGTTCCATTTTAAAGCAAATCGCGCGAATGAAAAATATACAATTTTCTTTTGAATTATTATATGATGAAATCAAATTTATCCAAGAAAATATTGTCCTAAATAGTGAAGGTGAATTTCTTGATATACTTAATAAAGAGTATAAACAATATTATTTAACAACAAGATTAACACCAAAGCGACAACCTTTAACATATCAAGAAAAAGAATTAATATGGTCCGTTTATAAAGACTATTTGATTAGATCGCTTAATGATGATATTTTTGATGAAAGCACCCTTTATCAAAGTTTTTTGCGGTTGTTATACCAACAAAATGATAATTTAACGTTCAAATTTCCTTATATCTTTGTCGATGATGTTGAACAGTTCACTAGAGTTCAATTGGATATCATTAATTGTTTCTATGATACAAATGAGATGCATGGATGCTACTTAGCCCAAGATGAATTGAAATGCAAGGATCGTTATAAGAATTATCTTAATAGTGCCATCTTCAAGCATGTTTCTTATACGGTGCATCTCGATACAAATCTTCGCAGTAATCATAATGTTTATAGCATCATTAAAAGTTTCTTAAACAATAATGCTTTACTAGAAGCAAGGCAACCATATGAATCTTGTAAGCGAGAAGGTAGATTAAATTCAGTGTTGACTTATTACATGAATCGTCATAACGAGGAAAAGAGTATCATCTTTTTTGATCGTTTGGATTTATTAATTAATAATTACGGTTATGAACTTAGTGATATCTTAGTTATTTTCAATGACAATGATACTTTAATGGAAATGAAATTTGCGTGTGAACAAAAAGGCATTAACGTTATTGATATTGCAGAACATTATAAAACCTTAAATCCACGTGGCTTGACTTTTATTCATAAAAATGACATGAGCAATTATGAGTTTAAAGTGGTATTTATTTATGATGTCGATAACAACAAAGTATGTACTGGTATTGTGAATAAAATGACTAACATCAATACTAATTACGCTGATTCTGTCCACTTTTATCTACAATTAACTAGTGCGCGCGATCTTATAATCATTAATGCATCGCAAAATGAACCTTCAAGTTTAATTCATCCGACGCAAATCAATCATGATGCGTTTACTTTTGAATTAGGTTCGAAGTTTCCTGTAAAACCTCTTTATCTATCGAGTAGGGTAAATGATATGGCTAATTACATAAAAGATGCGCTGATTAACTTGTATGGATATAATGTTAAGCATTTTAACAATACCAAGTTTTATGAATTGTTAGTGAGTACCAATGCTCATAAGATTGGAATTAAAGTAGTTGAAGATTCACTCAATATTGATAACATAATGGATGCAGTAGCTTCGCAAGATGATGATATTGATTATCTTGTTATCTTTGATGCCTACCATTATCTGGTTTATGACTTGCGTTCGTATACCGTTAATCGAATAACTGATATACCAAATAATTGAAAGAGGTAATAATTATGAACAAAGATACATGTTTATTTATTGCGATGTTTCTTGTAATTTTTGCAGGTTTAGGATTATTACTTGCGATTTTAAAGCAATTAAACATCCCTTTAACGATGATTTTAGGGGCTGTCGTAGGTATTGTGGTAGGTACAGTAATTGATATTTTAATTAGTTTATATAAGAAAAATAAAACTAAAAAATGCTAAACAAAATTATTAAAATTTGTTACTAAAATCAAAATTGAATTATAAGAATAAATATCGAGTTGATTAATAGCGCACATTCTATTACAAAAATAGAATGTGCGTTTTTTTCAAACATATAAGAATTATTTGCATATTATAATAAAAAATATGAATAGATAACAAAAAAATGAGAAAAATCATTGACAAATCTAAAAATATATATATAATATAGAATTGTTTAGGATAATTAAACAAATTGTTTAATGAAAATTTACTTATATAGTTGAATAATTTTGATTTAAGCGAGTGTGATGCTATGAATATAGGTAGTAAAATAAGGCAACTCCGTATGGAAAATGGGTTAACTCAAGAAGAGTTAGCTGATCGGTGTGAACTTACTAAAGGTTTTATCTCTCAAGTAGAACGGGAAATGACATCTCCTTCTATTGCGACACTACAAGATATCCTCGAAGCATTAGGAACAACACTCAGTGAGTTCTTTGCGGAAGAGGAAGATGAGAAGATTGTTTTTACCAGTGAGGATTTCTTCGAAAAGTACGATGAAGATTATAAGATGAAGATTTATTGGATCGTACCTAATGCACAAAAGAATGAAATGGAACCCATTTTAGTTGAACTTGAACCAGGTGGATTAACATATCGGCACACACCTCATCCTGGTGAAGAGTTTGGTTATGTACTAGATGGTGAAATTGAATTAATTTATGGTAAGAAGAAATTGTTGGTAAAAAAGGGTGAATCATTTTATATCTTTCCTAACAAGGAACATTATATAAAGAATAAATCAACTAATAAAACTGCAAAAATACTATGGATATCAACACCACCAAGTTTTTAAGGAGGAGCAAATTGGAAACGAGTGAAATCAAATCCACAAGTTATTCTGTAAACAAGATTAAATCTTATAATCAAGGTAGTGTTAAATCTAATAAACCTTTAATCGAGATTATCAATTTATCGAAAGAATTTGATGGGGAAATCGTCTTAAAGGAAATTAATTTAACTATTAAAGAAAACGAATTCTTAACTTTGTTAGGTCCATCAGGCTGTGGGAAAACGACAATTTTGCGAATTCTCGCTGGTTTCGTTAGTCCTACTACTGGAGATATTCTCTTTGAAGGTAAATCAATCCTCAATTTGCCACCTAATAAACGTCAAGTTAATACTGTCTTCCAACGTTATGCTTTATTTCCACATTTAAACGTGTTTGAAAATATAGCTTTTGGCTTAAGACTTAAAAAGAAAAAGGAAGAAGAAATCGTTGCGAAAGTAAAACAAATGTTGAAGTTAGTTAAACTAGAAGGATTTGAAAATCGTAATGTCAACAGTTTGTCTGGTGGACAACAACAACGGGTTGCGATTGCACGAGCATTAGTAAATGAACCAAAGGTACTACTACTTGATGAACCACTCGCAGCGCTAGACCTTAAATTACGGCAAGAAATGCAATATGAGTTAAAAGAAATACAACGGGAAACAGGTATTACTTTCATATATGTAACACATGATCAAGAAGAAGCATTAACCATGAGCGATACCATTGTTGTTATGAATAGTGGGTTAATCCAACAAGTCGGTACCCCAATTGACATATATAATGAACCACGCAACCGTTTTGTCGCTAACTTTATTGGCGAAAGCAATATTATTCCAGGACAAATGGTTGCTGATTACAAAGTTAAGTTTGAAAATCAAATTTTCGATTGTGTTGACCGTGGTTTCCATCCTAATGAACCAGTCGATGTTGTTATTCGACCAGAAGATTTATTAATAATTGATAAAGATAGTGCACCATTAGTTGGAGTAGTTGAATCGGTAATATTTAAAGGTGTACACTATGAAATCTGTGTCATTGTTAATGGGCGCGAATATGTGGTGCATACAACTAAATCAGCACGAATCGGTGAAGTGGTTGGTTTAACAGTTGAACCTGAAAATATCCACGTCATGGAAGTGGAGGGAGTAGGGAATGAATAGGACAATAAAAGCTCTTCTTTATCCATATGTTGTATGGATTGCGATGATGATTGTCGTCCCATTCTTCCTTATCTTCTTTTATAGTATCACGCAAAGTAGGCCAGATTCGCCAGCGATTTTTCGCTTTACACTCCAACATTATCGGGAATTCTTTAAAACTGAAAATATTAATATTCTTTCCAAATCAGTAATATTAGCAGTTGAAACAACGATATTATGTTTAGTTTTAGGCTATCCAGCTGCTTGGATAATTTCTAAGACAAACGTGAATATTCAAAACATGATATTATTGTTATTTATTCTCCCAATGTGGATTAATATGTTATTAAGAACTTATGCTTGGCAAGTAATCTTAAGCCGCACAGGTTTATTATATACAGATACAGCAGTTGTCATTGGGATGGTTTATAACTTTATTCCCTTTATGGTTTTGCCAATATATACTGCAATTACGAAGATAGATAAGAGTCTAATTGAAGCTGCAAATGATTTAGGAGCTAGTTCAAAAGAAGCGTTTTTAAAGGTTGTTTTTCCCTTATCTATGCCAGGTGTAATTACAGGAATAGTAATGGTCTTTTTACCTGCAGTTAGCTCCTTTGCAATTCCTCGCTTATTAGGTGGAGGTCAATACGTATTAATTGGTAACTTGATTGAAAAGCAATTCTATTTACTAAATAATTGGAACTTTGGTTCAGCAGTTTCAGTTATCCTAATGATCCTTATCCTAATCTCCATGCGCTTCATGAGAAAATCTGGTGAAATTAGTGGAAGAGGAGGAGCAATCTTATGGTAAAAGGTCTAAAAATTCAACACAAGATTTATTTAGGTTTAATGTTCCTCTTCTTATATGCTCCAATTTTCGTTCTTGTTCTATATTCTTTTAATGCATCAGAAGCAATGGGACGCTGGACTGGATTTACTTTAAAATGGTATCGTGAGTTGTTCCGTAGCGACGTAATTAAAAATGCATTCTACTATACAATTATTTGTGCGATTATTTCGACAATCGTATCTACAGTATTTGGAACAGTAGCTGCCATTGGTATTTATTATCACAAAAAACGTGTGCAAGATTATGTATTAAATGTAAACTACTTACCAGTAATTAATCCTGATATCGTTACAGCGGTATCATTGATGTTATTATATATATCTGTTGGTATTCAACGTGGTTTTACAACTATGGTATTAGCTCATATCATGTTTAGTACGCCATATGTAATCCTCAGTGTATTACCAAGATTACAAGCAATGGATCCACATCTTATTGATGCTGCACAAGATTTAGGAGCAACGCAATTGCAAGCAGTGCGTAAAGTAATTATTCCCGAAATCATGCCAGGGATCATTGCAGGTATGCTTATTGCTTTTACCATGTCAATTGATGATTTCGTCATCAGTTATTTCAATACCTCTGGGGGAGTTACAAACCTCTCAATTGAAATCTTTAATATGGCCAAAAGAAGAATTAGACCAACTGTTAATGCACTAGCTACGCTAATGGTCGCAGTAATAGTTATGTTTGTATTTATCATCAATCGTATTGGCAGCAAGAAAAAAATGGAATACAGATTAAAGGAGGATGAAAAATGAAAAGATTTTTTCTCGTAATTTTTACAGTAGTTGCAGTATTCTTCATTACTGCCTGTAGCAATAAAAACCAAGGCGGCAATGATAGTGGCAAGCAAGTACTTAATGTATTTAATTGGGGCGAATATATTGGTTTTGATCCAGTAACGATTAATGGTGTCACCTATGATAACGTCATTGATGCATTCGAAAAGATTTATAATGTAAAAGTAAACTATGAAACATTTGATTCTAACGAAGCAATGTATACAAAATTAATCGCAGGTGATGCTAGATATGATGTTATTATTCCATCTGACTATATGATAGAACGTCTTATCAAACAAGATCGTTTAAATAAATTAGATTTTAGTTTAATTCCTAATTATAGTTTGATATCTCAAGATATTGTTAATAAGTTGGATGAAGAATACCCTGATATTGAAATGAATGATTATGTAGTCCCATATTTCTATGGTACAGTAGGTATAGTATATGATAAAACCAAAGTAACCAAAACGGTAGATTCATGGAGTATTCTTTGGGATGAAGATTATAAAAAGAAGATTTTCATGTATGATAGCCAACGCGACTCCTTAATGGTAGCATTGAAACTATTAGGTTATTCCATGAATACACATGATCTCGATGAACTTCAACAAGCAAAAGAAAAATTAATTGAACAAAAACCATTAGTTTATGCTTATGTTGGTGACAGTGTAAATCAACAAATGATTGATGGTGAAGCATATTTAGCAGTTGTTTACTCTGGTGATGCAGCTTACATTATGTATAATAATCCTAACATGAGTTTTGCGATTCCAAAAGAAGGAACTAACTTCTGGATTGACTCCATGGTTATTCCTAAGACAAGTCAAAATGTTGAGTTAGCACATAAATTCATCAATTTTATGATTAGTCCTGAAATTGCTAGAGCTAATACAGAATATGTTATGTATACTACACCAGTAGAACAAGTATTCAATGAAGTCATTGAAGAAGATTGGGCTAATAATTACGCTTATAATCCAACCATTATTGATGTCTTCGGTGGCAACATTCAAACAGAAGTTTTCCGTGATCCAGGTGACTTCATTAAAGAATATGATAAGATCTGGTCCGAGGTCTTATCACCTGAACGCAATTACATCGTACCAATTGTGATTGGTGGAGTAGTAATAATTGGATTAGTAGCATATCTAGTATTGAAGAAGAGAAAGAATCGAGTATATTAATACTTCATGATGCAAAACATGAAACCCTATAGAATTTAATCTATAAGGTTTCATGTTTTTTTTAATGATATTAATTAGATTTATTAATAATATAAAATAATTAAATATTACTATAAAATATCGATAGTGTAAAATATTTTGTGTAAATAGAAAAGGAAGTCATCCTGTGTTAAAATAAAATTTGGAAAAAAAACACTATAACACAGAAAGGATGACTTCCATGTATAATGATACTACAAG
>Ga0134103_1002378_pt1 | contig 14767 bp, 12 predicted proteins | sample 14_taG_2_FD_94445 | JGI IMG/M metagenome (GOLD analysis project Ga0134103, IMG submission 94445) | Switchgrass degrading microbial communities from high solid loading bioreactors in New Hampshire, USA - 14_58_20_212_A1 metaG | ecosystem: Engineered > Bioreactor > Semi-continuous > Anaerobic >...
CGCCACTCGACTCTAGGGTACCTAAGCCCAGACGAATTCGAGAGGGGGTGGCTGCTCTCTCAGGAAACGAGTGAGAGATCCGTCGCATAGCGGAGACCTGTCCACGAAAACGGGGCAACTCCACTGCTCTAGCTGTGAAGGGCACAGTCTCTGCGGTAAGCACGCGAATAAGAGCGATTAAGATGGAGAAAGACGCGGAAGTGATTAAGACCAAGTACGATGAAATAGTAAACGAAATACTAGCGGAACGAGAAGAAGCAATCCGGATTGCGCAGTCGTACAAGAGTGAACTGGAGCGGTACGAGATCAGTGATGAAGACATCATGTATCTTCACAGTACCATCGGAAAGGTATTGGAGATACTACGGTCGATCTCCCCTGAGGCGGCTCCCATTGATGCGTTTGAGCAGATAAAAGAGCTCGTCAACGTAGATACGCTGAAGACAATGCAGCTGCTAGGCTTCAACTACAAGGCAGCTATTGGTGAGCCATTGACTAAAGTGTGCGCTGACAAGATCCTGTCGCTAGCGAAGGCTTCTAGGATGCCCCAGATCCCTGGAAATGACAAGAAAAAACGGTAGAGATCATCACACCTATTGGGCGTTTTGAGCGCACTCAGCGATCTGCCAGTACCTTTGTCGATGGCGTCTCGCGGTCGCGCTCAAGCGTGGGGTCGTTAGTCCCACCAGGTTCGATTGCTGAGAGGTGTACATGTATGCCTAAGCTCTATACAGTGGACCGCCGAGGCACCCTGAGAGAAGGGATGGTCCTTGACCTTGTGAGGTTTACAGACATCTCGCCTCGAGAATTGCAGCTCCATCTTGACAACATGTTCCCTCAGGGGGTGTCGTGCCATGGAAATAACTACTTCCTGAGCAACGGTAGCCATGGAGTCGTTGTCAGTCCGATGATCGAACTACTGTTTGAGTACGTACGTCGCGCCTGCTATCCGGATCGGCCATCGAGATTCACATCTTGGTTCGGTGTGGAATCAGTTGATGACGCCAAGCGCTTCAGAGAGAGATACGGGGGTGGAATGGGAGCCATTTTTGAGGTTCAGGCTGACGGAATATTCCGAGCGAACATGGGGTTGCTCAGAATCGACAGGACGGTTCTTACTTGCTCGTTCTATGCTCATTGCTACTGGCAAAGCCAGCCTGGCCCGAAGGGAGTAGAGCAGTTCTGGGAGGTACTGATGGTTCCTCCGATTCGAGTAATAGGGCGCATCGAAGAAGCGGCCTAAGCGCCGCTCCTGCAGTGTGGCGGTGGCTGCGTTGTGTCACAGTCAACGTAGATTTGGGATGGACGGCAGGCTTCCGCTTCATTCCTATCCGTACCGGTGGACTGTCTGGAGAGCGGACCTGTGCGATAAAGTTCGAGAGAGCTAAGGATGGAGTTCGTTACGAGTTGATGGTGCCGAGGTGCATTTGGGCCGAGACTTGCGACTATCATGAGCATCGTCTGTCGGATATCTGTCAGACCCTCAGACGGCTAGTGCAAAGCCCAAGTTGCTCGCTAGCCAAGGCTCATACATCGGTCTAGAAGGACTAGGAGGTGAACTGAGAGTGCAGGGCTTGTTCAGCAAACGGTTCAGGAGAGCACTAAGCGAGAGGAAGATCCCCTATCCGTCGTTTAGTCGGGTCTTGCGGAAGAGGTTAGCTATGACATGTCTGGATCACGAGCATGTGAGGTACGTGGATTTCGAGTATACAGGAACGAGGCAGGATGTATTGTACGCACTGCAAAAGGCTTACGGCAAGGACACGCTGTCGGTAAAGGAGGAAGGAACGGATCATGATAGAGATGCCGAAGGTTTTGAAGACTTTCTAGTGTTTGCCTATCCTCACTGTGTCCTTGATGCACTCGAGGCTTTCTACAGGCTCCTTCCGGACGAGCGAAGGGGACCCTTCCAGAGTGATTTGAACGAGGTTCTCGCTGAAGAAGCGTCGCCGTGGAGGATGTCGGATGGACACATGTACCTGGTTGACTCTCATTTTCTCGACGCTCTCAAAGACCAGGTCGAGGAGGAGATGAAACGGGAAGGATTTCTCGGAGCGTATGAGGAGTTCAAAGACGCTCGCAGATATCTTCAAGCCGGTGCTGTAGATGACGCTATTCATAAGGCGAACTGTGCCTTTGAAAGCGCACTGAAGTCACTCCTGTATCGGGAAGAGGGTACTGCCGATGATCTACTCAAGATGCTGCGGGAGAAAACAGACCTGCTCGATGCTGTGCCTGTAGAGGCGCAGAAGGCCCTAGTACTGAAGGTTCTGCAGGGATTACCGGTGTTGCGACACAAGCTCGGTGGTCACGGACAGGGAACTCAGCCAGTCAATGTTCCTCGTGCTTACGGGGATCTAGCTATCAATCTTGCAGCAACATACATTAAGTTCCTGCTAGATATTAAGAAGGATCTAGCACCAACACAAGAACCACAGGGACAGACGGCCGTAGCCGACGAGCTAGACGATGATCTTCCGTTTTGATGTCAACGCACCTTCGTTTGTGAGCTGAGCCTGCTGGATAGGACAACTTGTGTACGCTCTGACTTGCATTGTGCGTGGATGCTTGGTTTTGCGAGTGTAGGCCAGAGAGATACCGTAAACGCCATACGATGCAATCCATAGGATCAAAGAGACCCTCGGCGACTGCTGAATGCTGTCCGTGCTACTAGCGCTGTCAACGCCGGTTTATGTTTGACCCCTCAAGCGGTCAGCTTTCCGATTGACGAAAACACCCGTGCAGTTGGCCAAGTCGACGGTCTCCGACAGTAAGGTCGTCGCTGTCACTATGCCGATTGCGAGTATGCCTATCAGTAGTGAGTACATCAAGGTTTACGGCGACTGACACTACGGAGGAAACACCTGCGCACGTCGGGGTAGTCAGCTTATGCGTGAGCAAAGCGGTCACCCATAGATTGAGGGCGTATTACTGAACCGTCTCAAGGCGTTCGGCAACACTCCCGTTGGCGAGAACACCCACCGTATTCTCCGAGGACGATGGTACATGACGAGACGCCGATATCGGGCAGCAATCAAATGACCGTCAAAAAAGAACGGTTCGCTTTGGCATTGACTGTTCGCCTACAAGAACACTTCTAGCTGTGCTTCGGGTGCTGCGCACTTGCGACCTCGACGCGAAGCGTGGCGCATCGTCAAATAACCGTCAAATAAAACTTAGGTCATGCCCACCAAGGCAGATATCTAGCGTACTTCCTACCTTGGCTCGGATCATAGGGCTTGATCAATCCGTCTTCCAGTGTTTCTCGGATTATTCTAGACGCTGTGGAGCTGTTGTGCTCTTCGATTCCAAAGCGCTCTCGCAGACTTGAATTTGTCATCGCATCGCGTGCTACATATCGAAGGCATGCGTGCAGATAACAAGCACGAACTCGATCGGCACGGTTCATCTCCCTTAGTGGCTTGTAGGCGAAGAGCACTGCGCGAGTCGCATTGTCGCAGGTCTCGAATGATGGTGCAGGAAGTCTGAAGCGCTCTGTCTGATATACAACCTTGTCGACACCGCTTCCGCGTTCTTCGCATATGCCGATTCTACGCATGAGAGATGCCAACGCTTCGTTTCTAGACTGAGGGGGCGTGTCGAGAAACCGATCGGTACTCATCAACGGACGACCCGGGTTGGTTATCTCCACGCGATCTCTAAACACTTCGATCATGGGCCCGGCTCCGGTCACCGAGAAGTCTTGGTGTATGAGAGCATTGGCAACCAGCTCGCGAATAGCCTGCTCAGGATACATTGGCTCGTCCCGTCGCAGTGCCTTTTCTATCACTTCGTTTCTTGGAAGAATCGCATTGAGGTACTCAATCAGGCCCTCAAAACCGACTGCGTATCCTTTGCGAACCACGTGCTCGTGGACCGTGTCAAGCCGATCGTTGCCCTTGTAAATGACAACCCTGACCGCTTTTCGGGATAGAGTCCTAAAGTCATCGATGTTCTTAGCGAACAGCACTGCACCTAGGTTCGTGATGCGCCATCTGCCGGCCTGGTCCGACTCAATCAGCCTGTCGCCGGCCAGCCGAGAGAGTACCGCCTGCTGACTTGTCGGAGGGGATATGCGAAGCAGGTCGAAGTAACCTGTGTAGTCGAGCAGACTCAACACATCTGTCTCAGTGACGCGCTCGGCCGCGCTCAGGTCCTCAAAAGGTGTTGCATCAAAGATACGCCAGAGTTCTCGCTCGATTTGAGGATGGTCTTTGAGCTTCTGTCGGCAGGAGCCCACGCGTACGTACTCGACTCCATTGAACTGTACCGGGCGATGCGCCGCCCTAGGAATCTCTAGGACAACAACTGACTTGCCGTCATAGGTAGTCTCGAAAAACCGGAAGTGCACCTGAGGGTCCAGCACACGCTGTAACCAATTCTCGAGATCCTCATTCCCCTTCTTTTTCAGCGATGGGCGAAAAGTGGTGCCCACAACATCATGGGTATCATCGCTTACGCCCCAGACAACGTATGCGTTGGTCTTTCCTGCAAGAGCAGCGGCATTACTCAACGCCGATATGTACGCTCCAATGTCTTGAGGATCACTGTTGTTTGTCTTGAATATCACCCAGTGAGTCTCGGCGGGCAGACTGATTAGCTCTTTGATTAGGCTCTGAAGGTAGTTACGAGCCGCTTCCACATCAATCGCTGGCATCTTGCATCCCTTCTCCCGGTGCCCTTGTTACCTTTGGCTTTCGGGTCTGGCGATGTAGGCGTCGACCACAAGACTCAGACCGCACTCCCGTTGAGTGAGGGTAGAACCGCTAGGTAGTGTCCTGCACCTCCGGATCAGGGAAGGCGGCCTCTCACAGCATGTCCACACATCTACTGTACCATAGTGTAGGGAGGACTTCCAGGGGCCGCTGTCACTCAGGCTGTGTCAACACACTGTAGATTTTGGGTGGTTCCCAAGACCTCATTGTCCGATGCCCAGACGGCATTCGCAAGCGAGCGCAAGCCGTTTGTAAGAGTCATCCTCTTGCCCCGCAGTGCTGGCATATTGTGCTGGATGTCGTTCTAGAGCCGTTTTCCCTGCGCGAAGTTAGTCTCGAGCTGCGCCCTCCGTCGATCGGTGAGCCGTATCTTTTTCTTTGCTAGCCCCCTCAAGAATCGCTCGCCAATCGATTCACCATTGGCCTAGAACACTCGCAGACGTGCCTCTTGATCCACTTCTGCCTTCGACATGCCATTGGCCGGCTGCTCATCCTGGCTGCATAGATGTGACTGACGTGGTCTTCGGCACTTCAGCCTACGATCAGCCTAGCATACTTGGACCACGCCTCAATCCCATCCCACTGCCGCATCAGATAGACACGCGTGTCTACAATCGTCTTGCGTTTGCCTTCGGTCCCCGCTCGGCTAAGAGCCTCCTTCAGCACTGCCTGAGTTCCTTCACGTTCTACCTGGCCCAGTGCCCGCCAAAGGGCTGCGTAAAGATCGCTCCAGCTGCCAACTGCCGCTGCGATATGCTTCATAGCATGGAATCGATACAGCAAAAAGGCGCTGCTGGGAGTGAGTCCAACAACGCGACGGACCCAATGCGCTTCGTCTTCGCTTACAAGAATGACTTCCACAGACTCTAGATCGTAGTGTATTTCAAGATAGTGCCAGAGCTCCCAGCACAACGCCTCCGTGTCACGGTAGGATACCGCCAAGGTGGTGCACATTCCTCAGCATCCGGCGTTTGCGTTCTCTTTCTGCCCCTGCGTGGACATAGACCAAGCGTGGCTGCCATCTGGCTCCTTGCCGATCATGATCGGGCACGTGAATCTCGTCGGCCTCAATGTATAAGTGTCTCACAACACGTCGCTCTCTTGGCCTATGATACTCCTGCCTGCTCGGGGTCTCTCGCACTGCTCGCACTATAGTCTAACCAGAAACCTGCGATGCTCCGTTACTTGTCCACTTCCAACTCCGGCGGTAAGGAACATCCATTGCTTTCTCTACCAGCCTTGCCTTGAGCGATGGTTCAACCCGTGCATGTGGAGCCAATCCGATATGCTCGTCAGTGTGATCGCCGATAGTAGAATAATCGGGGGGTGGGGGTCAAATGCAAACCGGCGTTGACACCCCCTAGGGGAGCTGTCCGTGAGGGCTCACCGCATGCGGCTACCCTTGATATCCGCTATTGTCTGCAGCAAAGATTCGAGGCTTTCCGCCATGGGTTTTTTTGAGCTCTATCGTAGACTTCATGGGCGGGCCCTGCGGCCGTCCGAACAGGTGACTGTCTGGGAGCGCGATCGAAACGCTGTGTTCAAGTGCGACTGGACGAGGTTCGTCAGTCAGTGAAATCAGAGCGATTCAGGCGTATCGATTGAGGAATCTCAGGACGATGATGTCTTCTCTGAAGATGATCCGGAAGAGATCGATATATCTGATTGCACGGAAGGCTGGATCGATGATGAGAGCGACGATCACGACGACGGTCAGCCCCATGCCCTCGACGATGACGGCATGGGTGAAGGTGATGGAGTGAACCGGGAGCTGTCGTCCAGCGAAGGTCGGTTGTACGAGGATCACCATATTGCGCGTGAGAGAGAGCCACGGATTGTAGAAGCTGCTAAGAGGCTCTTCAGGAGAAATCATGGTGGAAAGCTCTACTGCGAACTCTGCGAATTCGACTTCGGCCAGACCTATGGCAGACTAGGTGATGGTTACATCGAAGCTCATCACACAGAACCGCTGGGCCTTCGCGACCCCGAAGGAGACATTACACGACCCGAGGATTTCGTAATGCTGTGTTCGAACTGCCATAGCGTACTGCATTGGAGGAATCCGTGGCCCTCGTTGGAGGAACTGCAGGAGAAATACCAGCGGCGCAGAGGTTTGCACCTGCGATGAGGCGACGCGACATAGCGGTTGCGGTTAATAAGCGCACGGATATGCACCTCAAGTAGCTGCCCTGGTTGGAGTTGGGAGAGGATCATATGTGTGTGTCTAGTGGGCACCAAGCGTTCGCCTCGCGTGCAGGCTTGAGCCGTAATATCGGTACCGATCAAGGACTCTGATTCGGTAACTCGTCCTGGCCGCGGACCAAGTTGGCAACCGCCCCCTCCCAAGGAATTACCAGCCCTTCTGTCGAATCATACCATAACTGTCACCCGGAGGTCTGGAACCCATGCCTTCTCACTTCGCCTGGATAGACTTCTCTGACACTGAGCGTCAGCGGATGATGGACGTGATACGCCTCTTCCGTCAAGAGGACACGCGTGACGAACTCGGAATCCGCTCTATTCGCGATGCATTTGCCAATCACTTCTTCCCTGGGACAAGCACTATCCAGACTCGAGCGAGGTATATGCTCTTCATCCCGTGGATCTATCGCAGCCTGGAAAAGAGGATGGTTTCATCTCGCGAGATCGCGGAAGTCGCCCGGAACGAAGAGCTGAAACTCATAAAGGTTCTGCGCAAAACAGACGACACCAGGGGAGTGATCGGGATTGACGCTGGCAATCGATTACAGCGGCTGCCGAGTTCCATCTACTGGGCAGGCCTGGGCGTCTGGGGGATAAGACTCTTCCCTGGTTCTCAGGATCAGTATCACAGATCCTTGGATGGCTGGTATGCTCGCAGGCGGAATGTGGTTCGCGATGACGACCGCCAACCGGTTGGCCTCGGACTGGACGAGAACTGGCATCCAGGCTTGCCCGACCCACCGAGAGGCTGGCCCAAGGAAGCCGATCTGAGGTTGACTCGAGACGAAGCCAGCTACCTCTTTGAACGCATCATGTGCCTCCACCGAGACAGTCTCCTCGGCTTCCTGGTCGATGTCGATGCCGATGAGTACGTCGATGCAGATTGCTTCTGGAACCACCCCATTGTTGAGTCATTGCCAGCCCGCTTGCGCAACGAGATCACCCACGCTCGCAACTTCGCCGAGACGATCCATGGCGCCGCGTTGCTTTACAACCTCATGCTCTCAGAGGCATGTGAGAACGAGGAACTGATCGACCACTATCGCAGCGCACTGGCAGACTGGTCTGATAGGATTCACAGCCTCTGGAACGAGCTTACTCAGTGGCATGCCGATCGTGCATCGTTCTGGAGCTCTCGGCCTCTGCTTGCCGCCCGGATACCTAGCTCGACGCGAGATTTCGTCGGCGAGTGGTGTCAATGGGTGTTCGGCGGCCCGAGGCCAGATGCATTGGCCGAGGACAGCGTCGCACGAGACGTGATCACGCGACGCGAGCTTTGGCTCAAACGCACCCGGGCGCGTTTGGTGAATCCGAGTGCTCTCAAGGCTTGGGGAGGCGCCTCGGGATCGGCTAAGCTCGACTATCGGTGGTCTAGCGTCAGCATCATCGTCAAAGACATCCTCGACGGTTTGCACGGTTTGCAGCGCGATTCGCAGCCGGAGGTGCAGCAGCGTGCTTGACCTCAACGACCGGAAACTCTACCTCGACGAACTGAGACCGCCTGCCGGCTACACGTTTGACCGGGCCGTGTGTACAACCTACTCTCTAGATCTGTTGTCATTGTTGGCTATTCCGCTTTCGTTGGCATTCAGCGAGGCTATTGGTAGAGAAGACGTGTTGCGCGACCCGATCATCATCGTTGAGGCGTTGCAGAGAACTGCGAAACGTATCGCCATATTTTGCCAGCAAGGACGCATTGCGGTGCCTCAATCTGATTCACCACTATACAGCTACCTCGAGAAGTCAGTGGTCGAAGTCAGGGCACCTACCAAGCACGGCGTGTTCCACCCGAAGGTCTGGCTGCTTCGGTTCACCTCCGACAACGAACCTCCGCTGTTCAGATTCGTCTGTCTATCCCGCAACCTAACCTCGGATCAGTCATGGGACACTGCGCTGACTCTAGAGGGGCATTTGGTCCAGTCAAGGAGGAGGGGCTTCTGGCGCAACAGGCCCTTGTCCGACTTCATTGCAGCCCTTCCGTCACTGGCCGTGAGCCAAGTGAACCCGGATGTCCAGGAGCTCACTTCTTCCCTTGCTGACGAGGTTCTGCGGGTCAGATTTGAGGTGCCCAAGGACTTCGATGGCGAAGACTGGAGCTTCATGCCCATGGGCCTCCGCAGGTACCGCCGAACGCCAACGTTCGAGGGCTGCTCTAGGTTGATGATCATGTCCCCATTTCTCTCCGGTGAGCCGGTAAGCGTGCTGGCTTTGACTGGTAAGGACAACGTCTTGATCTCGAGGAGCGAGAGTCTAGACGCTTTGCCGCCGGATCTCCTGGCCGATATCCAGAATCGGACCCGGATCTACATGTTTAGCGATGCTGCTGAACGCCCGGAGATGGAGGATGAGGAGCCGAGCTACGCCCCGAGCTGCGACGAGGACCTCTCCGGTTTGCATGCGAAGTTGTATGTGGCTGAGAGTGGGTGGAATGCGCGCCTTTTCACAGGATCGGCCAATGCCACGGACGCTGCCTTCAACCACAATGTAGAGTTCCTAGTGGAGCTGAGCGGCAGAAGAAGCCAAATCGGTATCGATAAGATCCTCGGAAGAGAGGGCGAGAAGGGTACCCTTCTAGACGTGCTGGTTCCCTACCATCCGAGTTCAATTGCGAAAGACGCCCAACAGGAGAGGCTGGAAAGCCTTCTAGAGCTTGGACGAGCTGCAGTTGCCGAAGCCGGTCTCATGTTGCGGGTCGTATCCGAATCAGGTGGGTTGTTCACCCTGCGCCTCGGTGCACAGTCACCGTTGATCTTGGAGTCGGAACTGGTGGAGGCGCAGTGTCACCCGATTACCATCAGCGTGAGCCAGTCCAAGAGCCTGACGCCGCTTGCGGATGGAGGCGAGGTCTGCTTTGAAGGTCTCCCTCTACGGTTGATCACAGGATTCTTGGCGGTTCGGCTTACTGCTGAGGTTCAATGGGTCAGGCGCGCATTGTCCTTTGTACTCAACGTGCCAGTAACGGGTATGCCGGAGGAGCGCGACCGCGAGATCCTGCGAGGAATCGTGGCTGACAGGAATCAGTTCCTGCGTTATCTGCGTTTTCTGTTGAGCGTCGATCCGCAGTCCTACATTTTGTCAAGCCTACGCACTAGAGCGGCCACGAGCATGGGAGGCGGGATAGAGCCCGCCCCATCGAAGATGCCCGACGCCCCACTGTTCGAAGACCTAGTCAAGACACTCAGCCGGAGCCCGGAGAAGCTGGTGCGCATCTCGAGGCTGATCGAGGAGTTGCGTCACACTGAGAAAGGTGTCAGCGTGCTTCCGGAAGGTTTCACGGAGCTGTGGTCGGTGATCCAGGTGGCCTGTACAAAGGAGGACGACCTGTGAACACAGCTGAGAGACCGGACGTAGAACAGATCCTCAGTAGACTCAAGGACTTCCAGAGGCGAACGGTAGACTATGTGGTTAGGCGGTTCTACCACGACACAGACAGGGTCAACCGCTTTCTGGTTGCGGACGAGGTCGGCCTTGGCAAGACTATGGTGGCACGCGGGGTCATCGCTCGGGCCATCGACGAGCTGTGGGACAAGGTAAGGCGGATCGACATAGTCTACATCTGCGCCAACGCCGAGATCGCCCATCAGAACCTGAATCGTCTCAATATCTACAGTGACAGGAAGATGGCGTTCTCAACACGCCTAACCCTCCTGCCTATGCAGATACGCGACCTTCGCGGCAACAAACTAAACTTCGTGTCATTCACGCCGGGAACCTCCTTTGACCTGCGCTCTCGTGAAGGCATGGCTGAAGAGCGAGCCTTGATCTACCATATGCTGCGAAGAGGATGGCAGTTTGGCGACTATGCCGGTCCGAAAAACCTGCTGCAGTGCTATGTCCAGCGCCGCGATGCCTGGAGGGAGCGTCTTGATAGGTTCCCGAGTGACAAGATCGACGAGGGGTTGCAGAACGCCTTTATGGAAAGGCTCGCAAGGAAGCCGGACATACGCAGTCGATTCGATGAACTGGCAGATAGATTTGGGTACTCTCGCAAGCATGTGCCCTACAGAGACCGTAGGGAGCAACTCGAGTTGGTTGGGGATCTTAGGAGAGTACTAGCCGAGGCCTGCGTTGATGAGCTGGAACCTGACCTCGTGATCATGGACGAGTTTCAACGCTTCAAAGATCTCTTGGATGGTGAAGATGAAGTCGCAGTCTTGGCTAAGACGCTCTTCAACTACCCCGACGCGAAGGTCCTTCTGCTCTCAGCGACGCCGTATAAGATGTACACCATCTATCACGAGACTGAGGACGGTGATCACTACCGGGATTTCTTGCGCACAGTCAGCTTCCTTCAGGACTCGCCCGAAGCTACACGCGCGTTTGAGGAGAAGCTGGCAAGATATCGTCGAGAGCTTCTGTCCTTTGAACCGGGGCGTACTGAGAGCTTGGATCAAGCTAAACACGACGTAGAACAGGCGCTGCGGCGAGTTATGTGCCGAACTGAGAGATTTGCGGCTACAGAAGACCGAGACGGAATGGTGTGCCATTCACTCAGTATGTGCATGCCGACCGCGCAAGAGCTTCGCGCCTATGCGGCTCTTGATGCAGTTGCTAGGGCGTTGGGTGTTATGGAACCGATGGAGTACTGGAAGTCCGCTCCCTATGTGCTGAGTATCATGGATAGACAGGGATACAAGCTTAAAGAGGAGTTCGTCAAGGCTCTCGCAGAGCTTGAGGCTGCCGTCGGTGGCGGTGTCTCAATCCCAAGAGAAAACAGCCGTGCGGGTTCTGAAGTGGGCGTAGGTGTTGATGCTCGACCAAGCTCGGAGGCCGAAGCGAGGGTTACCTCCGAGCTTGAGGCCGCTCTGGGCAAGTGTCGGAGTTACATGCTGTCTTGGGAGACAGTGAAGCACTTCGGCCGAATCGATCCCTGCAATGCAAGGCTACGTGCGCTCATGGACCAGAAGATCGAGCCGGGAGCCTGGCGACTGTTGTGGATACCTCCGTCACTACCCTACTATGAGGTAGCTAGTGGTCCGTACTCTGATCGAGGGCTGCGAGGCTTTACCAAGGGATTGATCTTTTCCTCTTGGCATGTCGTGCCCAAGGCCATCGCCATGCTCTGCAGTTATGAGGCAGAGAGGTTAATGGTCGCCTCCGCCGGCCAGAAGGCTGACTACCAAGAGATCAGCCGACAGCGCACCGCACCGCTGCGATTCCCGATTGTGGAAGGGAAGCCGGGAGGAATGTCCGCCTTGACCTTGCTGTACCCGTGCCTTACCCTGGCGGAGGCGATCGATCCACTTATGATCGGGCTGGAGTTGGTCGGCTCGGATCTCCCAGGTCTCGAAAAGGTTCAGGACGTTGTAGCCAGGAAGGTAGACGGACTTCTGACTCCCATCATTGCCCGATACACCGATTATTCGGACCGGAGTGGGCTGCCTGACCCTCGCTGGTACTGGGCTGCGTTGGCTTTACTCGACAAGACATACCGTCCTAGAGAGGTGAGCAGCTGGCTAGGACACCAGCACGACGATCTGGCCTGGGGAGAGATGGCTCAGGAATCGCGCGACCAGGAAGCAAGTACTGGTTTCGCAGCGCATGTGGCCGCATTCAGTAGGTTTGTTGAGGAGCCTTCTCCCTTGGGGCGACCGCCTGATGACCTTGTCGCTGTCGTAACCAAGATCGCTCTGGGTTCACCGGCAGTGACAACGCTCCGCACTCTTCGGAGGAGCTATAGAGCGGAGGTGGGCGTGGGATGTGAGGACCGAGCTGGGCGCGAGGAATGGGTTGGACCGGTGGACAAAGCCGCGTACGGAGAAGGGGCTAGACGTGCGGGGTTAACCCATTCTACTGAGACCGATCACTTATTGGAAGCATCCGCTCGGGTTGCATTGGGCTTTCGCTCTCTGTTCAACCTGCACGACTCCGTCGCCCTGCTCCGCAGCCTGAGTACAGCGGGTCAGGGCGGCTCGGATGAGGACAGCGACGCTGAGCGGTACTGGGAAGCTGTCCTCGATTACTGTGTTAACGGCAACATGCAGGCCCTCCTAGACGAGTACGTTCACATACTCCGAGACTCGCTCGGGGTTGCGGACAAGTCGCCTGAAGTGGCTATCCAGGAACTCGCGGACGAGATGGCGGCCACAGTTTCCATTAGGGCAGCGAGCCTGGACTTCGACGATCTAGAGCCCGGCAAGCCGTACTCCCTGAGGACACACGGCATTCGCTGCCGATACGCTCTCCGCTACGGTGACTACCGAAGTGGCGGAGATGAGTCCACTACTCGAAGGGACCAGGTGCGTAGGGCGTTCAACTCGCCATTCAGGCCCTTCATTCTCGCCTCTACTTCGATCGGTCAGGAGGGCCTGGATTTCCACCAGTACTGTCACGACATATATCACTGGAATCTCCCTGCAAACCCTGTTGACCTAGAACAACGCGAGGGACGAGTTCACCGGTATAAAGGCCATGCTATTCGCAAGAACGTGGCAGGCGCCTTTGGCCTACGCTTGCTGCGCGGCAGAATCAGAAGTGGCGAGGACCCGTGGTTTGCTCTCTTTGAGCTTGCCGCATCAGAGCGGAAGCCCGGTTGCTGTGAGTTGGTGCCGTACTGGGTCTACGAGTGCGATGGAGGTCATAAGGTCGTGCGACATGTACCTGCCTTACCCATGAGTAGAGAGCTGACGCAGATCGATGGTCTGCAGAGTACGCTTGCTGTCTACAGAATGGTCCTGGGACAACCCAGACAGGAGGATCTGGCCGGCTATCTATCGCAGCGGGTAGCGGGCGGTTTGAGCACAGATGAGCTGATGAGGTTCCGGGTGGATCTGGCGCCGTGAGATGGTGGCATGAATGTGTTATTGCCCTTATTCGTGCTCACATGACCATGAAGCTTGGTTGATCTTGCGGGTGTGCAGGAGAGCGCTGAACCTTCCCAATCGCATCCATAGAGAAAAAGGCTCTCTAGCGGTACTTGACTATGAGCGAGTCGGTCAAGGACGCAGTACCGTGACTGCTGCATAGGCTTCGGATCGGAGGATTGGTAGAGGGTTCAGGGTGACATGCGAGGAATTACCAATCATTGTTGAGAAGCACTTCCAGTGCCTTGGGGAGAACGCCAGGCGACTACCAGAGCAACCTCCGGGATCCTACCAGTCGGCTGATGAATCCACCACATAAGTGCCAAGCACGAATCATGCGGCGCGCGAACTGACTCGCATCTCCGAGTGCCTTGAGTCATACGAAAACAGGGTGGTCGTCTTCTTGTGGCTCGATCCTACCTCTGCTCAGACTGTGGAGTCCTCTACGAGACCTCATGAGTATAGGTCACTTCAGCACTGGAGATCTCGAAGTGGCCGTGAAAGACGACAGCAGCTTGGAACAGGCGAAGCCTTTGATCGATGACGCTTTTCGGTACACAGGTGGGTAAGAGTGGTATCCAGCGAGTGCTCTCATTTAGTTCACAGAGACCTAACCGATCGACTGGAGGGATCAAGTGTGGGCGGTGAATCCGGGCGTATAGATCGAAAACTCACCCTAGATCTCGGCGACTCAAAGGCACGACTTGATCTGGTGAAAGATCTAGTGGCGCTTGCGAACACGGGTGGCGGAGAGATATGGATCGGCTGTGATGAGGTTCAGAGACCCGGTGTGAGTTTAGACTTAGCTAGGAAACTCGACGGAGCCACGATCAGTGACCTAGTAAACCGGTACCCCCCTGTGTTAGGGTAGTTGTCGTGCGGAGCTAAGTGATATACTCCAAAATGAGGGCACTTAGGGAGGCGCGAAATGCAGCGCTATAGCAAAGAGTTCAAAGAGTCAATCGTCAAACGAATGCTTCCTCCGGAGAATGTAAGCGTACCCCAGCTCATCAAGGAGACGGGTATATCCGACGCGACCCTCTACAC